>Ga0187864_10001450_pt1 | contig 22869 bp, 19 predicted proteins | sample June2016WEW_11_4_FD_132985 | JGI IMG/M metagenome (GOLD analysis project Ga0187864, IMG submission 132985) | Peatland microbial communities from SPRUCE experiment site at the Marcell Experimental Forest, Minnesota, USA - June2016WEW_11_40 | ecosystem: Environmental > Terrestrial > Soil >...
TCCCAAACCCCAGCAGCCGCCGACGGCAGCCTGGATAAATCCGCCTGTTTTGACGACGGCGAGTCAGGAAAATGCTCACTAATTAACGCCGCCGGGTGTCTCAAAATCGTTGACAAGTTCCGGAAACAGAAAACAAATTCCTCATTTACCATGCAATGGTTTGCACTCCCAGCCTTCGTCGCTGTTTATAACTGCTAACGCGCGGCGACCAACATAGTAACTAAGATGTCACCAAAATTAGTTTTGAGGCTTGCTCTGCAGGTATTTTGGACTGGTGAGGGAGACAACATCGTGTTCTGCGACAGAAAAGGGTAGACTTTCACGATTCAAATTCAACGACTTACTCTGGCACGAAACATGCAAGTATAAATATTGCCATGCCGTAGAACCCTTGTGCAAGGATTGTCGCAAGATGGCTACACCAGAAGAAGGCATCTGTCATACAATATACCGAAGGCAGGGCGCGCGCATTGAGGTCAAGCCTTTGGTCTACCTCACAAAAGCGGCGGATACTCCCGGCTTTATACTCAACCTGAGCGAAGATGGCATGGCGATCCAAGCCATGGAGATTTTGCAGCAAGGTTGGCGAATAGAGTTCCAGTTTCCCTTGCCGAAGACGAAAGTCGAGATTTCGGGGGCAGCCGACGTTATCTGGTGCGATTCCACAGGCCGGGCAGGACTGAGGTTCGCTGGCCTCTGTGAAATTGACCGCTTCCACCTGCGCCGCTGGATAACCGAGACTCAAATTAATTGATTCTGGCAGATTGTGGCAGAAGAGGTTTCGCGCAGGACAAGCCCACGCGAATTTGCACTCTGCACATCCGGCCTAACAAATTAGGCAAAATACTCCTGGGCACCTCCAATCTGGCGATGGCTCATCTTGGGACCTCGATGGTTTCCGTGCCACTCTGCCGAGACTGGCCCGAATGCGTATGCCATATGCACCCATTTCGTAAGCGTGATCCCATGTCCGTCTGGACGGTAGGTATTCCCCCCTCGTGGCCTAAGCGTTTGGCACGTAGATTGCAGCGGATGGTGTTATCCAGTTAGTGGGCGTTGTTTGCTCATGACAATAGGCCAAAGGAGTGTACGTGACTTCGTGTTGACGACGAACTGTGGCGGCATACACGTTTGCGGCTGCGGCACACGATCTCCTGAGGGAGAGGTGCGGTCGGGCATGAGATGGCGGAGTGTAACTTGTGACCGTTAAACTTCTGCGGGAGCATATTTATGGGCACGCCTCGCGAATTGCAATATCGTAGCTATCAATGGAGCTTCTCGTGTTGGGCGTCATCCCCGAGTTTCGCTTTTCCGCTCCGACCGAAGACTGCCTGGCCGTCTCTGGCGGCGGAAAGGATGGCGTGCTGAAGCCTGCATCCTCGGGAAACGGACCACAGGTAGCTGCGCGTTCGACGGTGCAAGATCCAAGCGCTGCGCGCGGTCGTAAGTCTGTTAGCTTTCGGTCGGCAGCGTCCTTGCCTCCTGACCAATGCGTGATCAGGGCGTTCGCTGAATTAAGCCGAGAAACACTGGACAGTCGCTGTCAAGCTGTTAACGTTCTGCTACGAATGAGTACGCTTGCTGGGCTTAAGCTAGAGTTGGAACAGGCCTTGAGTTTGTTTTGTGATCTGGCTGGTGAGATTGTTCCGTACAGTGGCGGCCTGGCATTTTTCTGGGAAAAAGAACAGAAACAACTCCGCTTGCGTCTGACCCGCCACCTTGATATGCCTGTTACGGAGACTCTGGAACGCTCCAATCTAGTCAACGATTGGGCTAGGGTGTGCCAGGGACCAGTGCTGATTCCGTGCGGTGCTCATCCCGAGGCAGATCTGCTGTTGGCCGCGGTTGGAGCGCAATCCCTGTTGGTAGTTCCGCTGTTTGTAGACTCGCAGGTTCTGGGCGTTCTGCAGTTGTTCGGCGCGGCTCCCAATAGTTTCACTGAAGAAGATGCCCAGTTCCTGTGGATGCTGTCTTTGTTATCGGAAAAGCTATTTCAGCAGGAGCACGCCAACGAGGCACTGATCGAGTTGGCGTTTACTGACTTCCTAACTGGCCTAAAAACTCGCAGATATTTTGAGGAACACCTCGATCGGGAAATCAAGCGCGCTGAGCGCAACGGTAATCCACTATCCTTGGTACTCATTGATGTCGATCATTTTAAGCTAGTCAACGACAGGTATGGGCACCAGGCGGGCGACATAATACTGCGTGAGATCGCCTCGCGTTTGATGAAAGACAGGCGTGAGATTGATACGGTGGCACGATATGGAGGCGAGGAATTTATCATCATCCTCCCTGACACCAACTTGGTGGGCGCAGATCACGTAGCTCAACGCTTGCGTGAGGAAATCGAAGGCACTGGTTTTGCTGTAGGTTCATCATCACAACTAGTACAGCTAACTATTAGTCTTGGCGTGGCGTCATTTCCACGAGATGCGCAGTCCAAATCTGATCTGCTTGAGGCTGCCGATATTGCGCTTTACGAAGCCAAGAACAGTGGCCGGAACCGAGTTATTTTGCACTCAGAACTTGACCTTAGGCAAGGGATGAGACGCGAACAACGTTTAAACGTGGTTCTCCCCGTTCGCCTGTGGGGTATGGACGTTAATGGCGAGTTATTTGAGCATGAAGCTGTGACGGTCGATATAACCACCACGGGTGCTCGACTGGAAGGAGTCACCGGTTCGCTCGAAAAAGGCTGTATTGTCGGTATTCAACACGCGATCAGTAAAGCGAGATACCGGGTGGCTTGGGTTGGCGCCGAGGGCACGCTAGTGCAGAATCAGATCGGCCTGCAACTGGTTGACAATGGAAAGCTTATTTGGGGGCGAGTGATTCCGCGAATTTTCGGAGATGATTATCGCCGCGATCGAACGAAGAACTCATCGCAAATTCATCAGATAGAACCCTCCATTGGTACGACAATTTCTGAGAAGCCGAAAGTTTCGGATGTGGCCGGATCTCCCGAGCAAAGGCTGTTTCCGCAATATCGATGTTCAGGCTCTATTACCTTCCGCCCGGCAGGAGCCGAGTATCGATTTCATGCGACCATGAGCGATATCGTCATAAATCATGACCGTGTCGAAGTGCCTCCACTTGCTCCCGGGACGAAAATCTCGGTTTTGCTCAATTTAGACGATGTACGATAAGGGCGTGAGGAGACACATGCACCGGCACAGCCGCCTGAGTCCGCGTGAGATCCATGCTCCCGCGCAAAGGATCTTCTGGCCCCCTCTGTGCTCGTTTAGGGACTAATCGTTCAAGGGCGGACCATACATTTGCTCCGTCGGATATACTTTAAAATGCCTGATTAACCCCGACGGTAGATTTCATATGCCGAGAATCTTGATCGCCGACGACTCCCGGGTTCAAATCCAGATATTCTCCGCTTGTCTGGCGGCAAAAGGATTCGCCGTAACAGTCGCAGTGGATGCCATGCAGGCGTGGATGTCGGCATTGCGGGAGGTGCCGGACGCTATTGTGCTTGATATCAATATGCCTGCCGGCTCTGGAATCGACGTCCTGCGAAAGCTGCGGATGTCCTCCAAAACACAGCAGATTCCGGTAATAGTCGTAACCGGCGCCAACGACCCTGAAACGGAACGCATGGCCAGGGAACTGGGAGCCGCCGAGTTTCTCCATAAGCCGGTTGATCCCGGACAACTCCACGCGATTCTCGCGCGGTTGCTGCCGATGGGCGAAGCATCGACCTCACAGTAGTCACCTCACAAACGGAATCAGTTCATCGAGAAAACGAAGGTGCGTCTCAATTTGATTGACTTGGGCTGTCGGCAAGTGATAAATGAGAGCGAACTCCGGTTTTCGCGAAAAAACACGCGGTAAATCGCAAGGGGGCACAACTATATGGACCGTCGGGATTTCTTGTGGACTGTTGGCAGTATGTCTTCCATGGCGCTTCTGGGCGGCGTGGGCTTCGCTTTAGACAATAAGAAGCTAGCGGCACCGGCCAAGAACGCCCAACTGAGCGCGGCTTGGTTGCCTAAAGGGGATACATCCTACACGCTGTTCAAGAGGATGATCGAAAAATCTACGGATTTTTCGTGGTTGAAAAAGGGCGACAGCGTTCTTATTAAGCTCGCTTTGAACTCCGGTAATCCCTTTCCTGCAACCTCCGACCCCTGGTCGCTGGATTGTTTGCTCAAGGTATTGAAGGAGCATGGTGCCACGAAGGTCTATGTCGGCGATCAATCTGGCGTTCGCAACGTTTACTGGACGGCGCAGGGACAGGTAAGAGGCACTTCGCGGGCCTTCGCCCAGTCCTCGGGGCTTTTGGCTATTACTGAGAAGAACGGTGCGACTCCGGTTTTCTTCGAGGAACGTGGCTACGGGGCATACATCGAGACCTCGCCGATTGGCGAAAATCACTGGAAGCAACCGTTGCGCATTACCTCGTTCGTTAACGAGGTCGATCACATCATCTATCTGCCGCGCCTGGGTTCGCATGGCTTCGCCGACCTTACGTCAGGCATGAAGATCGGTGTCGGCTTCCTGCGGGAGGACAGCCGCAAGGTGTTCCACCAGGGCGGCGCGAATTACTATCCGATGTACGAGGAGATCAATGAAGTCCCGGAGATCAAGTCGAAGCTGAGATTGGCGGTCACGTCAGGCCGTTCGGTCATGACGCTGATTGGGCCTGACGCCGGCTATGTCGTCGAACCGGAGTCGGCTCCCATTTTTGCTTCGGAAAACCTGCTGGCGCATGAGATCTTCGCTTATGCATTCCTGGAGTACGCGCGCGCGACGATGACGCCGAAAGACGTTTCCGACCCGAGCATTGGACCGGGAACGCTGTGGGAAGTGCAGAAGAATCGGACAGCTCGCAACCGGGGCTTCCTGAAATATGTGTGGAACCTGCCGGAAAGCGAAGTGCCGGAAATGCTGGTCTTCCAGCCGGGCGACATCTACAAGCATCCGGCGATCATGAACTACATTCGGCTCAACGGTCAGCAGGACGTTAAGTTCTCGGTGCTGGAGCTGAACGAGAATACCGACAAGAAAGCGAAACAGTACATTCAGGGCCAGTTGAAAGTCTGATTTCGGTTCCGCGTCTTGTCCGCGAAAACGGTCTGCTGAAGCGGTTTCAGAATGGGTGTATCACCCGGGTTTCATGGGATACACCTTTCTCGAAACTGCTAGGGCAGGATATTTTTTGGTGTCGGAATCCTGCTCAACACCAGCTCTACTCAAATCGCCAGGTGAATCCCGTGGTGAGCCCAAAGGGGTAGCCGGGTGTTCCGTGCACGCGCGCTTCCACTGGCGCGGTCGGAGTCACGCGTGAATCGAAGAGGTTCTGCGTTTCGTAGTAGTGCTTGTTGTTTAGGTTGTCGATGGCAAGATTCCACTCCAGTCCGCGGGGCAGCTTCTTGGTGACCGCAAAATCGATCACGTCCAGCCCGCTGGCGAAGGCGCGTGCCGAGGACAGCAGAGGCGGAGCCGGCGGAACCGAGGTGTCATCGGGATTCGTAAGCAGGTAGCGGCCAATATGGCGATAGCGCAGCGAACTGTATAGCCCTTTCCAACGCGCAAGCGTCAGGCTGGAGTTGGCGACCGTGTGGGGCGCGCTGTCCACGTACTGGCGTGGCGAAGTGCCCAGGAAGAAGGCATTCGAGACCTGCGTGATGCCGGCGTTCCAGCTCAGGTGCGTGTTCAATTGCACGGAGGTCTTCGCCTCCCACCCATACGAGCGGCTCGGCCCCTGGTACTGCATGGTGCCGTTATCCGGATCGTAGACATCCTCGTGCTGCCGGTTGATCAGGAACATGTCCGTGCTCAAGGAAAAGCGCTTCAGGTGGTGCGAGGTTCCCACCATGTAGAAGTCCGTGGTCGCAACCTTCGGCGCCGCCGGGTCCAGCGCCATCCCACGCGCGTCCTGGCTGGTGACGGCGCGTCCGTAATTGAGATGGATGGCAAGCGGGATGCGCTCGGCAGGCGTGTACACGATGTTTACCTTCGGCTCCGCATTGCCCGCGTAGTTCAGACCGCTGTTAGCGGCCACGAGCCGGTCCGCCAGATTGAAGCGGAACTCGTCGTAGCGCAGGCCCGCGTCGATGTGCACGTGCGGAAAATCGATCCCTTGCTGCGCGTACACCGCCTCGTTCGTAATGTGTACGTTCGACTCCGTCCACGGCATGCCCGGCACAGGCGCGATGATCTGCCGGTTCTGGTCGTGGAAGAGGTCAACGTTGATCCAACTGTCGAACAGGTTGGCTCCGGCCACGAATAGTGTGGGATGCCCCCACAACTTCCCGGCGTGCATGTACTGTGCACTCGAACCCTCCTGCAGACGCGAGTCGTGCTGCTGGATGCCGTCTCCGTGCACCGGGTCATTGAGATAGAACGTGAAGTCCGAGTAGAGGTCGAATAGCGAGCGCGTAGCGAATCCATCGATGCGCAGGGTATCGTTCGGGCTCAGATCCTTCTTGTAATACGTACTGGCTGTTCCCACGCGAACCTTGCCGCCGTCGCTGGGGTCCATGTATCCAAAGCGGCCGAGCTGCCCGGTGGCTACAAGGTCAAGCGGAATCTGCCCCGACGAATCAAAGTTGTTGCGCCCGCCGTTAAACTTGAAGCCGAGCGACTGCGTGTTATCGAGCTTGAACGTATAGTTGCCGGTAAAATTGTCGCGCACATAATGCAGAGGATTCTGGAACGGGCCGTCGGTGTATGCGTGCTCCCAGGAGAGGAAACTCTGCGCATTCTCCAACTTTGGACTCCACGCCGCAAACGTGCGGTAGCCGCCAAAGCTGCCACCCTGTGCGCGTAACGTCCACTCATTTTCGAGACGTTCTTTCAGGCGGATATGGACGACGCCGAGGGCGGAAAAATCTCCATACTCAGCGCTGAAGGGACCATTGATGATGTCGACGTCATCGACGAGTTCGGGGCTGAGGGACTTGAGCCAGCCGAGATAGCCTTGTCCGTGGGCCTGGGTGGCCTGGTTCTGCGGAACGTCATCGACGAGCACCTTGAGACCGCCGTTCAGGCCGCCGTGGTCGAGGTTGAATCCAAAGCGGCGAACCTCAAGCGACTTGCCGCCGCCTTCGTGTTGGCCGGCGTTCATGCCGCTGTCGAGCGTTTCGAAGAGCTGGTCGTCGCGCAGAAACAGCGTGTTCTTGTAGATGGTGTCGTTCCGGCGGTCAATCGAGGGGTCCGGGGCCGTGGCGGTGATCACGACGCTCTGCCGGAGCTGGGGAATGATTTCGCGAACTTTAATGACCAGGGCAGTGGATTCTTGAACGGCTGAAAGCTGATAGGTGGTTGTCTGCAAGAACCTGCCGGATACAATAAGCACGGCAGGCCCCGGAGGTAATTCCAGTGCGAAATGACCTTGCGCGTCGGTAGGCGCCGTGAAACTGCGCTTGCCGGCGGTTGCGGTCACCATGGCTCCGGCAATGGCCTCGTCCTTTGGGTTCAGGACGAGACCTGCGACGGTTCGGCGGCTCTGTTGGCCTGAGAGCGGAATGGGGATAGCGGTCAGCAAAAGCATTACCGCGCACAAGATTACGGCCCGGGCTTTCATGCCAACATCTCCCCGACAGATTCGGCAACGGATAACGGATCGTTTGTAACACGACTATAAAATTCGTGCTACTGTATTTTTCACACTTCCGAGTGACCGGCATCACCCTGTGGGTGGTTTCGCGAAACTGGTCAAGAAGCGTGCTGAAGGAGAGTGTGACGTATGGCGGAACTGGTACGAACCGGTGTCTCGATTGAACGGGAGCTACTGGAGCAATTCGATAAGGTCATTGCCAAGCGCGGGTACAGCAACCGCTCGGAGGCGTTGCGCGACCTGATTCGGGAAGCCTTGATTGCCGAAGAGGTGAACGACAACAAGCCGGTCGTGGCCACGCTTTCCATGGTTTACGACCACCATCGTCCGAACCTTTCCAACAAGCTGACGGAGACTCAGCATCACCACCATGACAACGTGCTGGCCGCCACCCACGTCCACCTTGACGCGCACAACTGCCTGGAAGTTGTGATCATGAAAGGTCGAAGCGGCGAAATCAAGCATCTTGCCGACCACATGCTGAGCATGCGCGGGGTAAAGCACGGCAAGCTTGTCCTGACCTCCACGGTCGGGGACGAGTGAGTGGCTGCCGGACGACCATCGCGCGATAACCATTAGCTAACTCGCAGGTGCTCTGGTGCTGCGCAAGTGTGCTATACTCCCGCCACCAGACTTGGGGATGGGTTGGTTCACAAGGTCAGCCAGGTTGCACAGTAACCGGGCGCGAAGGTGAACTACACTTCTCGGGCAACAATATTTATCTCTGTGTTACATACGCATCACCGGCATTTTCCTGGAAATCATTGGGTCCGAGTGCAAGGGGCCAAAGCGATCTACTTAAGGGGAGAGATATGAGTCAAGCAATAACAGGCCAGCCAACAGCGGAAAGCGTGATGCATAAAGTGTCATGGCGCCTGATTCCTTTCATGGTGTTGTTGTACTTCGTTGCCTTTCTGGATCGCGTCAATGTCGGCTTTGCCGCGCTGACTATGAATAAAGACCTTGGACTGACAGCAACGGTCTTCGGAAATGGCGCCGGCATTTTCTTCATCGGGTACTTCATATTTGAGGTGCCAAGCAATGTCGCGCTGGAGAAGTTCGGCGCCCGCATGTGGATCGCGAGAATCATGATCACCTGGGGCATTATCTCGTGGCTCATGGCGCTCACCACCGGACCGATCAGCTTCTACACCCTGCGGTTTCTGCTTGGTATCGCGGAAGCGGGCTTTTTCCCGGGAATGATTCTGTACCTCACCTATTGGTTTCCCTCTGCGTACCGGGCCAAGATTGTTGGCTGTTTCCTGTTGGCGATTCCTATCTCCAGCATTATTGGCGCGCCAATTTCAACGGCGTTGCTGGGGACCAGCATCCTGGGCCTGAAGGGTTGGCAGAGCCTGTTTATCCTGGAAGCCCTTCCAGCGCTGGTACTTGGTTTCGTCGTGCTGTTCTTCATGACCGACAAACCGGAAAAAGCACACTGGCTGACGCCAGCCGAGAGGGATTGGCTGAGTCGCGTTTTGCAGGCTGAGCGCAAGACGCGCGAGTCGGTTCATCACTACACACTGGGCCAGGCGCTTATGAATCCGCGAGTGGTTCTGTTCGGCTTGATGTATTTCGGCATTGTCATCGGGTTGTATGGATTCAGCTTCTGGCTGCCGCAGATCATCAAGGGATTTGGCGGGCTTTCGAATTGGCAAGTTGGGTTGATCACGATGATCCCTTCCGCCTTTGCCGCCGCCGCCATGTACCTCTGGGGACGCCATTCCGACAAAACCGGCGAACGCGTATGGCACGTCTTTTTGCCCGCGATTATCGGAGGCACGAGTCTTGCCATCAGCGGTTTCCTGACGGGCACTCCGGCTCTGGCGCTGGTGGCGCTCACCATCGGCGCAATGGGAATCTATGCCGCCCTGCCGACATTCTGGACTTTGCCCACGGCCATGCTGAGCGGCACTGCCGCGGCCGGCGGCATTGCCTTGATCAACTCGATCGGCAATCTTGGTGGATATTTCGGTCCATCCTTCATGGGCTACCTCAAGGATTGGACGAAGTCACACACCTACGGCTTGATCGGACTTGGAGCGTGCATGGCGATGTCCGGTTTCCTGGCACTCGCCATGGGACACAACCGCGAGTTGGAGAAGAGCGGCATTGCCGAGTTGCAGTCAGACGCGACAGCAGACTAGAGCAGTTTATAAATGGTTCTTTGAAGGGGCGCGGCTTCAGCCGCCGTCCTGTACCGATAGGAATGCGGGCTTTAGCCCCTGAGGCGATTCGCCGTTTCTCTAACATCAGTTTATGAAAACAAGCGTAGTGTGATGTCCCGTAAGTTCGCCGCCTAAGTTTCAGGATGTCATCCTGAGCGAAGCGAAGGATCTATGCATTACGAATCAAATACATAGATTCTTCGCTCGCTATGCTCGCTCAGAATGACACTTCGAAATTGTTACGCGAACTTCTGGGACACTGCACTAGCAACTGCTGAAAAACGGGCCGAGCGTCACATCGCCGCCAGGCTTGGAAGCCCCGCCTTGGTTCAGACTTCGACCATTTTCCCGGGGTTCATGCGATTGTCCGGATCGAGCGCGCGTTTGATGGTGCGCATCACGTCGAGCGCCGGGCCGTGCTCGGCTTCCAGGTACTTCATCTTGCCATAGCCAACGCCGTGCTCCCCGGTGCAGGTGCCGCCCATGGCGAGCGCGCGAGTAGCGATGCGCCCCGCCAACCGCTTGGCCTCGGCGAGCTCCGCTTCATTTTCGGCATCAAACGCGTAGACGCAGTGAAAATTTCCATCGCCGGCGTGGCCCACCAGCGTAGCGGGAAACGGTGCGCTGCGATTGTCCTGCTGTGTCTCCATGATGCACTCGGCAAGACGTGAGATGGGCACGCAGGCATCGGTGGCCAGGCCCTTCGAGCCTGGACGGAGCGCGATCGCCGCGTAGTAGGCCGCGTGCCGCGCTTCCCAAAGTTTGTCGCGGTCTTCCAGACGGGTAGCCCACTGGAAGCCCTTGGCGCCGTGCTCTTCGGCAATCGACTGCACGAATTCCGCCTGCTCACTGACATGACGATCACTGGAGCCGTGGAATTCGAAAAACAATGTCGGCGCAACAGGGTAGTCGGTCTTCGAGTAGCGATTGATGGCGTCCATCTGCGCGTCGTCGAGCAGTTCAATGCGGGCGACGGACGCGCCAAACTGGATGGTTTCAATGACGGTTTTCACCGCGCTTTCAATGCTCGGGAACGAGCAGACCGCCGCGGAAACAGCTTCTGGCAGCGGGTGCAGACGCAAGGTCAGGTCGGTGATGACGCCGAGCGTGCCTTCGGAGCCGATGAACAAGCGCGTCAGATCGTAGCCCGCGGATGACTTGCGGGCACGGGTGCCGGTCTTGATGATGCGGCCGTCAGCCAACACCACGGTGAGCGCGAGCACGTTGTCGCGCATGGTGCCGTAACGCACGGTCGTGGTTCCCGAGGCGCGGGTGGCGGCCATGCCGCCCAGCGTCGACTCGCCGCCGGGATCGATGAAGAAAGTGAGTCCGGTGTTGTTGAGCACCTTGTTCAGTTGTTGCCGCGTGACGCCTGCCTCAACCGTCACATCGAGATCTTCCGGGCTTACCCTGAGCACCTTGTTCATTTCGCGGAGGTCGATTGAAATGCCGCCATACAGGGCGTTGACGTGACCTTCGAGCGAGGTTCCTCCGCCGAAGGGAATCACCGGAACCTGGTACTTGGCGCTGATCTTCAGGATCTCGCTGACCTCTTCGGTCGAATGCGGATAACAGACGGCATCGGGCATTGCGGGCGCGTGATAAGACTCGCCGTGGGAATGGTGTTCGCGCTGCACCAGGGCAGTGCTGGCGCGCGCGCCGAGCAGAGACTTCAGCGCCTCCACGGCGCTGTCGAGTTGCGCGGCTGATGCGGATATTACTTGCGGGTTCTGCATATGGGTTCCTAGGTCGAAGCGCTTGACAACGATACACCAGAATTCAGAATACGGGGTGTATCCCGATATATCAGACTGTCATGGCGAGCGAAGTCGAGCCACCTTTTGTCTCTGCTGCTGAAAACAATCTGCTGCTGAAAACAAAGGGTGGCTCCACTCCGCGCCCGAACAGCTTCTTGCTTATCGAATGTAATGTCGGGTACGCAGCTCGGCTGCTCCGGCCACGGGCGCTCGGCGCTCCGGTCGCCATGACATTCCCTTGGGAGGTTTGGGATACACCAACAGGGGAATTGCTTTAGCCTGTCTCGTACTAAGATGCTCCTGCCCGGTCCCGCTGGTGCCTTTCGGCTTGCGCAATCCGCTCTTCGACCTGCTGGATTGCGTGCGCCACGTTCCGGCCTTCCAGATAGGCAATGATCAAGGGTGTCAGTTCCGGCGCATGCGCGCTGGTGTCATGGGTGAGCCAAGGGAGATCGAAAGCGGTCGCCAGCCTGGGCCAATGCTCGGTGCGCCCCGCGATGACATTGTCATTGGATGAATAGAATGCGAGCCGCTCCGGCATTCTCCGCTCCAGCCGGACGGCGTCGGCCCAGGTTGGAGAGTTGAGGCAGATGACGCGCAGGTCTTCGCGGCCCTGCTCCTGCAATTTCGCCGCCAGCAGGCCGCCGAGACTGATGCCGATTACCACTGTGCTTTTCGGGATATCCCTCTTTTGCAACTCGGCCAGCGATTGCTCGGCCAGAATCTCTCCATCCGCGTGCAGCAGCCTGGGACGCTGAAACGAACTCACGGGCTTTTGCGGGTAATGGTTGCGCAGAAGCGCCTCGATGTCCTTGACGCTACCTTCAGGGCTGCCACCCTTGCCATGCAGCAGAAGTGTGTTGTCGAAGCTCACGAAGTTCCTTCCGGCAGCCAGGCAGAGCCCTCGGTCAAACGGAAACAGCAATCCCTCAGGGGCTAAAGCCCGCGTTGTCGTTGGGCCTGGACGGCGCGGCTTCCACCCCAGCAACGGCAAAAGCGGCCGTCGCCGGGGACCCCGGGCTGAAGCCACGCCCCTTCAAAGAACTATTATGAAACAGACCCGAGTTACTAGAACAGGCCCTAGTATTTAGGAACCTGGGGGTCGACCCGATCAGCCCAGGCGAGAATGCCGCCAGCGAGGTTGCTTGCCTTACGGAAGCCGGCCTTGCGCAGGAAGTCAACGGCTTTCGCACTGCGCACGCCGCTGCGGCAGTGGGCCACGATTTCGCGGCTGGAGTCGAGTTCATTGACGCGCTTCGGCAGGTCGCCCAGCGGAATAGGGTACCCGCCCAGATTGCAGATTTGGTATTCGTGCGGCTCGCGCACATCCAGAATAAACACGTCTTCGCCGGCATCGAGTTTGTGCTTTAGCTCCTCCGGTTGAATCTCAGGAACCTCGGCGCCGGCAGCGCTTTCCTCGCCGCGAATACCGCAAAACGCGTTGTAATCGATCAATTCCCGCACCGTGGGGTGGGTTCCGCAGAGGGGGCAATCGGGGTCTTTGCGCAACCGAAGTTCACGGAAGCGCATTGCCAGCGCATCGACCAACAGCAGGCGGCCAACCAGGGAATCGCCGGAGCCGAGAATCAGCTTGATGACTTCGGTAGCCTGGATTATGCCAAGCAGTCCCGGCAACACACCCAGCACTCCACCTTCCGCGCAGGAAGGCACCAGGCCGGGCGGAGGCGGCTCTGGGTAGAGACAGCGGTAGCACGGGCCGTCTTTGGTCGCGAAGACCGTGGCTTGTCCCTCGAAACGGAAGATGGACGCATACACATTGGGTTTGCCACCGCTGAGCACGCAGGCGTCGTTGACCAGGTAGCGCGTGGCAAAATTGTCGGTCCCGTCGGCAATGATGTCGAAGTCGCGGAAGATCTCCAGGGCGTTGTCGCTGGCGAGTCTGGTTTCAAAGCGGCGCAGGTTGATGTAAGGATTGATGGCCGCCAGCTTCTCCGCGGCGGACTGCAACTTCGGACGGCCAACGTCGTTGGTGGTGTGGATTACCTGGCGCTGAAGGTTGGTGTAGTCGACGACGTCAAAGTCGACGATGCCGAGCGTGCCCACACCGGCCGCGGCCAAATAGAGCGCCAGCGGCGAGCCGAGTCCGCCTGCGCCTATGCACAGAACGCGCGCTGCTTTGAGCTTGAGCTGTCCGCTCATGCCCACCTCGGGCATGATCAGATGGCGAGAGTAGCGCAGGATTTCATCGTTGCTTAGCGTGAGGGCTTGCGGATTTTCGAGAACCGTGGACATTGTGGAGATCCTGAGTCGTCACCGTCGGTGACTTGAAGCGATACCAGCCAAGGTTAAAAGTTATCGGCTGGCAGAGCCGCCGGCGATTGACGGAACGATGGAAATCGTATCGCTCTCCTGTACTCGGGTGCTTTCCTTGTTCAGGTAGCGAATATCCTCGTCGTTGAGGTACACGTTGACAAACGCCCGCAGCTTGCCATCATCGGTGAAAAGGTGTTTGCGCAGCTCGGGATTTCGGCTGACCAAGCTGCCGAGCGCTTCTCCAACTGTGCTGGCGAGAAGCTCTACGCTGGCTTGCTTCCCGGCATATTGCCGCAAAGGAGTTGGTATCATCACTTTCATATCACTAGTTATTGATGCAAAGTGAAGCCCGGCGGTTTCAGGCGAGGGTTCTCCACCCGCTTCCCACCCCAAAGGCGGCAGCAGATTGCGGCGATTATTCGACTGTGATTTCCTCGTCGTGAAACTCTTTCGTTTCTTCTTCGCCGGCCAGTGCAAAGGAGTTGGTCTGTGCCGCCCGGCCCTGTTCCACGCTGGTGATGACGTAGGAGCAGCCGATCCAGTGGGCCTCGGCGAGATCGGTCTGCGACCAGCGGGCGGGATGGTCCGGATGCGAGTGGTAAAACCCGATGATGTCCAGCTCCGATTCGCGGGCCTTGCGCTGGATGCCTACCAGTTCGCGAGGATCGATGTGGTAGCGATTATGCGGAGAGTCGACGCGCGTGTTGCCGCAGCGCACCACGGCGCGCACATGTTTGACGCCTTCGCCATTGATTTGACCCAGCAGCACGCCACAGCACTCGTGAGGATAAGTCTGTTCCCCGTGGTGGCGAAGTTCTTCGAATTGCGATTTGCCAATCTTTAGCACAATGCTCACCAAGCGGTCATTCGAGGACGGAAGAAATCACATTTAGGATAGGCTCGTCTGGCCTCTCGATGGAAGCTGTGGGGCTCAAAACTCTTCCCAGAATCTCTCGCTCAGGTACTTGTCGGCGGCATCGGGAAGAACGGTCACAATCACGGCTTCGGGGCCTGCGCCGGCCGCGATGCGCAGGCAGCCGGCCATGGCTGCACCGGCGGAGATGCCTACCAGCAGCCCTTCTTCCCGCGCCATGCGTTTCATCATGGCGTAAGCTTCCTCGGTGCCAATCCCGAGGTTGCAGTCGGCGACGCCGGGGTCGTAAATCCGGGGAACGATCGAGGTTGGCATGTGCTTGGCGCCTTCGATGCCGTGGAAGGGCGAATCGGGCTGCAGGGAGATACAGAGGATTTGCGGGTTCAGCTCCTTCAGCCTTCGAGCCGTGCCGATGAATGTGCCGCTGGTGCCGAGCACGGCCACAAAATGGGTGATGCGGCCCTCGGTCTGGCGCCAGATTTCGTTTGCCGTGGTGTAGTAGTGGGCGCGCCAGTTGGCGTCGTTGGAATACTGGTCGGCGTAAAAGTATTTGTCCGGCGCGGCGGAGGCGAGCTCGCGGGCTTTTCGTATGGCGCCATCGGAGCCCTCGCCCGGGTCTGTAAAGATCATTTCCGCCCCATAGGCTTGCAGCATGCGTTTGCGCTCGGGAGAAACGTTGGACGGCAGGCAGAGAGTGACAGGGAAGCCCTGAGCCGCGCCCAGCATGGCGTAGGCGATTCCCGTGTTGCCGCTGGTGGAGTCCAGCAGAGTCTTGCCCGCGACCAGTTTTCCGGTGCGGGTGGCCTCGGCAACGATGCTGGCCGCCGCACGGTCCTTGACCGAGCCGCCGGGATTGACCCACTCGGCTTTCGCGAGCACCTGCGCATTGAGCTCGCGCGTGATGCGCTCGAAGCGCAGAAGCGGCGTATTGCCAATGCGTTCCAGCGCACTTTGCCCCAATAAGTGGGGGACGATTGCCAGCTTGGCGTGCTCTCGCGACATAACCTATTGGATGGGGAAAGACGAATTGCCGGATCAGGGTTTTTGAGAGCTGCCGGATCGCGTTTTACATGAACCGTCCGCGGCCGTCAGGGCATCTGGATGCCAAGGCCAGTCATCTGATGGCATACGTCTACTCAGGAGTCGGCAATGGCACATCAACACTCGCCTCGTTTTCTGGAGATCGTCACGGACGCGAAAAAGCGAATCCAAGAAGTGACTCTGGATGAGGTGAAGGCAAAGCTGCAAGAAAGCGAGCAGTTCGTTCTCATCGACGTGCGTGAGGAGAGCGAATTTGCCAAGGACCATATTCCAGGGGCGCTGCATATGGGGAAGGGAACGATCGAGCGCGACATCGAGCAGAAGGTTCCGGACCTGAACACGCCCATCGTTCTCTATTGCGGAGGCGGATTCCGTTCGGCTTTGGCCGCCGATAATCTCCGCAAGATGGGCTACCGGAATGTGCTCTCAATGGACGGAGGGGTTCGAGGCTGGCGGGACAAGGGATTTCCGCTGGCGGCGTGACCTGAAATTTTTGAGATTTTCACTTGGGGGATTAATGAGTAATTACGCAAAACCAGAAGCTCTGGTGAGCACCGATTGGGTCGAGGCGCATGCAGGCGATCCAAGCGTTCGTATGGTGGAAGTAGATGTGAACACGGCGGCTTACGATGAAGGGCACATCCCTGGTGCCATCGCGTGGGCTTGGAATTCGCAGCTTTGCGATACGGTGCGGCGCGATATCCTCTCGCCATCGGCATTTGAACAGCTCATGATGGACTCGGGCATCGGCAACAACACAACCGTGGTGCTATACGGCGATAACAACAACTGGTTCGCCGCCTGGGCATTCTGGCAGATGAAGATCTACGGGCACAAAGACGTCCGCCTCATGAACGGGGGCCGCAAGAAGTGGATCGCGGAGGCGAGGGACCTGTCTTCCGTAACGCCAAAGACTACCAAAACCCAGTACAAGGCCGCCAAGGCCGATCTTTCGCTGCGAGCATTTCTGCCGCAAGCGCAGGAGGCAAGCGCGCGGAGCACGGCAGCGCTGGTGGACGTGCGCAGCCCGCAGGAGTTTAGCGGCGAGATACTGTCGCCTCCGGGCCTGCCGGAGACGTGCCAGCGAGGCGGTCACATCCCGACGGCGCGCAACATCCCCTGGGGCATGGCGTGCAACGATGACGGGACGTTCAAGTCGTATGACGATCTGAAGCGGCTCTACGGATCGGAAGGCATCGACGGCAGCAAGCCTGTGGTGGCGTATTGCCGCATAGGCGAGCGCTCCAGCCACACCTGGTTTGTCTTGAAATACCTGCTCGGGTTCCAGGACGTGACAAACTACGACGGCTCATGGACAGAGTGGGGCAACCTGGTTGGAGCTCCTGTCGAAAGGGGCGGAACTCCCGCCGCCAAGGCGGCTTGAACGATGAAGCCGGAAGCCTATAGCGAACGAAAAATCGAACTGAATGGGTGGCAGATTCGCCTGACCTCGTACAAACTCGGCGAGCAATTCCATTGCACCGCGGACAATGTTTCTCCGGGTGCATGGCTTGCGCGCGCGAGAGGCGCAAACCGGCGGGAGGCGGAGCAGCAGGCGCTGGACAAGGCTCGCAAGCTGCTGACGCGAACGCACCGCCAAGCCTCGTAGTTTCTAGAATTCCAGAGATGCTGTATCCCAAGAGATGAACGTCATTCCGAGCGAGCGACGCTTCGCGTCGCGAGTCGAGGAATCTTGTGTTGCGTTTACTGGAAGAAACACAAGATCCCTCCACTCCGCTCCGCTTCGGTCGGGATGACGCCTCCTTGGGAGATCGGGATACACCAGCTCTGGAACTGCTCTAAGCTGCGGGATACGGATAACCAACCGCAATCGAATTGCACACAGAAAGCGAAACGAGCGCCGGATGAATCGAGGTTGCGATTCCGGCGCTCGTTTTGTCGCTTCCCGGCCTCATGAGCAGTGCCGGGCTCCCCGGCGAGTGGTGTTTGACACTCGCCGAAGTTGAGTTCTATGCGGCCTTGCGCATACGTTCCTGCCTGATGAGCTCGTGGTAGGCGGGAATCGTGAGGAAATCGACAAACGTCGGCGAAGTGTACATCTGGCGCATCAACTCGGCCGCTTTGTCGTAAGAGGGATACTGGCCGGCAGGGACGCTTGCCTTGGCTTTTGCCAGCTCTTCATGCAGAATGGCATCGCAGAGCGCCACGTCGATCTTTCGGCCGTCCTTCAGATGCGCGCCGTGGCGAATCCACTGCCAAAGCTGGGAACGGCTGATTTCCGCCGTCGCCGCATCTTCCATCAAGTGGAACAAGGGCACGCAGCCGATGCCGCGCAGCCAGGATTCCAGGTACCCCATCCCGACCACGAGGTTCTGTCTGAGGCCGGCCTCGGTGATGTCGCCTTTTGGAACTTGCAGCAGATCGGCAGCCGTAACCCGGAACCCGGGAAGCTTCTTGTCGATCTGGTTCGGTTGCGGCATCAGGCGGTCGAAGGGTTCCTTGGCAATGGCCACCAGGCCGGGATGAGCCACCCATGTTCCGTCGTGACCGTCGGTGGCTTCACGCTCCTTGTCGGCGCGAACCTGGGCCATCGCCTTCTCGTTGATTTCCGGATCGCTCTTGACGGGGATGAAGGCGGACATGCCGCCCATGGCGTGGATGTTGCGCCGATGGCAATCGCGGATGACCATCTTGCTATACGAGCGCATGAAGTGCGCCGTCATGCCGACCTGCCCGCGATCGGGCATGACCGCGTTGGGATCGTTCGAGAACTTCTTGATAAAGCTGAAGATGTAATCCCATCTGCCGCAGTTCAAGCCGGCGGAGTGATCGCGCAGCTCGTAGAGAATCTCATCGGTTTCAAACGCGGCCAGAATCGTCTCAATGAGGACCGTGGCACGGATGCTGCCGTGAGGCACGCCCAAAGCCTGCTGAGAGTAGGTGAAAACGTCGTTCCACAGCTGGGCTTCGAGATGGCTCTCCATTTTCGGCAGGTAAAAGTATGGGCCGGTGCCGGACGCCAGCAGCGCCTTCGCGTTGCGGAAGAAGTAGAGCCCAAAGTCGAAGAGCGAGCCCGACAGAGGCTTGCCGTCGATCACAATATGCTCTTCATCGAGGTGCCAGCCTCGGGGACGGACGAACAATACCGCCGTCTTCTCGTTCAGTTTGTACTGCTTCCCGCTGGTTGGGTCGCTGAAGGTAATCTTGCGCGCGATGGCGTCGGTAAGATTGATCTGACCTTCGATGAGATTGCCCCAAGTCGGCGTGTTCGCGTCCTCGAAGTCGGCCATGAAAACGCTGGAGCCCGAGTTCAGCGCATTGATAATCATCTTACGGTCAGTAGGTCCGGTGATCTCAATGCGGCGGTCCTGGAGATCGGCCGGAATGGGAGCAACGGTCCATTCGGATTCGCGAATGTGCTTCGTTTCCGGCAGAAAATCGGGCTTCTCGCCGGCGTCGAGCCGCTTCTGGCGCTGCTGGCGGGCGGCAAGCAGTTCCAAACGGCGAGCATTGAAGCGGCGCTGAAGTTCAGCCAAAAAATGAATTGCCTCAGGCGTAAGCACCTGATCCTGCCCCGGATGACGGGGTGCATCAATTCTGACCCCGTTGGGGGTCGTGGAATGTACGCTCATCAAATATCCTTTCTTCTTTTCTCCGACTGAAATTCCGGAATAGAACCCTGGGGGCCGCAACACAACATCCGGCGCCCGTTGACGGAATGGGGAAACCAGATGCAGCCCTAACAATTAAATAGATGCAGTTCTGCCGCCTTTCGACCCGTATTTAACGAACGACGCCCCGAAAATCAAGAAATAGCGGCTGCATGGCACGGCGGTGGCGTCCACCCCAACACAGTAACTACGGAGCATACTGGTCCAAAGCTTGGCTATATCTGTCCTTATGACGGGAGGGAAGAGGCGATGGCGGGTTCTGTATCGGGATTATTTAGCTTCTTTTTCCCTCGCGCCTGTTAGTTGCGGTTGTTTTGCTGGCCGCAATTTGATATCAATGGCAAACGCTGCAGCCATTACTTCGTGGGGGATTCGCGCCATGTTCGATCTTGATCGCCGTTCTTTCTTGCGTGCGGCCACTGCTGCTTCTCTTGCGGCCGCCGGTAGTTACAAACCCTTGCTCGCAGCACCCCAAACCGGCAATGCCGGAGGCAGTGCCCAGAGTCTTCCCCCCGCCAAGGGAGTCACCCGGACACTGGCGCGGTATGTGGTAAATGCGAAATACGAGGACCTGCCCCCTGCGGTGCGGAAAGAGGGAGTCCGGACGCTGCTGAATTTCGTGGGGGTTGCCGTCGGCGCCTCGCATCACGAAGGAGTCAACGATGCAGTTGCCGCGATGGCTCCATTTTCCGGACCTCCCCAAGCCAGCATTTTGGGGCGGCGCGAACGCTTCGACATCCTGAATGCAGCTATGATCAACGGCATCAGCGCCCATATTTTTGACTATGACGACACGCACCTGCGCACCATCATTCATCCCGGGACGCCGGTGATCCCTGCCATCCTGGCGCTGGCCGAGTACCGGCCGGTTTCGGGCAAGGACTTCCTGAACGCAGTGGTCATCGGAGTCGAGGTTGCGCTGCGCGTGGGCAATTGCGTCAGTCCCGAGCACTACGACCGCGGCTGGCACAGCACCGGAACCTGTGGGGTGTTTGGCGCTGCCGCGGCATCAGGCATGCTCCTTGGCCTCACTGAACAGCAGATGGTCTGGGCTCTGGGACTGGCTGCCTCGCAGCCGATCGGCTTGCGCGAGTCGTTCGGGTCGATGAACAAGAGCTTTAATCCGGGCCGCGCGGCCAACGACGGCCTGGTCGCCGCCATCCTTGCTTCCAGGAATTTCACCAGCTCCGACGAGATGATTGAAGCTAAGCGCGGATGGGCAAACACCGTCAGCACGAGGCAGGATTACCGGGAAATCACGGAGGGCTTGGGGAAACGTTACGAAGCGGCGCTCAACACGTATAAACCGTTTGCCTGCGGAATTGTACTGCATCCCGCGATCGACGCGGCCATACAGTTGCGCAATGAGTACAAAGTGACGGCCGATCAGGTTGACCACGTTGACTTGCGCGTCAATCCGCTGGTGCTCGAATTGACCGGCAAGAAGACTCCCTATGAAGGCCTGGAGGGGAAGTTCAGCATCTACCATTCCGTGGCGGTCGCAATCGTAGAGGGCGCGGGCGGCGAGAAGCAGTTCAGCGAACGGGCCGTTCGCGACCCGATTGTTGTCGGCCTGCGGAGCAAGGTGATACCGGTTATCGATCCATCCGTCAAGCCGGAGCAAGTTGACCTTACCATTGTGCTGAAGGATGGCCGGAAGTTGCACAAGTACATCCAACATGCCGTCGGCAGTGTTGAGGTGCCAATGACTGACAGCGCGCTGGAGGCGAAGTTCAGCGATCTCGCGGAAGGCATCCTGCCGGCTCCGCAGATCCGGCGGCTGCTGGACGCCTGCTGGGGTGTCGAGAAGCTGCCCAGCGCCGCCGCAATCGCGCAAGCGGCAGTCGTGTAATTGCGGCCAGGCACGAGGCGCAAAAGTAAATCGGCTCACTGGAACTTCTCCGGCGAGCCGATTCAGCTTGCGGGCAATTGCACTGTGGCCGACGAATCCTACTTGTTGACCATGTGTTTGGGCAGCGAGAGCACCGTAAGCCCTCCCGCAGCCACAATAACGGCCATGACGATCATGGGGATCAAGTTGCCATGCGTCAGGTCCTTGAGATAGCCAATGGCGAAGGGGGCGACGAAGCCGCCGAGATTGGCAACCGAGTTGATCCAAGCGATGCCGGCCGCCGCCGCCGTACCCGCGAGGAATGAGGTAGGCAGCGCCCAGAACATAGGCGCTGCGGGAATGATCCCAGCCGCCGCGATCGATAGCAATATGACGGCCAGTATCGTGTTCCCGCCACCAACCATCATACTCAGAACCAAAGCTGAGGCGCCCACAAGCATGGGACCAGCCTCATGCCAACGGCGCTCACGCCGCTTGTCGGCACTGGCTCCAAGCACGACCATCATAATGGCAGTACAAATGTATGGAATGGCTGATACCATGCCGATATTGAATACGCCTTTGACTCCGGCATCCTTGAGGAGGGTGGGGATCCACAGCGTCAACGCGTATTGACCCAGAGCGACGGTGAAGTAAATCCAGCACATCAGCCAGATGCGGCCGTCGGCGAATACGGCCAAGATAGAAGGATGCTCTTTCTTTTCCTTGGCTTCCTCAGCGACGTAGTGCTCGAGAAGCTGTTTTTCCTGTTCGCTGAGCCATTTGGCGTCGCGAATCCTGCTACTGAGATAGCAAATGCAGGCGACACCCATAATAAGAGAAGGTACGGCCTCGAGAAGGAACATCCACTTCCAGCCAGGCCAACCCGCAGCGCCGTGAGTCATCGACATAATGGCGCCGGAGAGCGGGCCGCCGATCATCCCGGCCATCGGGATTCCGACCATGAAGATGCCCACCATCTTGGCGCGGCGGTGCGAGGGATACCAATACGTGAGGAACAAAATGATTCCGGGGAAGAAACCCGCCTCGGCTGCGCCGAGGAAGAAGCGGACCAAATAAAACTGCATCGGCGTTTTCACCAAAAGTGTGAGCGCCGAGATAATTCCCCAGGTGATCATGATGCGGGTGATCCAGATGCGCGCACCCACCTTGTGCAGGATGATGTTGCTTGGGACTTCAAAAAAGAAGTAACCAATGAAGAACATGCCGGCGCCGAGCCCGTAGACTGTCTCACTGAACTTGAGATCGCCGAGCATCTGGAGCTTGGCGAAGCCCACATTCACGCGGTCCAGGTAGGCAACGATGTAGCACAACATGAGAAACGGCAGCAGACGTATAGTTACTTTTCGATAGGTTGCGTTTTCGAACTCCGGGGACGCCTTGAATGCAGTCGATGCCCCAGGTTCGACGGTCTTTAAGTCAGCCATTCGGGAACTCCTCGTAAACGATTTCGGGATGGGTCACGCATACAGCTTCGCTATCAGGAGCACAGTGGTTCCTGCAGCACGTTCAGATCGTCCGGCTCTATGATGACTTCTGAGTATCGGTAGTGAATGATAGGTCGGGTTTTCACCCGCAGTCAAGACGAATCTCGAAACCCTAATCCGTCGATAAGCTAACGAACAGGCGGGGGCAAGGGTGGTTTTGGAAACTCAGTTGATTCTAGCCGACCAATGCGGCCCCAGCGGAGGTGGTAAA
>Ga0187864_10001465_pt1 | contig 22808 bp, 16 predicted proteins | sample June2016WEW_11_4_FD_132985 | JGI IMG/M metagenome (GOLD analysis project Ga0187864, IMG submission 132985) | Peatland microbial communities from SPRUCE experiment site at the Marcell Experimental Forest, Minnesota, USA - June2016WEW_11_40 | ecosystem: Environmental > Terrestrial > Soil >...
CAACTGGGTTGCGGGATTCGACGAGCGCGGCCAGCCCATCCCGAAAAAAGAGACTGAGCCGCAACTCAACGGCGCGCTCGCGATGCCGGGCGCGGCTGGGGGGACGAATTGGATGGCGCCGAGTTTCAGTCCGCAAACAGGCCTTTTCTACGCGACGGCGCGAGAGAGTTCCGGCGTCTACTTCGTGACCATGCCGGGAAAACACGTCGAAGGTTGGGGGGGCCGCGATTTCATCCTGCATTCGAAATCGGTGCTGAAGGCGATCGACTATCAAACCGGGAAAGTGCGATGGACCCGCGACCTGAGCAGCCCGGGCGGGGGCGGCTGGCCTTCGGTGCTGACCACGGCAGGGCACTTGCTGTTCACCACCGATGATTCCGGGAAGATTCTTGCGCTCGATCCGGCGACCGGCGAGACGCTCTGGCACGTGTACGGCGGGCGAATCAGCACGTGCGCGCCGATAACGTACGAGCTGGATGGCCGGCAATACGTGATCACGCCGCTCGAGGGCGTCGTGTATGCCTGGGCGCTGCCGTCGCGGCCCGCAGCACCGGCGGCAAAGGCGACTGCGGCGAAAGCCGCGCGCTGAACAAAGGGCGATCCGCAGGCGAATTACTCTTGGCTCACGTCTGGCGGGGCCGTCGTTGACAATTCTCGCCACCCGATAAAAACTTGAAGATACGTTGAAACCTTCCCTCGTACTTGTGTGCTTCGCGATTGCGCTCACCTCCGGCGCTGTGCGAGCGCAGAAGACACCAGCCGCGGTGACGATTGTGCCCGTACAAGCCGGCGGCTACGAGGGGCGGCAAATTTTCCAGTTGAGCGGAACGTGCACGGCCGAGTTGACGCCGGACACGGCGGTCATAATGGGCGGCGTATCGAGCGGAGCCGTAAAGCCCACCGACGCAATCGAGCAACTCGATAAGCAGCTGGCGCTGATCCGCGCCTACGTGGACGAAAACCACGGCCGCCTCGAGTTGTTGGAGCGCGTGCGCACGCTCAAGACGCCGCAGCCGGGCCGGGAAGATCCTGAGCCGCCCTTTCACGTGGTGCAGCGCCTGCAGGCGGAGTTCCCTGCGAATGCCCCCGTCGATGCAATCCTGCAAAAACTGATCGAGTTAGGACTGGATCGCTTCGGGGACAACATGCTGAACAATTACAACCGGCGCGACGCGGTGGTCCGCTTTCGCGTGAGCGATTTCGACGCGAAGCTGCGCGACCTGCAGCAACGCTGCACGGCGGATGCGTGGAAGCAGTGGTGCGGATCGCCCGTTGCCGCCGCGTCCGACTGCGCGCCTGACAAGCCGCCTGCCGACCTCGAGCTACAGGCTTTCAACGTCCGCTCGGAGGAGACTCTGCTGCGACCAGATGGCGGCGGCAGCGCGAACTGGCAATTCAGTTACAATCGCATGCAACGCGCCATCGAGCCGCCCAACCTCCTGGGAAACGTAACCATCCACCTTGACGGAACCATCCTGCTGACATATCGCGCGGAACCGAAAGAAGCGAAGCCTTGAAGTCCCGCGCTGTGCGGGGCGGGGCGTTTGACCTTGGGCCCAGTCTCGTAGGACTGGCGCTCCTGATCGTTTTTCTCGCCTCGCCGGCCGGGGCCGCAACTCCGCGCGAGACGGTGTCGCAACGCCTGCTGCGAACGATCCAGATCGGCGCGCCGCAGGGCATCAGCGTCGATCAAATCAGGAAGATTGCGAAAAGCAGCGACACCGAGTACACCGTCGAGATGCTGGCGCGTTCCGCGCTGCTCGTACTGCACGAGGACAATCTCGGCTTGATCCCCTACAACGAACTGCTCGACGGCGTGCTCAATCATCTGGTGCGCGACGGCAATGCTTTCCAGCCGCCTCCCGGCCTTCCCGATTTCCGCGGCAAGGAAACGGTGTTCGCCATGGTCTATGCCATGGTGATGAGTGGAAATCAGGAGCAAGCGGTCAGCATTCTCGGCCCGCACCTCTGGAATGGCAGCCAGTACAAGCACGCGGTGGTGCTTTCGGCGCTGCGCAACATCGGAACGCAGAGCGCCATCGGGCTCATCCAGCAGTACGCTGAAAAGGGGCCGAATCGCAATCTCGCGGAGACGGCGCTCGGGGACGAAGACTATCCCGTCCTTTTCGAGATGCACGACCGCTGGAACGTGATTCCCCCGGCGCAGCGCACGGAGGACAACCTGCGGAGCATCGTGCAAAGCGGCTGCGATCAGAGATCGGCGATGGCGTCCTACTGGCTCGGATTCTTCCCGCCGAATATCGATCCCAACAAGGAAGTGGCGGAGATACAGGCGCTCGAGGGTATCGTCCACACGAATACGGCAAATTGCGAAATGATGGAGCATGTGATCGCGCTGAAATCGCTCGGGCTGCGCTCGGCGAAAACGGTGGACTACTGGAGGCGCCTGGCGCTGCAAACGGATAACGTCTGGGAGCGCCACCAGATCGTGATCAATGCGTGGGGCCGCTGGGGCGCCAAGTTTGCGCCCGCGGCGCTCGATCTGCTCAAGACCGATTCGGCGCAGTACGTGCAGTGGGAACTCCTCGACGGCAACCTCGACACGCGCATGGGCCGGAGGTATCGCACCTACTGGGACATCTGGATTCCGGCGAACGTGCTGCTCGTGCAGCAGGAAGACGACGCGCAAGGCCAAGGCCCGCCGAAAATGGACGAGACGGATTTGAATGCGCTGCTCGCGTGGCTTGAATCGGGCGCGCGGCCGCGCGATCCATGGGTGTCGAACCACCTCCTCTACCACCTGGCCGGGCTGGTTTCGGACGACGACACGTTCCGGCTGCTGCGGCTTTTCAACGCCCATCCGCAGCGCAATCAGAACTGGTGGATCGTGCAAAACCTGCGCGATCCGGCTGCGCTGCCGATCCTGCAATATTGGAGCACGCTGCCCGCGCCGCAAAACCAGCAGGAGATGTTGCAGGCTGCGATCAAGAATCTTGAGAACCGCAACCAACGTTCATCGGCGCCCTCGAAGGCTTGCTGCGGGCCAACCGAAGATTGCCTGCGGCAGCAGTTGAGCCGCAGCGCGGCGGTTGCTGGGACGCCGGACGTCGTAATTCACTCGGAAGAAGAAGCGCGCGCGTGGCTGCGAGGGAAAGCAGCGCCGCCCGAGGATTTCGCGATCCGCTACACCGATGACTTGAAGCGCGTCGCCATCGTAAGCCGCAAAAACGGCGCTGAGGAACATTGGCAGTACCTCTACGATTGCTGGCGCAACACGGACGAGAAGACAACGAGCGAAGCCGCGCACTAAACCCAGGCTAGCCGAAAAGCGAAAGAGCGGCGGGTCCCGATAGGATTGGGACGCAGGAAACGCGTTTCAAACCCGCCCCTGCGGCGGAGACCATTGCAATCGGCAGCGACGCAAATGGCGGCGGTTGCTTAGGATTTTTCGGGTGCGCCCACGCCCACGGGCTGTGGGTCTGGAGCAGGCGCGGCTTGAGGATGCACGAACGGCGCGGGCTCGGGCGCGGCGATCTCCCAATCGCAATTCTCGCGAATGCAAGCGCGGAAGTTGCCCTGCTTGGTCCGCTTTTCGACGACGAACGGCGCGCCGCACTTCGGGCACGGCTCGGCGATTGGCTCGTGGGGCGTGGTGAAGTCGCAATCCGGATAGCGGCTGCAGCCGTAGAAGATGCGCCCTCGGCCGCGCCCCTTCGACGTCCCGCGCCGGACGAACTCCCCTTCATTGCACTTCGGGCACTTGATGCCGAGCGTGATGGGCCGCGTGTACTTGCACTTCGGATATTTCTCGCAGCCGATGAATTCGCCGAAGCGGCCGTGGCGCCGCAATAGCTGCGCGCCGCACGTGGGGCATTTCTCGTCGAGCCGCACATCCGGCTGGAGCGCTTTCCGGGTTCCGCTCGCGAGACGCCGCGTGGTCTTGCAATCCGGATAGCCGGTGCAGGCGAGGAACGTGCCGAACCGGCCGCGCTTGATGGCCATTTCCTTGCCGCAATTGTCGCAGTACTGCGTGGCGGTCTCGCTCTCGAGCTCTTCACTGCCCGGTTCGGAAAGGTCTTGCGTGAAATCGCACTCCGGATAGCGCGAGCAGCCCAGGAAAAAGCCGTGGCGGCTGATGCGCTCGAGCAGTTCGCCCTCGCCGCACTTCTCGCACTTCCGGCCGGTCGGGATGCCCGCCTTGTAGGACTCCATCGCGCCCGCGGCTTTGTCGAGGTCTTCTTCGAAGCGATCCCAGAATTCCTTGACCGAGGTGCGCCAGGGAAGCTTCCCCTCCTCGATTTCGTCAAGCTCGTCTTCCATGCGCGCGGTGAAACCCACGTCGAAAATATCCTCGAACGCCTTGACGAGTAGGTCGCTCACTTTTTCGCCCAGCAGCGTGGGCGTGAAGCGGCCCTGATCCTTGTTTACGTACTCGCGCTCGACGATGGTCGAGATAATCGCGGCATACGTGGACGGACGGCCGATGCCCTTCTCCTCGAGCTCCTTGACGAGCGTCGCTTCGGTGTATCGCGGAGGCGGCTCGGTGAAGTGCTGCTCCGGGCGGATCTTTTCGAGGCGCAGCTTTTCGCCATCGCTGACGCGCGGGAGCGTGCGGCTGTCGGTATCGCCCTCGTCTTCCTTTTCTTCCTCTTCCTTCACGATCTGATAGACGGCGAGATAGCCGTCGAATTTGATCACCGATCCGGTGGCGCGGAAGGTGTAATCCGCCGCGGAGATATCGATCGTGGTCTGGTCGAAGACCGCGGGGACCATCTGCGACGCCACGAAGCGCTGCCAGATCATCTGGTAGAGCTTGAACATGTCGTCGTCGAGATAGCGGCGGACGCTTTCGGGCGTGCGAGCCACGTCGGTCGGGCGAATGGCCTCGTGGGCTTCCTGCGCGTCCTTCTTCGACTTGAAGAAGTTCGGCTTCTCCGGCAGGTACTTTTCGCCATAGCTCCCGCCGATGTGGTCGCGCACCTGCGCGAGCGCGTCGTTCGAGACTTTTACCGAGTCGGTGCGCATGTAGGTGATCAGCGCGACCGAACCTTCGTCGCCGAGCTCGACGCCTTCGTAGAGCCGCTGCGCGAGCATCATCGTGCGCTTCGCGGTGTAGCGCAGGCGGTTGTAGGCGGCCTGCTGGAGCTTGGAAGTGGTGAACGGAGGCGGCGCGTAGCGGCGCTTCTCCTTCTGCGCGACGCTCGCAACCTGCCACGTGGCGCGCTCGACCGCCGCGACGACCCGCTGCGCTTCGGCCTCGTTCGAAACTTCGATGTCTTCGCCCTTGTGCTTGATGAGCTTGGCTTCGAACGACGGCGGTTCGCCGGCCGCGAGCAGGGCGTGGATGGTCCAATATTCCCTGGGGACGAACGCGCGAATTTCGCGCTCGCGCTCGACGATCACTCGCAGCGCGACCGTCTGGACGCGTCCGGCGGAAAGTCCGCGGCGGACCTTGTCCCAAAGAAGAGGCGAAATTTTGTAGCCGACCAGGCGGTCGAGCACGCGGCGGGCCTGCTGCGCGTCCACCAGGTTTTCGTTTACCTGCGTGGGATGCTCGAAGGCAGCCTTGATCGCCTTTTGCGTGATCTCGTTGAACATCACGCGATAAATCTTCGGAGGAGCCGACCGAGTCTCGCTCTCCTGCTTCTTCGCCGGCTTGGCTCCGGCTGCGGACTTGGCCCCGTTTCCGTTTGTTTCATCCGCCTCGGCATTCACCTGGGCGACCGCCTTGGCAACGACCTTGGTGTACTTTCGCGGCTTGCTCAGTATTTCAGCCAGGTGCGCGCAGATGGCCTCCCCTTCGCGATCAGGGTCGCCGGCCAGATAGATGGCTTCCGCGTTCTGCGCGGCCCGTTGAAGATCGCCAATGACCTTGAGCTTGCTTGGGATGACCTCGTAGGTCGGCTCGAAGATATTCTCGTCGGTGACCACTACCGGCTTCGCAGCCTTCTTTTCTGAAGCCTTTCCCTTGGCTTTGCTCTTGCGCCTGCTCTTCTTCTTCCCGTTTTCTTCGCCGGGCAGAAGGATGCCTATAGTCTTCTTCGGCAGGTCCATCACGTGGCCGTAGGATGCCTTCACGTTGTAGTTCCGGCCGAGATACTTATTGATTGTCTTGGCCTTGGCCGGCGACTCAACGATTACAAGTAATCTCGCCATTCTTCTCTCTGTTCCTTGTCACTCCGACTCTTTCCCTGATGAAATGATGCGCCTGCAAGGCGCCAGGGTTCAAACGCCCGCCCAACCCTGCGGGAGCTACCATCCTAACCCGCTGTGCCCTCGATAATTACAACAGGACTTTCAGGAATTGCTTTCCAGGTAACTGGCGTACCACGCCTTTGAGCTCCAAGTCAAATAGCGCCGCCAGCACTTCCGAGGAACTGAGCCCTGAAGTCTCCACCAGATCATCCACGTGCCGCGCCTCGTCCACGCTCAGCAGGCCATATAACGGCCTTTCTATTGGTGCCAAGCCTTCCTCAATGAGCGCGGCCCGCTCTTCGTGGGAAGCCGTCTCGACGGGCATTAATTCCGCCCGCACAGGCGTGGGAAGCTCTTCGATGACGTCTTCCCAGCTCGTCACAAGCTTCGCTCCCTGCTTGATGAGCTGATTCGGGCCGAAGCTCGCGGCCTGCGTCGCGTTGCCCGGCACGCCGAAGACTTCGCGGCCGAACTCCATCGCCAGCCGGGCTGTAATCAGCGAACCGGAATACTGCGCGCCCTCGACCACGACAGTACCGAGCGCCATTCCGGCCAGAATCCGGTTGCGAATCGGAAAGTTCTGAGGCGCGGGGAAGGTCCCCATCGGAAACTCGCTGATGATGGCGCCGCGCTTCTCGATTTCTTCGAAGATTCGCTTGTTTTCCTTGGGGTAGACCACGTCGATCCCGCAGCCGAGGACGCCGATTGTCGCTCCGCCCGCCGATGCCAGCGCGCCTCTGTGGGCGCTGGCGTCGATTCCGCGGGCCAGACCGCTCGAAACCACGAGGCCCCGGTCGGCTAGGTCCTTCCCTAGCCTCTCAGCCATTTGATTCCCGTAGAGGGTCGGGCGTCGCGCCCCGACGATCGAAATCAGGTGCCGATTGAGAAGTTCAATGTTTCCTCGGACATACAGGAGCGGCGGCGGGTCGTAAATCTCCTTCAGTCGCGAGGGGTACTCGGGTTCGTCCCACGTCAGCAACCGGCAGCCAGCGGCCTGGACCTGGGCAAGCTCCTTCGCAGCTTCGCTCAGCGGGCGGCGCGAATGAAGTGCCTGCGCCACCGCTGCCGGCAGCCGCTGCGCTTCCAGCGCCGTCAGCGACGCGCTGAAAATGGCGTCGGGACTGCCGAATTCGCCAAGCAGCTTGCCCGCCATGCGCGCGCCGAGACCCGGCGTCAACGCCAGCGCGAGCCAGCCAACGTAATCGTCGGAGTGCATCGAGAGGGAAACCCGCGGCAGAGCCTACGCAGCAGCGCGCGCGGCTGTCAAGCTGGGTGAACTATGCATGCCTACGTACTGCCGTCAGCAATTGCCGCAAGCCCGGGTCGAAGAAGGGATTGTGCTATATTGTTGGTCGCCAAGAGCAAAGAGGAATATTGCCGAAGCTGCGCATTTCGATTGTCGAATTCCTGAACACGGCGCCGCTCGTCTGGGGCTTTACGGACGGGCCGCTCGCCGGGAAATACGACCTGTCGTTCACGGTGCCGTCGCAGTGCGCCGAGGCGCTGCGGCGCGGCGACGCGGACATCGCAATCATCCCGTCGATTGAATACCAGCGCATGGAGGGCGTGGCCGCCCTGCCGGACATGGCGATTGCGTCGAAGCGCGCGGTCCAAAGCCTCCTTGTAGTGGCTAAGAAGCCGATTGATCTGGCCAAGCGGATCGCGCTCGACACAAGTTCGCGCAGCACCGCTGGGCTGGTCCGCATCCTTGCAAAGGAGCATTGGGGCATCCACCCCGAATTTGTGGACGCCGCTCCGGACGCGTCGAAAATGCTCAAGCAGGCGGACGCGGCGCTGGTGATCGGCGACCCCGCGCTGCGCATCTCGCTCAAGATGGAAGCCCTCGCCGGAAAGACGCCGGGCGGCGGAGACTGCTGCCAGGGCGATCCGGAAGACATGCCCGTGCCCGGCTTTGAGACGCTCTATGTTTACGACATCGTCCATCAGTGGCGCGAGATGACGGGCAAGCCGGCTGTGCTCGCGATCTGGGTGGGACGGCGCGACGCGCTCACACCGGAGGTGTTTGCGGACTTTCGCGCGTCGAAGCAGTACGGGATCGAGCACGTTCGCGAAATCTCCGAAGCCGCTTCCATCAAGCTCGACTTGCCGCCCCGCGCGCTCGAGCGCTATCTGACGGAGAACATCCATTTCGATCTCGATGAGGACAATCTCGCGGGTCTGCGGCTGTATTTCGAAAAGGCGGCCGCGAACGGATTGATCCCGCGCGCGCGGCCGGTCGAATTCGCGACCAGGGCGGCGGGCGCCAACTCCGCGAGCCGCGCGAACCACGCGACGCACTCATAGAGCGAGACAATGGGACTGACACCACAAGAAGCGCTCGATCTTTTCAACTCCGATGACCTGATCGGCATCGGCATGGCGGCCAACGAAGTCCGCCGCGCGAAAACCGATCCGCGCGTCGCCACCTATCAGATCGACCGCAACATCAACTACACCAATTTCTGCACGGAATACTGCTCGTTCTGCGCGTTTTACCGCGCGCCGGGTTCGAAAGAGGGCTACCTTCAGCCGATCGAGTCGATCTACGAAAAAATCGAAGAGATGATCAAGCTGGGCGGGACGGGCGTGCTGCTACAGGGCGGCCTGCACCCGGATTTGAAAATCGATTACTACGAGAACATGCTGCGCTCGATCCACGAGCGGTTCCCGCAGGTGCATCTGCATTGCTTCTCCGCGCCTGAGATCCTGTGCATCGCTGAAGTCTCCGGGCTTTCGATTCGCGATACGATCGCGCGCTTGCGCGACGCCGGGCTTCAATCCATTCCGGGAGGGGGCGCCGAGATCCTCGACGACGAAGTCCGCCACCGCATCGCGCGGCTGAAGTGCAAGTCCGAGGAATGGGAATCGGTGCACCGCGAAGCGCACAAACTTGGCATGCGCACCACGGCGACGATGATGTTCGGCTGCGGCGAAGAGTACCGCCACCGCGTGAATCATCTCGAGCGGCTCCGCAGGATTCAGGAAGATAACGGCGGGTTCACCGCCTTCATTCCCTGGATCTTCGCGCCCGAGAACACGCCGCTGGGGAAAAAAGTCTCCGAGACCACGGCGTTCGATTACCTGAAGACGCTCGCCATCAGCCGGCTTTATCTCGACAACATCGACCACATTCAGTCGAGCTGGCTCACGCCGGGAATCAAGGTCTGCCAGGTCGGCTTGCAATTCGGCGCGGACGACGTGGGCAGCATCCTGATCGAGGAAAATGTGGTCTACGCCGCCGGGGTCCGCAACCGCACCAACGAAGAAGAGCTCCGCCGCATCATCTCCGACGCCGGCTACATCCCCGCCCAGCGCGACACCCTCTACCGCTCGTACGTTTTGAAATAGCCCGCCCTATCCGGCGCGCTTCGAGAGCAGCGGGTACTCATGGTGGTACTCGGGCGATGTCACGAGCACAGGCTGCGGGACAGCAACCGGCAGATCGATGACGACCCTCGCGCCGTAGGGTTGTTTGTTCGCGAGGGTGATCTCGCCGTGGCATTCCTGCACGATCCCATAGCAGATGCTGAGCCCCAGGCCGGTGCCCTTTCCGACGGGCTTCGTGGTGTAGAACGGGTCGAATGCACGGTTCAGGTCGGCGAACCCGGGACCTGAATCGTCGAACTGAATCGCGACGCGTTCGGAGTGGTGCGACACGCGAACCTCGATTTCCCGCCGCGCACTTTCCTGGGCGGCATCAATCGCGTTGTTCAGGATGTTCAGCAGGACTTGCTTGAGTTCGTCCTCTCCGATTCCCACTGGCGGAAGCTTCGGGTCGACCTGCATGTCGACCTTTATCCCACGCGCGCGCAGGTGATACTCGCGGAGCTGAACAACGTCCCGCAGCGCGGTCGCCAGATCGGATGAACGCAGAGTCGAATTGTTCTGGCGGCCGAAGCGAAGCAGGCCGTCGACGATCCGCTGCATGCGACGCACCTCGGCCCCCAGTTTCTCGACGCGCGCCGCCGCCTTCTGGCCACTTACCTCCCCGCGGAGTAGATCGGTATAGCCGAGCACGCCGGTAAGCGGATTATTGAGTTCGTGCGCCACGCCGGCAACAAGCTGTCCGAGCCCCGCGAGCTTCTCCGAACGCACGAGCTGTTGGTGCAGCCTCACATTCTCGAACGTCACCGCCAGGTCGGCAGCGAAGAGTTCGAGCTTGACCATTTCGGACGAACCCACGCCGGCCGGGTCCCTCGAGCCGGACACATAGAGGCATCCCATGTGCGAGCCGCGGCGCGAGACCATCGGGATCATCACCAGGTCGCCGTCCCCCGTTATCCGCAAGGATCTGCTTCCCAGGGAGCGTTCCGGCGTGCGGTGTTTCAGCGACTCGATCGCGTAGTTGCCCGAGTGTTCCCGCAGCGTTTCCTCTTCTTGCGCCGTGAATCCGCTCGAGCTGGCCAGATAGAACCGGCGGTCCTCACCCAGAAGAAACAGGGCAGCGCGCTGGAAGCTGCTCATTTCGGTGATCGCGGGGGCCACTTCCGCGCACAGGCCAACGGGATCGCTTGCGGCCAGCAGGCGGGATGTGATTTGCGAGAGGCGTTCGAGCAGCAGGTTTTCGGCCTGCGTGCGAGCCCTTCCCTCCTCGATGACCGCGGATTTGTCTTCGAGAAGCGTGAGCACCATCCCTAACGCGACGAGAATTCTCGGTACATTCCAGAAGTCCAGATGGGCCTGAAATTTCGGCGCGAGAAAGTGCAAAATGGCAGCGATCGGATACTCGGCCCCCCATCCCAAAAACCCAACCATGACCGTATTCACACCGAGCGAGGCACGCCCATAGAGTCGTCTGAAAAACACGCCGGAGAGACCGTAGGTGAGTCCCAGGATGGCTGCAACAGCGACCCACGAGTTGCCGCGCAGTTGCTCGTGGATCGCTCCAATCCCGATGCCGGCAAGCCCGATGCCGATATAAAGTCCCTGACGCCGGGACGCGAAGAACGAAAAGGCGGCTGCTCCCAGGAAGATCAGTGCGGTCAATCCAGCCGGAACTCCGGGCATTCCCCAGTTGAAAGCGACGGAGAACGACTGAGCCACCATGGGCACACCCAGCAGAAGTATTAGGCCGGTACGCTTCCGCCAGTCGTCGGGCTTGAACAAGACCGAGGAAAGAAATACGACTCCGGCGAGCTCCAGAGCCGCGAAGTCGACTGCGGTTATGACGGTCTCGAGCACTCCAGCGTGGATCTCGATGGCTTTGGCGAAGAAGTGCAGGAACGTCAGCGCCCATGCGTATGTCCAGAGCCGCACGCGTGTCGACGGAGCCTGCCGTTGCACGGATACGAACATGCCGACCAGAACAGCCAGGACGAGAACGATCGGCAACGCCTCAGATAATATCGTCACGTCACCTCCAAGTTAACAGGCTAGCCCTCGGACGGAAACATAGCAATGGAGCATTGGTACCAGATGTTGCGAAGAGAGAGCGAACGAGGAAGAGCCGCAGGCCCTAGTCTTTCAGCACGTTACGAATGTCGAGCATCACTTCGACGCCTTCGGGAAGATCGAGCGGCTCGGCGGGTACCAGGATGCCCTTGGCGAAGCGCGCGCGAATGCGCGAGCGAACCGGCGAGGGGCGATGCGCAGGCGCCTCCGAGGCCGACGCTGCGTGAGCCGCGGGACCGAACCCGCCCGCATCGAGCGCGACATTGGCCAGGGCATCCGCGTCGCGATTGCTCTCGCGACGGACGTGCTCGATCACGAAGTACTCCAACTGGCGCGCGAGCTTCGAGGCGCGTTCGTGGAGCGGCTTTAGATCCGCGCTCTTCACTTTGTAGCGCCCCTGCATCTGGCGGACGAGCAACTCGGAATCGCTGCGAATCCGTAGCGCGCTGATGTTGTGGCTTGAGGCGTAATCGAGAGCGGCGAGCAACGCGTAGTATTCGGCGACGTTGTTCGTTTCGCGGCCGAGCCTCTTCGCAAGCTCGAGAACGACTTTCCCGCTCGGGTCGCGCATCACCACGGCGTAGGAAGCAGGGCCGGGATTGCCGCGCGAGGCGCCGTCAATATTGGCGACGTGGACTCCCGAGGGCGGCGCCGGGGGATGCGAATCCGAAAACAACCGGGCGCTCGTGTGCGGCGGAATCTTCGTCGGGCGGCTCATGCGGGAGACCGAAAACGCACTAGGTTCCAAACGATATGAGAGGCGGCCTCAGCTCTCACGGGAAGAGGCCTGTGACGCGGAAGCCGCGGCCTGCGCGGCGGAAACGTCCGGCTCAACGTAGTATAGGATGCGCGTGCAGGTCTCGCAGTGGAACATCTCGTCGCTTCCCGCGCGCCGCATTTCCTGAAACACGTGCGGCCGGACCCGCATCCCGCATGCGCCGCACTTTTCCTCGCGCACTTCGGCCAGCGCAATGCCATTGTGTTTCTTGACGATCCGTTCGTAATGGTCGAGCAGATTCTCCGGAATCTCCGCCACGGCGCGCGCGCGTTCCACTTCGAGTTCTGCAAGAATCTTTTCGGTAGAGGCCTTTTCCGCATCGATCTTCGAGCGCTGGCCGCGCGCCGCCTCTTCCGTTTCCTTCAGCGTTTTCTCCGAAGCCTTGACGCGCCGGTCGTACTCTTCGGCCGCCACCATCTGCTCGAGCAGGCGGTCTTCGGCCTTGGCCATTTCCTCTTCGGCGTTCTGGATTTCGTGCTGGAGCGCCTTATAGGCCTCGTTCGTTTTCACCTGAGACGACTGGTCCCTGTATTTGCGGGCTCTTTCCTTCCACTGCTCGACGTCGAGGTCGTACTTCTTCCGCTCCTTGATCGTGGTGAGCTGCGCGGCCTTGCTCTGCTCGAGCGCGGCTTTGGCGGTGGCGAGGCGCGCGTCCACTTCGGCGATCTTTTTGGGGAAAGCGGCAAGCTGGGCGCGGACTTCGTGCAGCCGCACGTCGACGCTTTGCAGGTCGAGGAGATTCTGGAGCACCTTTTGCACGACGCGGCCATTTTAGCACGTGAAATGAAGATACGGACGCGTCCTCCGCAAATCCCCCGCCGCGCGGGTGCTCTTGCTCCTCCGCGAATTGCTTGTAGAATTCGGATGCATTCAAGGAGCGCGCATGCCTTACGTGCAAGTCACATGGGTCGCTGGGCGCACGCCCGAGCAAAAGCGGAAGCTGGCCGAACGAATCACGCAGGCCTTGATCGAAGAGGGCCGCGCCAAGCGCGAGAACATCCAGGTTACGTTTGTGGACCTGCCGCCGACGGACTACGCCGAAGCAGGTGTGACCGTCGCCGACCAGAAGCGCACGCCGTAATCATGGTGGCCGGGCGCGGCGTTTCGAGGCTCAGGGTGCGGGTTGCACCATCATGGTCTGGTCCACGGCGAAGTTCTGGCAGCCCTGGGCAGCGCCGCATCGCGCGGTCGCGCGGAAACTTTCGTCGGATGCTTCCACTTCGTAGGTATATCCGGCGCGGCCGGCCTTCCTCATTTCCATCGCGCCGCTCGAAGTGAGTTCGTCCATGGAAGCATACTTGCCGTGTTCGGCCTGGTAGGCGCGCTCGGCCTGCGCGATCCCGAGCAGGTCGTTCTGCACGCCCACGGCGTTAATCGTCTGGGCGGGCGTCGCCACGCCGGGAGATTGCGCCGGTGAAAGGTAGTACTTGTAAACCATCACGACAATCGCCGCCACCACAAGCAGTCCAACCAAGCTGCCCAATGCTCGCATGGTCACCTCGCGCGTGCGCCGCTGCCGGCGCCGCTTGGCTCCAGTTCCCATAGCACCACATCGGCTGTTGGCCGGCAAACTTTCGATTGCGCGCCGGTGCGAATCGGGAAACAGCCGCCCGCGCGGCTGAGTTCTCGCAACGCAGGGCCGCCAGGTGCTACTCTTTCCCGGCTGGATGCGTCTAAGTCCAGAGGCGCTGAGGGCGGAGTGCGGCCATGGCTGCGCGCAAGCGCCGCAATGCAGGCCGATCGGAGCAATCGAGATGAAGGCTTACGCGGGAAAATCGATTCGAACCGGCATGATCGTGATGATGTTGTTCGCGTCGGCTCTGGCTGTATCTGTGGCACCGGCACCGGGACTGGCGCAAGAGCCATCGCCCGGAGGCCAAGCCACCGAAATTCTCCCGCCAAAACTCAACTTTACGACGAGCACGCTGTCGAACGGCCTCAAAGTGATCCTGCTCGAGGACCACGAGGTTCCGGTCATCAACGTTCAGATTTGGTACCACGTCGGCGGCAAGGACGAGAAGCCCGGCCATACAGGTTTCGCTCATCTTTTTGAGCATCTGATGTTCAAAGGCTCGGCTCACGTAGGACCGGACGAACACTCGCGCATCATCGAAGCGGTCGGCGGATTCGACAACGCCGAAACGGGCGATGACACCACGAATTTCTTCGAGACCTTCCCAAGCAACTATCTCGAGCGCGTCCTCTGGCTCGAGGCCGACCGGATGGGCAGCCTCAACGTGGACGAAGCAAATTTCGAGTCCGAGCGGCAAGTCGTCGAAGAGGAACACCGCGTCCGCGTCGATAATCAGCCCTACGGCACGATCGAAGAAGATCTCCGCGCCGCCGCCTTCACCGTCCACGCCTACCATCACACCCCGATCGGCAGCATCGCCGATCTGGACAAAGCGACGCTCCAGGATGTTCGCGATTTCCACGACACCTACTACAAGCCGAATAACGCCACGCTCGTCATCGTCGGTGACTTCGATTCGAAGCAAGCGCTCGAGTGGTCCCGGAAGTATTTCGAGGGTATTCCGCCTTCGGCAAAGCCCATCCCGCGGCCCGACAAGCCGGAGCCGCCGCAGACCGCCGAACGTGTAGTGGAGAAATCGCATTCGAACACGCCGCTCCCGGCGGTCGTCATCGGCTACAAGATTCCGGCCCGATACGCCGCGGACTCTTACCCGCTCGACCTCGCCTCGAACATTCTCGCGGGCGGCGAGAGCAGCCGCCTCTACCAATCGCTTGTGTACAAAGATCAGATCGCCGTGCAGTCAGCCGGTTCCGGGGATTTCAGCGAAGATCCAAATCTTTTCTGGGCGTACGCCATCATGAATCCGGGACATTCGGCTCAGGACGGCGAAAAAGCCGTCGTCGCCATTCTCGACGGACTGAAAGACAAGCCCGTCGATGCGCAGGAACTCCAGAAGGCGAAGAATCAGGAAATCGCCGGGTTCATTCTCGGCCGCGATACCGACGAGGAAAAGGCTGTCGCACTCGAGGGAGCTGCCGTAATTGGCAAGAATCCGGACCTGGTCAATACGGATCTGGAGCGGTATCTGAAAGTGACGCCGGAAGACATCGAGCGCGTGGCGAAGGAATATTTCGTGCCGGAACATGCCACGGTCTTGATCGTCAAGCCCGCTGCGCCCGCGCAGTAGATTCGCCAAGATTCATACCAGGAGCACCGATGAAGCGCGCAATCAAACCGTGGATTTTTCTTGTGGCGCTCTTTGCGCTGGCGACGGCGGCGCGTGCGCAGCAAGCCGGACAGCAGCCCGCCGCGCCTGCAAATAAGAATGGCACGGGCGTCGTACCGCCCGGCGTAAAGCTCGTTCCGGAGATGCCGCCTGCGGGCGCGCCGAGGCCGTTTCACTTTCCCCAGGCCGCCACGAAGACGCTTCCGAACGGCCTCCGCGTGTTCGTCGTCACCGATCACAGCGAACCGGCGATTGCCGCGCGTCTCGTGATCCTGTCGGCGGGCAGCATCAAGGACCCCCAGGGAATGCCCGGCGTGGCGCAGATGACGGCGAACTTGCTGACGCAGGGCACCGAAAAGCGCTCGGCGCGCGAGATTGCCGAAGCGATTGATTTCGTCGGCGGCTCGCTCGAGGCGTCTGCGGGAAGAGATTCGACGGCTGTGATGCTCAACGTCGTGAAGAAGGACTTGTCCACCGGGCTTGACCTGATGTCCGACGTTGTGTTGCACCCCGCGTTTCGCGCCGACGAGCTCGATCGGCAGCGCCAGCAGCTTCTTTCCGGTCTGACGGTGCAATATTCCGATCCGGACTACCTCGCGTCGGCGGTGTTCGACCGGGTCGTTTATGGCGGCTCGCCCTACGGCTGGCCTGCCGAGGGCACTCCGGAAACGGCCAAGAAATTTGCCCCGGAAGAGCTCGCGAAGTTCCATGATGCCGGCTACTCACCCAACGAGTCCCTGCTCGCTTTTGCGGGCGACATCACGCCCGAAGAGGCATTCGCTGCTGCGGAAAAGTACTTCGGCGCATGGCCCAAACACGACGTTGCGGCAGCCGTCCCGCCCGCGCCGGAAGCCGTGCACGGCCTGCACATCTGGCTGATCGATAAGCCGGATGCCGTGCAGACGCAGATTCGCGCCGGAAAGCTGGGCATCCGGCGCGGCGACCCGAATTACATCCCGGTTGAAGTGATGAATCGCGTTTTCGGCGGCGGCTACAACAGCCGCCTCAATACCGAGGTCCGCGTCAAGAAGGGCCTTACCTATAGCGCGTACTCCTCCTTCAACCCGCACCGCTACGCAGGCGCGTTCGGAGTGGGGACGTACACGCGCACCGAGGCCACCGTCGAAGCCACCAAGCTGGTCGTGGACCTGATCGCCAAGATGTCCACGGGCGAAGTGACGCAGGAGGAGTTGGATTTCGCGCGCGACTATCTGGCCGGCGTCTACCCGATTCAATCGGAAACGGCCGAGCAGGTGGCCGACCGCGTCGTTGCGGCTGCGGCTTTCGAGCTGCCCGCGGACTATAACAGCACGTATCCGGACCGAATCCGGAGCGTGACGTCCGCACAGGTTCGCGAGATGGCGCAGCGTTACCTGAGTGCCAAGGACCTCGACATCGTCCTCGCGGGGAACGTGGCGACGTTTCGCGACGCCCTGAAGAAGGCGTTCCCGGATGCGCAGTACGAGGAGATTCCGTTCGACGAGGTGGATCTGCTGGCTCCGGATCTCCGGAAGCCGAAAATGTCGGCGGCTGCGGCGACGCCGGAGTCTCTCGCTCAGGGCAAGGAAATTCTTCTGGCGGCCGCGAAGGCGGCAGGTGGCGATGCGCTTGCGTCGCTCAAGGCGCTGAGGATGACCGAGGACAGCAAGCTGATCGGGCCGGCCGGCGAGGTGTCCCCGATGTCGCGGACCATAAAATGGTTCGTGTCGTTTCCGGACCGCGCGCGCGGCGAAATTGCCGCCGGCGACGTGACCGCCGTCCAGGTCTCCGACGGAAAGTCGGCGTGGTTGCAGATGGGAAACCAGACGCAGGATGCCACACCGATGATCGGCGAATTCGAGCGCGCGATTGCGCTTTTTGGCGGCGGCTGGGGCCTCTACCAACAAGTGCTGGCCGGCAAGGTCGCGGGCCAATCGATTGGAGAAGATGAAATCGAGGGCAAGAAGGTGGCCGGAGCGGCCGTCCGGGAACCTTGGGGAGATATGAAGCTCTATTTTGATCCTGCCACTCACCTGCTGGTTGCGGCGCGGTACCAGTCGGCGGGGCCGCAGGGAGCCTCCGACAACGAACAACGCTGGAGCGATTACCGCGCGGTCGAGGGCCGGCAGTTCGCGTTCTCAACGGCCGTGTATCGCGACGGCGTGAAGTATATGGAGTCCACGATCCGGCAGCTCGACCTGAACCCCAACATCGACGACGCGCTCTTCTCGAAGCCCGAGGTCGCGCCCGCACCCTCAAGATAGCGCGCGGCGCTCTACCTCACCGACAGAATCACCTTCCCGATGTTCTTCCGGTCGTGGATGTATTGGTGGGCCGCTGCGCCCTCTTCCAGCGGAAACGTCTTGCCGATCACGGGTTTGATTTTCCCCTCGGCGTACATCCGGAAGATTTCGCTGAGTTCGCTGCGCAGAAGCGCGCCGCGCGAGCGCACTCCCCCGAGGTTCACGCCGATCACGGCCGCATTCTTGGCCATCAGCTTGAGGGGGTGAAACCGCGGAGTCTCGAGGTAGGCGCGCAGGGCGCGCAGCGGGCTCCGCTTCCCATCCGGACCGGCCGCAGCCGAAAAACCGTAAACCACCAGGCGGCCGACCGGGCCGAGGCATTTGTAGCTCTGGGCGAAGGATTTTCCGCCGATCGCGTCCATCGCCAATTCGATGCCATCCGGAGCGTATTTCCGCACTGCCTCCACCAGGTCTCCCCTGGTGTAATCAATTGGGTGATCGACCCCGATCTTGCGGAGGTACTCCTGCTTCGCGGGCCCGGCGGTTCCGAAAATCACCAAGCCCCTCGCTCGCGCGAGCTGCACCGCTGCGATTCCCACGCCTCCCGCCGCGCCGTGGATCAGGATTCGGTCGCCCGGCTGCAAATTGCCCATGACGAACATGGAATGATACGCCGTCAGATAGTTCACGAAGATCGCCGCGCCTTCGTCGAACCTCATGCCCGCCGGCAGGCGATGGACTTGCGTGGCCGGCGCAACGACCCACTCCGCATACGCGTTGAATTGCGGAAGCGCGACCACGGCGTCGCCCACTCGAAGCCCCTCGCCTTCCGTCTGCTTGCCGCTCTCCGTGATCTTCTCCACCACGCCGGCGATTTCCAGGCCCGGGACAAACGGCGGCTTGGGCGTGCCGGGATAAATTCCCATGCGCTGGAGGAGGTCCGCGAAATTGACACCGATGGATTTCACGCGGATCAGGACTTCTCCGGCTTTTGGCTGGGGATCGGGTACCTGCTGTAGTTCAAGAACATTGGGCGGCCCATACCTCCGAACGACGAGCGCGCGCATCTAAGTTCCTTTCTGGACTCGCTCCGGCTGTCGCTGCTCCCCCGCGTAGCCTGGACGCGAAAGCCGTCCCGGCTTTTCGTTTGGGAATCGAGGCATCCTACCTTAAACTGTTAGACTTTGTGCAACGATGAAACGCGAACAGAGATATGGAGTCCTTTTGACCGGCGCGGCCCTCCTGGCCACGGCGTGGGCTTGCTTGGCTGCGAACCGGCCTCCGCAGGCTCAGACGCGGCCGACCGTGCTCAGCGCCATGCAGGACGAGCTCGACCGCTCCCTGGCAGCCCTCTCCAAGGCTGATCCCGCAGACTACTTCATCAGCTATACCGTCACCGACCGGCAGTACTCCGAGGTTACCGGCTCGAACGGCGCGCTGCTTTCGAGCACGGAAGACCGCGGGCGATGGCTCGAAGTCCAGACCCGCGTCGGGAGCTACCAGCTCGACGACACGCACAAGCTCGCCGACCGCCCGCCGAGTTGGACCAGCCCCGGTACGTCGGTCGCGATTGACGACGACATCCCCGTCCTCCGCCGTGAAATCTGGCGCGAGACCGACCGGCAGTATCGCGCCGCTTCGCAGGCCCTCATCAAGGTCAAGACCAGCCAGGAAGTGCAGGTGCAAACCGCCGAAGGCGCCGCGCCCGATTTCTCGAGCGAGGAGGCCCACACCTACAGCGGGCCTCGCGCTGAGCTCCGCGTTGACCGGAAACCCTGGGAAGAGCGCGTGCGGAGATATACGGCCGCCTTCAGCAAGTCGTCCGCGGTCCTGAACTCCATCGCCACGTTCACGGCTCTGGCAACCAATCAATACCAGGTGAACACCGAGGGCACGAAGCTCTCTTTCGGCCAGGTGCACTACCGGCTTGAACTCTTCGTGCAAAGCAAAGCTCCGGACGGCATGGACATCCAGCGATACGCCAACTTCGACTGGCTCGATGCGAAGGCTGCCCCGGACGACAAGACCGTCTTCGACCGGATTCAGGTGCTGATTCATGAGACCGAGGCGCTCGACAAAGCGCCGCTCGTCGATCCCTACGCCGGTCCCGCGCTCCTCACCGGCCGCGCCGCCGCCGTCTACTTCCACGAAGTCTTCGGCCATCGCGCCGAAGGCTTCCGCCAGAAAGACATCAACGAGGGCCAGACGTTCACCAGCAAAATCGGCGAGCAGATCTTTCCGGACTTCATTTCGATCAAGGACGATCCGACCGAAGCCTCGCTCGGCGGCCAGATGCTGCTCGGCTACTATCCCTACGACGATGAAGGCGTGCCGGCGCAGAACGTCCAGCTCGTCGATCACGGCATCCTGAAAACGTTTCTGATGTCGCGCTCGCCCCTCATCAACATCCCGCATTCCAATGGGCACGGCCGCCGCCAGCTCGGCTACGTTCCCGTGGCCCGTCAGGGCAACCTGATCGTTTCGAGCACGAACACGATGACGGACGACCAGCTCCGCCAGAAGCTGGTCGAGCTCATCAAGCAGCAGGGCAAGCCGTTCGGCCTCCTCATCGACGATATCGCCGGCGGTTTCACCTTCACCGGCCGCGGCAATCCGCAGGCGTTTCAGGTGCAGCCGCTCGTCGTGTACAAAGTCTTCGCCGACGGCCGCCCGGACGAGCTTGTCCGCGGTGTGGACATCGTCGGCACTCCGCTCGTCTCGCTGACAAAGATTGTGGCCACCGGCGACACGCCCGACATCTTCAACGGCTATTGCGGCGCGGAATCCGGCAGCGTGCCGGTTTCGGCCGTGGCTCCCGCGATGCTGATTTCCGAGATGGAAGTGCAGAAGAAGCAGACCTCCACGGACAGGCCGCCGCTGCTGCCGCCGCCCGCACACGATCCGCTCGCAAAGGGGCAACAGTGACGAAATTCTCCGCATGCGTGCTGTTGTTCGCGATGCTGGGCGCGCCTCTTGCTGCTGCCGGAACTCCCGCGAAGCCGGCCGCGCCGCAGGCGCCGGTGCCATCCGGCGACAACGATCAGACGCTTCGCGCCATGCACGACGAGATGGAGCGCTCGCGCCTGCGCCTCGCGCTTTCGCCCGTGGAAAAGCCGTTCTACATCGAATACCGCCTGCTCGATCTCGATATCCGCAGCGTTACGGCGTCTTTCGGCGCGGTTGTTTCGAGTTCGCTCGGTCGCAGCCGTTACATGAGCGTCGGTGTGCGCATTGGCGACTATCATCTCGATAGCTCGAATTTCGTCAGCGAGGACGGCTTTCAGGGCTTTCTTGGCTCGACCGGCCAGGTCGGCATCGACCGTGACTACAATTCGCTTCGCCAGGATCTCTGGCTCGCCAGCGACCAGGCGTTCAAGGCCGCCGTCACGCAGATGTCGCTCAAGAACGCCTTTCTCCGCAGCTTGACGAAGCCGCCCGAGATCGACGACTTCTCGCAGACGCCACCACTCGTGAAGGTCGATCCGCGGATCGAGCCCGACTGGACGTCGCGCAATTGGGATGACGAGGCGCGCGCGGCCTCGTTGGTCCTGAAGGATTACCCGCAGCTCTACGGCACGCGCGTCAGCTACTACCTGGTTTACGCCACCACGTACCTGATGACGAGCGAGGGCACCACGATCCGCACTTCGCGCAGCCTCGCGGGCATCGAAGCGGCGCTCGATACCGAAGCCGACGACGGCATGCCGCTCCACAATTTCTACGCCTCCTACGCCGCGCAGCCCGCCGGCTTGCCGGACGCAGCGGCCGTGTCAAAGGGGCTCGCGCAAAGCGCCGCCGACTTGATGGCATCTCGCGCGGGCGCTCTTGTGCCGGACTACACCGGCCCGATGCTCTTTGACGCGCCCGCAGCCGCCTCGGCCCTCGCGCAGGTGCTCGAGCCTTCGCTTTCCGGCGCGCGTCCGCCGCTTTCCGTGGGGCAGGACTTCGAGGCCTTCACCGAGCGCATCGGGGGCCGCAGCGAATGGAGCGGCCGCGTCGGAACGCGCGTGCTGCCGTCGAACGTCACGCTCGTGGACGATCCCACGCTCAAGGACTTTCAGGGCCAGCCGCTGCTCGGCGGCTACGATGTGGACGATGAAGGCGTGAAGGCGCAAAGCGTCACCCTCGTCGAGAATGGTATTTTGAGAAACCAGCTGATGTCGCGCCGCCCCGGCCCTGATTTTCAAAGCTCCAACGGCCACGCGCGCTCCGCCGTGCTCTCGACCCCGGTCCCTCTCAGCAGCAATCTGATCTTCCAGTCCACCGGCGCGCTGGATGCCGCCGGTCTGCGCAAGAAATTCCTCGACGCCTGCCGCGACGACGGCCGCGAATGGTGCTTCGAGGTCAAGCAGATGGACAATCCCGCGCTGTCGTCTCTCCGCCAGGAGGATTTTTCGGATTTTATCGGCCAACTGGGCGGGGGCATCACCAGCGGCGCGCGCATGCCTCTCTCCGTCTATCGGGTCTACGTCGCGGACGGCCACGCGGAGCCGGTGCGCGGGGGCGTGATCGAAGGCCTCACGCTGCGCTCGATTCGCAATATTCTCGCGATTGGCAACGACCCGGTCGTCTTTACCTTCATGCAAAACGCCACCGACGGGCTCGCCGGCTCGGCGCTCGGCGCGTTTGGTTCGGCGCAGGGCGGCATTCCCAGCACCGTCGTTGCTCCTTCATTTCTGCTCGAAGAGGTCGAAGTCCGCGGCTTCCACGGCGAGCCGCGCCGTCTCCCGCTCGTCTCCGCCCCGCCGCTAAAGTGACCATGCGACGAGCATCGTCATCCTGAAGCCGACGCTTTTGCCCTTGGTCGGCTGAAGGATCTCTCTTCGATCCGCGCGTCCTCTTGCGGCTCGCCTTGGCGCCCCGTCGCGGACCCAGCGCGTTGTCATCCCGAACGCAGCCGCGTCTTTTGCGGATCAAGGAAGGGCTCCCGGGTCGACGGCTAGCAGCTTGTTGAAGAATTTAGTTTTCGAAGTGTTTTTGTTCTCAGTTTTGAGTTTTTGCTGAGTTGTAAGGGAGTGGTTTGGGTTTTTCTATCTACCGAGCCGGCTCGTCGAAGCCACG
>Ga0187864_10001467_pt1 | contig 22793 bp, 20 predicted proteins | sample June2016WEW_11_4_FD_132985 | JGI IMG/M metagenome (GOLD analysis project Ga0187864, IMG submission 132985) | Peatland microbial communities from SPRUCE experiment site at the Marcell Experimental Forest, Minnesota, USA - June2016WEW_11_40 | ecosystem: Environmental > Terrestrial > Soil >...
AGAAATACAACCGCGATGACGCGAAGGACGCGAAGACAAACGCGAAGAACTCATTGGCACATCCTGCACAACTGAAATGAAAATCTTGTCGTAAAAACAAGAAATTGCAGGATATCAACGAAGGCCGCGAAGATAGACGCGAAGAAATGCGGTCTAATTCAAGCTGCCCTTCTTCGCGGCCGTCTTCGCGCTCTTCGCGGTGGTTTTCATTGCCGTGAGCGGCGGGCCCGAAAAGTCCTGCCCCGCAGAATATTTCTGCGACATTCTCCCGCTTTGGACCGATAATATTCATTGAAAGATGCCCATGCTGCGCGCCCTGGCCAAAACCGCCTTTCTCGTCCTGCTGCTCCTCGGCGGGTCCGCCGGGCTGTTTTTCTACTACAACCACAACTCCGCCCAGCAGCAGATTGAGCAGCTCCAACAGAAAACCCGGGAGCTGGAGCAAATCCGTCATCGCCTCGAGACCGACCGCCGTGTCGCCAAGGTCCTGGTCACAGACCAGAAAATGATCGATGGCCAGATGAAGACCACCCTGCTCTTCGTTGAATACGCGCCCGACGGCGCCGAATTGCCGGCCAAGCAGTTCACGATCGACGGCAACGAGGTCCACTTCGACGCCCAGATCATCAAGTTCAAGGACGAGTACGTGGAGCGCGGCGATCCGCTACGCGGCCAGAGCATCATGCTTTTCGTTCGCGTGTACGGCGCCGATCAGGCCCCCAGCGCCGGCTTCCCCATCGACCAGCCGGGCATGATCCCCGAAATCTACCGCGGCGCCGATCCGCGGGTCTCGAGTTTCGAGCAGGATTTGTGGGCCAATTTCTGGAAGCTTTATAACGACCGCGATGCCCGCGACGCCCGCGGAATCCGCGGATTGCACGGCGAAGGCCTCTACGGCCAATTCAACCCCGGCCACGTCTACACGATCACCCTCCGCGCCAGCGGCGACGGCACGATCAACGAAGAGCCGCTCGATCCGATGTATAAGCAGGCGCTAGACCACAGATGAGGCAAACCGTTGGCTGCGGGAAGTCCGCGGGTGTGATACGCCCCCGCCACGAATTCTCACCAAAGCCACGTGATATGATATATCGCCAAGATGAATCTCCAATCCATTCGCGAGCAACTGGATCTCGAGCGCCGCACACTGTCGATCGATGGCCATGCGATAGAGATATTGCCTCTGGTCACGCGACTGCGATCCGCCGATGGATCGCGGCACAGCATCCTGTTTTCTTCGCTAACGAATGACAACGCCGACGCCGCCATCGCCGAGGAGGCGGCGCACTATCGAGCGCTCGGCGCGGAAGTGGAATGGAAGGCATACGCGCACGACAAGCCGGCGGATTTGCTCCAGCGCCTCTCCCGGCACGGATTTGAGATCGGGCCGCTCGAAACCGTGCTGGTGCTGGATTTGCATGATCGGCCTGCGTGGATGAACGACGCGGCAAATGAGGTCATTCGCGTGGAGAACCCGGATCAGGTAAAGCTCTTCCGCAAAGCGGCGGCGGAAATTTTTCAGAAGGATTACGAGTTGACGGCAAACGAACTGCTCGCGGGAATTCGTAGCGGCTCGCGCGGGCACCTTGGCTACATCGCGCTGGACGGCAACATCGCGGCAAGCATCGGCCGACTTTACACGCAAGCTCACAGCGCATTCGGCGGGCTCTATGGCGGGGGAACACTGAAGAGCCATCGCGGCCGCGGCCTGTATCGTGCCGTCGTCGCCGCCCGGGCGCGCGACGCCGCCCAAATGGGAGCCCGCTACCTGATCGTCGATGCTTTGCCCACGAGCCGGCCCATTCTCGAAAAACTCGGGTTCGTTCGTCTGACCGACACGTGGCCGTGCGTTCTGCGGCTGGGGATATCGCGTAACGGCGAAGGTCCGTCAAACGGACGGTAGGAATGCCCTTCCCCAATTGTAAGAAATAACCGAAGGGGTTATACGTAGAGGTTGAGACGATTCCGCTCGGAGCAACGGGCTCTGAGTGGGGCTCGGTTTCTTTGAAAAAGGAGCAAACGATGATTGGGTCCAAATCTCTGCTGGTGGCGCTGATATCGGGCGGCCTTGGCGCGGCCACGTTGCAGGTTGTCCATGCCGCCAATGCGGTTCGGCCGGCGGGCCTCCCTTCCGTGCAACAGCTCGATGATGAGAGATATCCCCACATGCGCAGGGCGCTGCACGATCTACACGCGGCGAGAGAATCGCTGTTAGAGGCCGAGCCGCGCTTCCACGGCCATCGCGACAAAGCAATCGAACACGTGGATCAGGCGATCCATCAGTGCGAGGATGCGCTTGCCGAAGGGTGATTTGATATGGCTGCGAGGCGGTCGCGAGGTGGAGGCTTTCTCCGCCTCGCTGGGATTACCATTGTGGCGGCGGCCGCGGCCAACATAGCTGGTCAATCCTTCGCCCCGTCCCAGGCCCACAGCACGATGTTCTTCATCAATTCCAGCGCGTAATCCGACTGATAGCCGGCGATCCCCCACGCGTCCGTGCCCAGCAATCCGCTGGTCATGTCCAGCGGCAAAATGACGATGTGGCCCTGGCCCACCGTCGCCATCATCGGCCGCGTGTCCGTGATCTCCGTATAGGAGCGGACGAATTGGCGAACCTCGGGATGCGAAACATCCATCATTCCGCCAGCGCTGCGATTCAGCATGGGATGTGAATCGGAAACCGGCTCGAATCTGATTGACGGAAACGTTCGCAACAGAAAATCGTCGTGGACGCTTTGCAAAAACGCGTCCGGCAATCCGCACGGCTCGATCACCAGCACCCCGCCGTTTTCGACGTACTGTTTTATGGATTGGACCTGTGGGCCGGTGAGATTGAGCTTTGCAGTGCCGGTCAGATGGGCGATGGGGGGATTGGACGCCGCGAGATTTGCCGCTTCGGTTGGCTCGACATGGATGTCGTAGCTGGTCTGCTGGCGGAACCAGCGCGCGGCCCTTGGCCAGGCGGCCGGCTCGGGATTCCAGTTGCCGTCGTAATGCAGGCGAGCCAATTGAATCGACGCCGCGGGCGGTCCCGGCGGCATCGCGATGTAATCCGTTTCCAGCCGATTTTTCAGTTCGCTTTTTCCGGCGGCGTACAGGGCTAGATTCACTCCAAGCTCAAACGACGAGCGTCCGATGCGGTCCTGGCGAAGTTGCCAATACTTCGTCTGGTCCGTGGGCCAGTGCATCATCAGAATTCGCGACCCGTTGGTGATCGCGCGGATTTTCGGGCGGTCGGCGAGGTGATACGACACGGAAAACAGAGCCGAATCCGCGGGCAAATCGATCCACGGGTATAGCGGAAAAAGCTGCTTGCCGAGGTCTTCAACGTATCGGGAAAATTCATCGCGGCCGGCATCGGCTTGCGTCAGCAGCATGCCGCCGTTCTCGATGTACCGCTTGATTTTCAGGCGGTCGGCGCCGCTCAGGTCCGGCGGCTTGTCGCTGGCCATGTAGAGGATCGGGCTGTCCGTCCAATCGAGCCAGGGATGATCCACCGGCACCACCTGCCAGTTCAGCGGGCGTTCCAGTTCGGCCGATGCGAAGCGGGCGAGGTTGGCGACGTCGCGCGGGCGGTTGGCCCAGTCGCCGGGGAATCGGAGTTTGTTCATCAGCACCGGGTGTCGCCCGCGAGCCAGCAGCAGCAGGGCATACGATGTGTTCACGATGGCATCGAACGGTTCATTGACCGCGCCCCACGATCCGTCGGCGGCTTGGGCGCTGACGAGTTCGGCGGCACAGGCGCGATACCAATCCTGTGAACCGTAATATTTGAATCCCGAAGCCAGGCCCGTTCGTTCCAGGCCGTAGAGGGCATAATAGGTGTAGAAGTCGGCCGAGGGGGGCAGGGCGATGATGCTGTTGTCGCCGTCTTCGAGCCACTTGAGCGCCTTTTCCAGCGCCGGCGAGAACGGGGGCCTGCCGACCTGGTCCCCGTAATCTTCCGCATCGAGATAATCCTGGGCGACGAACAACGAGGCGATTCCGGCGAGGGTCATCGATCGGCTGGGATCATTCACATCGGCGCGGTAACACCACTGTCCGTCATTGAGCTGAAATTTCGTCCAGTGGTCGCGAACATCCCGCCAAAATTGCGAGGGGACCTGCACGCCCGCCTCCGCCCCCGACCAGACGCCCAGAAGGCCGTACTGCGAATTGGAATTGTCCCAGAACGCATACCGCGTATTGCGGGGGAATTCGTCGTTGTAGGTGAAGGCCCCGTGCTCCTGCGAATGCAGGAGCCACTCCACGTCTTCCCGGATGACATGATGATCCTGCGGGCGATCGTACAGCGCCAGCGCCGTCGCCCGCAGCGCCCGGGCGTAGGTGACGTAATCCGTGGACATCGGGAATTTCTTCACGGCGTCGATGGCGTCCATCATGAACTCGCCGTGAATGTCCAGGCGCTTGTCGTGCGTCGCAAGCTCGGCCTGCATGAGGGCATAGACCGCCAGCGTGTCCAGTCCCTCGTAATGCTGGAAGTTTCCGGAAATCACCGGGCCGCTGAATCGTTGCAGCAGGAAATCCGCGCCTTTGTTGATCGAGGCCCCGATCTGGGCATCGGTGATTCCTTCGAGGGGAGGAATATCAAGGCGCACGGGCGGGCGCGAAATGGCCGCGCGCTTCGGCGGCGGCGGAAGCGCCGCTTGCGGCGGAGGCTCCGCTTGCGGCTGGGTCGCCGGGAACAGCAGGTTGGAAAGATTCAGGCTCGGCTCGGTCGTGGAATTGGCGGACGGGGGGGGCTGGGGATTGGGCGCGGGCGGCGGCGCCGTTGCCGGCGATTGCGCCACGTTGCTTGGCCGTGCACGCGTGCTGGTAAGGATGTCGTACAGCAAATCCCGACGCCCCCACGATCGATTCAGTTCCTGCTGAAGAAACGGATCGGTGATCTCGTGGCCGGAGACGAAACGCTCCAGTTGCTGATAGGTGTCATAGGCTTCCCGATTCCTTGAACTGAGCGCCAGTTGCTCGGCGGATTGTTTCAACGTGAGGATTTGGTCGCGATTGGCCTGCTCCCAGGTTGGCGGCGTCTGGGGCGCTCCTCGAAGCAGCCAGAGCACGGCGATGATCATCGCCACGACGCCGACGGCGCCAGCGCCCCAGATGATCGCACGGCGGCGCTGTAATTCATCCTCGGCGGTTCGAGCCGAGGAACGAGGCAGAAGCGAATCGATCCTCGACGGCGGCGTCCCGTGCCAATTGGCCAGAGAACCCTCCTGTGGCTGACCGAAGTTTGAAAGAGGCGCCGGCGCCCAGATCGGAGGGATGGCCGGCGGAGCAGGCGGCGGCGAAGCCGACTGCATCGTCCATTGCACCACGTCCGATTCTTCCATCTCCACATGCACATCCCCCATCGCAGCGGCCGCCTGGTGCGTCAAATAGGAATCCTCGACGACCGTCGGCGTCTGCTCGTCGGGCGAGGGCTGCACCGGCTCAAAACTCGGGCTCGTCGCCGGGATCGGGGCCGGCTCTTCGGCCGGCGGTGGCACGACTGGGGCTTGGGTCGGGGCGTCGGGCGGGGGCGTCAGGCGCATCACCGCCCCGCAGGCGGGACAGATCGTCAGCTTGCCCGTGAGGTTGCTGGCAAACCACAGGATCTTCCCGCATTGAGGACACTGGGTCGTGAAGACCATGCGATTATCTTATCCCCGCACAAAACAGCCCTCGTATTGTAAGCCACGGAGCCGCCCGGTGTCTCCCCGGTGCGCCCGCGACAACACGGTCCGATATTGTTTTAGATCGCGGCAAAGCACATGTTCTGCGCTCGGCCTGGGTTTGCCTTGCTCAACAATGGCCAGATGCTATCGTCTGAGTCAGGAGGTTTATCGTGATCAAAGTAGCGATGATCGGCGCCGGCAGCGTGGTCTTTTCCAGGAATCTCACCGGAGACATCCTCTCCTATCCGGAATTCAGGGGCGCGACACTGAGCTACATGGACATCGATGCCGACCGGCTGGAAGTGGGCGTGAACCTTTGCCGGAAGGTGGCCGAAGCATTGGGGGCCCATCCGAAAATCGAGGGGACGCGCGATCGGCGAGCGGCGCTGGCCGGCGCGGATTTCGTCATCAACATGGTTCAGATCGGCGGATTCGATTCGACGCTCGTGGATTTTGAGATTCCGCGGAAATACGGCTTGCGCTTCACGATCGCGGACACGACCGGGCCGGGCGGGATTTTCCGGGCGCTGCGGACCTATCCGATGCTCAGCGGGCTCTGCTCCGACATCATGGAACTCTGCCCCAAGGCCCTCCTGCTGAACTATTCCAACCCGATGTCAATGAACATGCAGACGATCTCGCGCACCAGCGACGTGCGGGCGGTCGGCCTGTGCCACAGCGTACAGGGGACGTTTGGGCAGCTGATGGAATACATTGGCGAAAGGCCGGAGAACGCCGCGTTTGTCTGCGCGGGCATCAACCACATGGCGTTCTATCTGAAGCTGGAAAAGGGCGGCGTTGACCTGTATCCGCGGATTTTCGAGGCGATGAACGACGCCAAAACATTCGCGCGGGACGCGGTGCGGTTTGAACTCATGAAACGCCTCGGATATTTCGTGACCGAGAGTTCGGAACATAACGCCGAATACAATTCCTTCTTTATTCCCCATGGCCCGGAAACGGTTCGGCGATTCCACGTTCCGCTGGATGAATATCCGCGGCGGTGCGATGCGATCATCGACGAGTTCGAGCGGATGAAACAATTGAGCAAGTCGGCCGAGCAAATGGAAGTGCATCGCAGCCACGAATACGGGAGCGCGATCATTCATTCGATGGTCACGGGCAAGCCGGCCGTGGTGTATGGGAACATGCCCAACCGCGGGGCGATTTCGAATCTCCCGGCGGACGCCATCGTCGAAGCCGCAACCCTGGTGGACCGCAACGGCCCGCAACTGACGACGGTCGGCGCATTGCCGCCGCAGTTGGTGGGATATATCCAGCCGCACGTGACCCAGCACGAATTGTTCATCCGGGCGGCCAGAGAAGGACGGCGCGATCACGTTTACCAGGCGGCGATGTTCGATCCGCTGACGGCGGCGGTGTTGCCGCTGGATAAAATCGTCGAGATGTGCGACGAGCTGATCGCGGCCCACGGGGATTTGCTGCCGAAATTCCCGGCCAAAACACTCGTGCCGGCGAGCGGCAAGCAGTTTGGGCCGGCCGACATGAAGAAATGTCGCGAGAGTTGGCAGAACGTAAAGGCCGAAGGGATCGAAACCAGAAATCCGAAACCGGAATGACGAATCAAATCCGAAGGAGCGAATGACGAGGCGGCCCTCGTTTCGGATTTCTGACTTTCTCGCAACGTCCCACCTGCGATCGCCGGAATGATGCTAAGCTCATCTCCGGGCTTCACCGGCGTTTCGAGGTTCTTCAGAAAGCGGATGTCCTCGTCGTTGAGATAGACATTCACGAATCGGTTGAGTTGATTCGGGGCCTTGAACAGGCGCGTTTCGATGCCGCCGGCTTTTTCCTTCAAGCCGTTCAAGACTTCGCCGACGGTGTTGCCAGCGACCTCGACGACGTCGGCGCCCTGGGTGTAGCTTCGTAGCGGAGACGGGATTCTGACCTTGATGCTCATGGTTTGAATCATATCACGGAAACGGCCTGGCGGGAGGCGCGGTCCGCCGGCTTGGCCGCGGGCTCGCCTTTCGCTTCCTGCCGAGCCAGCAATTCGTCAAATTCCGAAAGCTTCGCCTCGATCGCTTCAGGTTGCGGCAGATCATTCTGAACGGCCTCGAGGGTTTTCATGCCGCTGCCGGTGATGCTGATCACGATCGATTCATTCCTGGGGATTCGTCCCTGCTGGATGAGTTTCATCGCCACGGCGAGCGTGGTTCCACCGGCCGGTTCGGTCCAGATGCCTTCGGTGCAGGCGAGCAACTTGATGGCGGCGACGATCTCGGCGTCGGTTGCGCTCTCGCCCCAGCCGCCCGATTCCTTCACCGCGTGCCAAACATAGTATCCATCGGCGGGATTGCCGATGGCGATGCTCTTGGCGATGGTGTTGGGCTTCTGAGGCTCGATGATGTCGATCCCCTTGTGAATCGCCTTCACCACCGGATTGCAGCCGGCCGCCTGGGCGGAATAAATCTTCGGCTGATTGTCCTCGACCAGCCCCAACTCGATGAATTCACGATACGCCTTGTAAACCTTGGGCAATATCGTGCCGCCGGCCGTGGGGACAACCGTGTGCCGCGGCAATCGCCAGCCGAATTGCTCGGCGATCTCAAACCCGTAGGTCTTGGCGCCTTCGGTGTAGAACGGCCGGAGATTGACGTTGACGATGGCCCAGCCGTATTTGTCGGCGATTTCGGTGCAGAGGCGATTCACGTCGTCATAGGTCCCGCGGATTCGGACCATCGTCGGGCCGAAGATCAGGCTGCCGAGAACTTTCCCCTGTTCCAGATCGTGTGGAATCATGACGAAGCAGCGGAGTCCGGCCATGGCGGCGTGGGCGGCGGTGCTGTTGGCGAGGTTGCCGGTGCTGGCGCAGCCGACGGTGTCGAACCCGAATTCAATGGCCTTGGACATGGCCACGGAGACCACGCGCTCCTTGTACGAATAGGTTGGATAGTTACAGGAATCGTCCTTGATCCAGAGATCGCTGCACCCTAGTTCCTTGCCGAGGCGCGGGGCCTTGCGGAACGGCGTGAAGCCGGAGAAGAACCCCGTTCTCGGCTCGGCGACGGGAAGGAGGTCCTTATACCGCCAAAGGCTCTTTGGGCCGGCGGAGATGGACTCGCGCGTGACCTTGCCTTTCATCCTGGCGTAGTCGTATTCCACTTCATACGGGCCGAAACAGGCCTCACAGACGTGGACCGGACCGATGGCGACGCGATGGCCGCACTCTTTACATTTGAGGCCTAAAACATAGCTCATGGAACTGGTCCTTTGTCGTTGGTCATTTGTCATTTGTCACTGGTCATTTGTCATTTGCCGTTAGCGATAGATCGTTTCACGCAAATGACAAAGGACCAATGACAAGTGACAAACCACTGATTTTGATAAGAGAAGGCAGTTACTCGCGGGGTGGTCGCTTCCTCTTATCTGTCCCGGAAACCGGGCGGGAGTTAGCACCGATTCCGAGCAAAGGCTCGCAATGGTTGCTGTGGCTTCATCGGGCCCTACCCTCAGCCACTCTCGATAAGAATCTATTCAATTGTCGAACCGATTATTGATGATGCCCCGGAAAGAGTCAAGCGCGGCCTTTACAAATGCCGAATGCCGATTGCCAAATGCCGAATGAATGGCGACGCCTGTGTTTCATTCGGCACTTGGCAATCGGCATTCGGCATTCCACCTACTCTTCAGCGCGGCGAAGGACCGCATCGAACATCGCCGGCGTTAATTTGCCGGTGAACGTGTTCTGCTGACTGACATGATAAGAACCAATCAATCGGCGAGCATCGCTCAATCGCATCTCGGCTCCATGAGCGAATGGCGCTTTGCCGTCCGGGAAATCGCAGCCCTGACGCTTGGCCAGGACCCCAATCGCATCCCAGGCGATTTTGCCAAGGGCCAGCATGACGCGGACGTTGCTGAGCAAATCCCATTCGCGATCGAGATACTCCGAGCAGTTGGCGATTTCGCCGGGAAGCGGCTTGTTGCCGGGCGGAGCGCAGCGAACCGCGGCGCTGATGTACACGCCCGTAAGGCGCAAGCCGTCGTCGCGATGGGTGGAAATCGGCTGACTGGCCAATCCCATTCGGTGCAGGGCCGCGAAGAGGAAATCGCCGCTGCGGTCGCCGGTGAAAACCCTGCCGGTGCGGTTGGCTCCATGTGCGCCGGGGGCGAGGCCGACGATCCAGATTTTCGCCGCCGCGTCGCCGAAACCGGGGACGGGTTTGCCCCAGTAATCCCAATCGGCATACGCGCGCCGTTTCTCCCGGGCGACGGTTTGACAATACGTGCGCAGGCGCGGGCAGCGGCCGCAGCCAATGACCTCGGATGACACCGCGCCGAGCGAATCTTTGCTTTTCGAATCGAACATCAGTTGAGCGTGCGGAGTCCGATCTTTTGGCGCTGCCGGTTCACCTCCGTCCACAGCATGGCATCGCCGCGGAGGAAGCTGACCAGCGGGGCCGTGGTCACGCCGAGAATATCCGCCGCGGCCGAGACGCTCCAGCCGGCGGACGAGAGCGCATCCAGCACGATGCCGACGGCGGCGGGATAATCAGCCGACCTGCGGGAAACCTGCAAGCGGGCCGGATCGGGGAATTGTGACGGATCGAGCGGCTCGCGCAGGCGCAGCGCGATTTGATGACGCAGGCGATTGATCGCAACTTGTCTGTTGCGGTGCTGCGAGCGGGATTCGCCGGCGATGACGGAAATGCCGCTGGGCGCGTGGGTCAGTCGCACGGCGGAGCTGGTTTTGTTGCGTTTTTGTCCGCCGGGACCGGGGCCGCGGAAGGCCTCGAACCGGCACTGGGCCAGTAGTTGGTCGTCGGAAAGGCCCCGGAAGCTCGGCATGGGCGGCATATTAGAGGTTGCTGGCGAAAAATCCGAAACCAGAAACCAGAAATCCGAATCAAGCCCGAAACCAGAATGACTGAATGACTTTGTTTCGGGTTTCGGACATTCGGATTTGATTCGGCATTCTGGTTTCGGATTTCTGGTTTCCGGCGCTCGCTTTTTCCAATCGCCCATTTGTCCTAAGATTACCCGGCCATGGCCCAAAGCAATTTCGATCTGATCGTCATCGGCGCCGGCCCGGGCGGATATACCGCCGCCATTCGCGCGGCCCAGCTCGGGCTGAAAGTCGCCTGCGTCGAGCGGGAATCCCTCGGCGGGACGTGCCTCAACATCGGCTGCATTCCCTCCAAGGCCCTGCTCGATGCCTCCTATCGCTTTTACGATCTCACCCATCACCTGGCCCATCGCGGCATCAAGGCCGCCGGCGCTTCGATCGATCTCTCGGCGATGATGGCCTTCAAAGACGACGTCGTGAAGAAAATGACCAGCGGCGTCGGCTATCTGTTTCGCAAGAACAAGATCGAGCATCTGGTCGGACAGGGCCGAATCGCGGCATCCGGCACGGTGGAGGTGAAAGGCGCGGCCGGCACCGCGACATACTCGACGAAACATATTCTCATCGCCACCGGCAGCGCGCCGATCGAGTTGCCGGCGCTCCCCTTCGATGGCAAGAATATCCTTTCCTCCACGCAGGCGCTTTCGCTGACGGAAGTCCCGAGGCGCCTGATCGTGATCGGCGGCGGATACATCGGCGTGGAACTGGGCAGCGTGTGGAACCGGCTCGGGTCGGAAGTCGTGGTCCTGGAGTTTTTGCCGGGGATTCTTCCGCCGTCGGACCGCGAGATGGCCGGGGCGCTTCAGAAATCCCTGGAAAAACAAGGGATAAAGTTTCGCTTCAATGCCTCGGCGGATTCGGCCCAGGCAGCGGGCGGCAAGGTGCGGGTGAATTTCAAAAGCGGCGGCGAAAGCGGCACGGAAGAGGCGGACAAAGTGCTGGTCTGCGTCGGCCGCAAGCCGATCACCGACGGGCTGGGACTGCCCGAGGCGGGCGTGCTGCTGGATCGCCGCGGGTTCGTCATGGTCAATCCGCGCTATGCGACGAACGTTTCCGGCATTTACGCCATCGGCGACGTGATCGGCGGAGCGATGCTGGCCCACAAGGCGGAGGAGGAAGGCGTCGCGGCCGTGGAAACCATCGCCGGCAAGGCGGGGCATGTGAATTACAAGGCCTGCCCGGCCGTGGTGTACACCCATCCGGAACTCGCGCAGGTGGGGATGACGGAAGAGGAAGCGATCGCCCGCGGCCCGATCAGGATCGGCAAATTTCCATTCACGGCCAACGGGCGGGCGCGAGGGATGGACGATGTCGAGGGGTTTGTCAAAGTGATCGGCGACGCCAGAACGGATCGGCTGCTGGGCGTGCATATCCTTGGCGCGGATGCCAGCACCATGATCGCCGAGGCGGCGCTGGCGATCGAATTCGCGGCCAGCGTGGAGGATGTCGGCCGAGCTTTCCACGCCCATCCCACCCTGCCGGAGGCCCTGCGCGAGGCGGCCCTGGCGGCGAATGGTTTGGCGAGGGAGATTTAGCTTAGCCGTTTCCCCACGTGGAATCAGGACATGGGATTTGATAGAATTCGTCTGTCCCTATTAGATCGCCTATGAGCCTTACGGAGGAAATCATCGAGGTTTGCAAAGTTCTGCCTGATGATAAACAGGCGGAGTTGGTGGATTTCGCGCGCTTCCTCCTCGCACGTCAGGACGACGAGGCTTGGGAACGCCAGATTGCCGATTCCCGGCCTCGGCCGCGTTTGGAAAGTTTCCTTCGCGAATCCGCCGCCGAAGGCGATGAGCCGCTTGACCCAAGCCGCCTGTGAATTCACGCACCCGGCCGAGTTTCTGGCGGGCCTATGCACGGTTACAGGAGCCGGTCCGCCAAGCCGCGCGCCGCGCATACGCCCTGTTTGCACAGAACCCCGATCACCCTTCGCTCCGCTTCAAGAAACTCGGCGGCTACGATCATGTCTGGTCTGTTCGGATCAATGAGCAATACCGCGCCGTCGGCGAGCGCGACGGCGATACGATCGTTTGGGCATGGATCGGCACACACAACGAGTTTGACAACCTGTTCGGGTAAACGCCAGCAGGGTGAGCCGCGCAATGTGGTTGTTTAGTTATTCGGTTGAATACTCCAAACGTACACGACAGGTCCCGAACTGGCAAACCAGTAGACAGTTTGACCGCCAGTTTCACCGCCATTTTCAACGAGAAATTTATAGTCAGAATGCGGTGCAGCAAATGTGAGTTCGGTGTTCACTGAGCTGCCAGGGTTGTAATTGGTGTTGACCAGTTGGGAACCAACGTAAGCCCCATTACTTGGGTCGAAGTGCTTGTTATCACTCGATTCGAGCTGGAATACTGGGATCTGGCCCGGTACGGCGGGATCGTTGCCGCTATATGTCATTGACAACCCTATGACAAGCTGGGAGCCCTCCCACGAGCATTTTGTAATTCTTAGCTTAAACGCGGATCCCCAATCAACCGCTTGGGACTGCGGGACATCAGTTGACTCGCCAAAGAGAAGGGATTTTTGCTGGGCGCTGCATCCCATCGCTCCGAAGATAATCAACATGGCCAATTTCAGATTAAACGCCTGCCGAACAGTCTTAATCACCATGCTTTCCTCGTCGTTTGACCACGGTGTTTCAGGGCGCTCCGTCGCCACAAATGCACCTGTTTGCATGACACAATAATCGTCGAAGGGTTTGTGGGCAAGAAACCGAAATGCAACCTACAAGAAGGTGGTTGCCGTTCGGCGACCGACCATCGTCCGTCGTCCCCGGTCCTTCGCGCCGCTTCGGGGGTTGAGGGTTCACCGCGGCGCGAATTTGTCAGGCTGCAGGTATCCGTGCCCCTCGGCCTGGTAGTCTTCCGCGACGATCCTTTCTGCATCTTCTCGGGATCGAGCCGAGATGAAATGTGGTGGCATTTGCATGTTGGTGACGTGCTTCTTCATCAGCACGATAAATCGCGCCCAGCCATTAGGCGGGGTTTCATCCTTCACCAACCGATAGTAAATAATTCCGCTTGGAGTTTTGTGCTGGTTCATCGTCCATCCTCCCTCGCATTGACTTGGAAGCTATGAGGATTTGATGCCAATATGCTCTGGCGGGTATTCAAGCTCGCACGCCTTGCAATGAAGCGCGGAAAAAAATCGCGATTCAATCCAGAATTCTACGGTGTTGCGATTAAGAACGACGCTAAGCGGGGCGTATTCCCCGGAGAAGCGCCGACGCAATTCTGCTTCATCCGCTGGGCGCGGCGTGTCATCCGCGAATATCGGTCCCCGAAGGATTACCTTGTAGGTCGGGCCAGTTACAGTTGACTGCAGCAATAACTCCCCATCGGTATTGCCAATACACCTGCCGCTTGAGGCTTCTACTGGAATGGCCTGGAAATCCCCGAATTGGTTCTGTCGTGTCATCGCTTCCCCCTTCAATATGACCCACCTTCATCTGATATCGTCCCTTCACCCACTCCACATTAGCACCAATCGGGGATTTTGTTTTTTTAGTGTGTGCGCCAAAGTCAAAGGGGAGAATAGAGCGGGGAAGCTCTGAATATCCGCGAGAAATTCAGAGCTTTTCCGTTTCCTGCCACCCCCCAAAAATCGCGAAATTTTTCCCTTGCAAACCGAATTGATGTTAGGTAGTAGTTTGGGCTCGCGGGCAACAACATGTTGCCCATTCCGCGCGCGGTCCAGCTTACTCGGCCTGCCGCCATGAAATGCCGAAGGACCAAGACCAATGACAAATGACTATCACAAACCCATGACCCACGAACGCCGTCTCCAAGTCTCCCCTTCTCCTCCTCTCTCTCGCGGAGCGACCCCCCCCCCGGAATGGGACATTTTGAGATAGAGTGTGACATTTACCCGGCATATACAACCTGCTGCGGCTAAACCAGCAGCGGGCGGCAGCGGCGGATTGATCACCAGATCAGCCGGATTGCGTAACCGATTAGTCAAAATTCTCGATTGGATTTCAAACCGCACCATCTCCCGATTCCCCGCCCATTGGCGTCCGGAGCGCTTCTGCTTTAATCTGTTCGGTTTACCGCCATCCGGCAAGCTTGGGCATGAGCGAGCAAACGAACACCAATCGGCCGAAGGGTAAGGGGAGCAAACATCGCTATTTCTGGCGAGCTTGCCGATATCTCTGGCCGTATCGGGTCAAGGTTGCGATTTCGGTCATGGCGGCGTTTTTTGTTGGGTTGGCACTGACCGGCGGGCTGACAACCATGCTGCCGATCATGCAGGTGCTCATCAACGGCGATACCGTGCCGGGGTGGATGTACCGGCAAACGGCACAGGCACGACTCAAAGTGAAATTGGTGGCTGATCCGGGAATCGTGCAGATCAGCCAGGTGACGGCTGGGCCGGGGAAAGTTGCCGGGCTGCGCGTGGGGGATGAAATTGTTGATGTTTCTTTGCCGAGCGGGGCGCCGCCAGGTCCGTTTCCGGCGGAGATGATGGACACTTCGCGTCTGGATGTGAAGGCTGCGTCATTTCGGGCTGGGGAAGTCGCGCGGAGGATCGCCTGGGCGGATCGGAGCGTGCAACTGAATATCCGGGGGCGCGGCGGCGTGGTTGTGACGATGGAAAGGCTGAAATGGTATTACGCCTTGGGGTTGCGGGTGATTCAGCATGTTCCGCTTCGGCCGGTGACGGCGCTGGCGGAGATTTTTGCGCTGCTGTCGTGCTTGACGCTCGTCGGCAGCGTCATGCGGTTTTTCCAGGAACATTTGTCGGACAAGGCGGCGATCCTGGCGGCGAACGACATTCGCCGGCGAGTTTACGACCGCGTGCTGCGGATTCCGATTTCCAGTTTGAGCCAACAGGGGGCGAGCGACGCGACCAGCCGGTTGATCGTTGACGTGGATAGTCTCCAGGATGGGTTCAAGACCGTGCTGGGGCAGAGCATTCAGGAGCCGATCAAGGCGGCGATGATGTTCTGCCTGGCGATGTATTTGAGCCCGGAGCTGACGCTGTTCATCATTTTGCTGGTTCCGCTGATGGGGATCATGATGAAGAAGTTCGGGAAGAAGATGAGGCGGGCGAGCCGGGCGGCGCTGCGGTCAAGCTCGACGCTTCTGGGCCAGATCGACGGGACGCTGGTGGGGATCCGGGTGGTGAAGGGATACAACGCGGAGAAATTCGAGCGGCGGCGATACACCAGAATCCTGGACAAGCTGGTGGGTGAACTGATCCGGATGAGCCGGATCGATGCGATCAGCTCGCCGGTGATGGAAACGATCATCATGGTCGTGGCGGGGATGGTGATCCTGGTGGCGACGTACATGGTGACGGAGAAGCAGACGCTGACGCAGCCGAGTTTTTTCACGGTGATGTTTGCGCTGGCGGTGATCGCGGAGTCGCTGCGGAAAGCGAGCAAGGTGAATAACGCGCTACAGAAGTCGAACGCGGCGGCGGCGCGGGTTTTCGAGACGTTGGACATGCAGCCCGAGCGGGAGGTGGGTGCGCTGGTGGGCAAGGCGGGAGAAGGGGCGGACGGGACGATCGCGCTGCGGAAATTGCCGCCGCTGCGATCGCGCATCGAATTCCAGAACGTGTCATTCACCTATCCCAACGCGACGTCGGCGGCGCTGCGCGGCGTGAGCCTGACGGTGCCGAAGGGACAATCCATCGCCATTGTCGGCCGCAACGGCAGCGGGAAGACGACGCTGCTGGCGCTGCTGGAGCGATTTTTCGATCCGGAAGGGGGGCGAATCCTGATCGATGGGACGGACATCCGCACGGTGACGCGAAGTTCGCTGCGCGAGCAAATCAGCCTGGTGACGCAGGACAGCCATATCTTTCCCGGCACGATCGCGGAAAACATCGCGTATGGGGAGCCGCTGGCCGATCCGGAGGCGCCGGATTCGCCGGAGAGGCGAGCGCTGTTCGAGCGGATCGAGCAGGCGGCGCGGCAGGCGTTTGCGCATGATTTCATCATGGAGAAGCCGGGCGGATATGGCATGCAGTTGGGCGGGCTTGGGGGGCAGATTTCGGGCGGGCAGAAGCAGCGGCTGTGCATCGCGCGGGCGATATTTCATCAGGCGCCGATACTGATTCTGGATGAGGCCACCAGCCAGGTCGATGCCGAAAGCGAGCACCTGATCCATCAGGCGATCGAGCAGTTGATGCACGAACGGACGACGTTCGTGATCGCGCATCGGTTCAGCACGATTTTGTCGGCGGACACGATCGTGGTGATGGAGCGTGGGCAGATCGTGGCGCAGGGAAGACATGATGAGCTTCTGAATTCGTCGGAGGTGTATCAGCAGTTGTATGAGAGGCAGTTGATCGGGGCGAAAGCGGAGGAATGAGACCGTGCGAAATGCCGAATGCCAAATGCCAAATGCCGAATGAAAAGCCAAGCGAGGGTCTTTCATTCGGCATTTGGCAATCGGCATTCGGCATTCCTTAATGATGCCCGCTTCGCGCTGTTCGGCGGGTCTGCTACACTGCTGCGTTCCTATGTCTTACACCGTCCTGGCTAGAAAATATCGCTCCGCGAATTTCGATGAACTGGTCGGACAGGATCACATCGCCAAGACGCTCAAGCGGGCCATCGAATCGGGGCGGATCGCGCACGCCTATCTCTTCTGCGGAACGCGCGGGACCGGCAAAACCAGCACGGCCCGGATTCTGGCCAAGGCCCTGAACTGTCAGAATGCCGAGGGCCCGACCGCCAAGCCCTGCGGGAAATGCAGCTCCTGTCTGGCGATCGCTACGGGCGAGGACATGGATGTCATCGAGATCGACGGCGCCAGCAACACCGGCGTGGACAATGTGCGCGAGGTGATCATTGCCAGCGCCTACAACAGCCCGGCCCACAGCCGGTTCAAGGTTTTTATCATCGACGAAGTTCACATGCTCAGTAAATCGGCGTTCAACGCGATGCTTAAAATATTGGAAGAGCCGCCGAGCCATGTGAAGTTCATCCTGGCGACCACGGAGCCGGAAAAGGTGCTGCCGACGATCCTGTCGCGCTGCCAGCGGTATGATTTTCGGAATATCTCTTCGCGGGAGATCGCCGCCCACCTCAAGGAAATTTGCGGGAAGGAAAAGATTTCCGCGGCGGATGACGCGCTGGCCATGGTCGCCAAGGCCGGTGCGGGGTCGATGCGGGATGCGCTGTCGCTGCTGGATCGGCTCCTGAGCCTGGGGGAAAAGAAGCTCAGCGCCGAAAATGTGGAGCAAATGCTGGGCTTGCCGCGGGTGCAGCTCGTCGCGGATTTGGTGAATTCCATCGGCAGCGGGGACGTGAAGCTGACGCTGGAGCGGGCGGACGCGATGTTCAATTCCGGGCTGTCGGCCGATGGGTTGATCGCGGCCCTGTCGGATCATTTGCGGAATCTGCTGATTGCGCGGACGTGCGGGAAAGACAGCGGGCTATTGAACGTGCCGGGACTATCCGAGGCGGAACTGGCCGATCAGGCCGGGAAATTCGACGCCGTGACCTTATCGCAGGACATCGCGATCCTGGAGGAATTGCGGCGCAACATGCGGCAGAGCCAGACGGGGAGGGCGATGCTGGATGCGGCGCTGGTGCGGCTGGCGCTGGCGAAGGAATTTTCGTGGATCGAGCAATTGCTGGCGTCGCCGCGCGTTTCGGCTTCGTCGCCGGTTTCGGCGTCGCCCCCCAGCGAAAAAAAAAAGCCTGAAGCCGTGAAGGTCGCGCCGGCCATTTCCGAGGAGGCCGAACAATCGGCTTCATCGCCGCCCGCGCCGGTTGGCGATTTGTGGCCGGATCTTTTGTCGAGGTTGGAGCAAAACGGCGCGACAACGGCGAATACGCTGCGGATGGCCAGCTTCGGCGGAATCCAGAATGGGCAGGCGATCATCCGCTTTCCGCAACACCTGGACACCTTTGCCAGGCAATGGTCGAGCAATGGGAAAAAAGAGCAGATAGCGCAGGCATTGACGGATTTGCGCGGCGAGCCGACGGGCGTGAAATTCGAGGTCGGGGAAGCCGAGGCGAATCCCCGCGCGGACGTGCGGCCCGGGCCGCCGGTCAAGTCGCCAATCGACCCGGGCGTGCAGGAAGATCCGCTGGTGAAGTTGATTGTGGAAGAGTTCGGGGGAAGGATCGTCAAGGTGGAATAGAATGAGGCGCGAAAGGAAAAGATGTTCGACGCATTGAAAAACCTCGGCAATATGGGCGAGATGCTGAAGCAGGCGCGGCAGATGCAGGAAAAGATGGCGGCGATGCAGGAGGAACTGGCCCGCAAGCAGGTGGTTGCCGACGCCGGCGCCGGCATGGTGGAAGCGACGGTCAATGGAAAACAGGAACTGGTGAAGCTGAGGATCGACAAGCAGAAGATTGACGTGAACGACACGGAGATGCTGGAGGAAATGGTGGTGGCCGCGGTTTCGGCCGCCCAGGCCAAGGCTCAGGAGATGATGAAGGAAGAGATGCAGAGAACGATGGGGGATTTGGGATTGCCGCCGGGGTTGTTGACGTAAATCACATTGCCTATTTCCTATTTCCTATTGCCGAATGATGGGAATGCGCTTGGGTTCAATCGGGATTGATTTCGCGCAGCTTTTTTTCCAACAACTTTGTGCGGCGCTCGGCGGCGGCGTTCAGCCAGTCGCGAAGAGCATCGCCTGACTTGGCATCCAGCATTTCTTCAACCCGGGTCAATTGATCGCGCAGGCGGCGCAGGCCGGCTTTGAGGCTGTCGGCATTGTCCAGAAAAATGTCTCGCCACAGCGCTCCGTCGCCGCCGGCGATTCGCGTGGTATCCAAGAATCCTTTGCCGCTGAATTCGAGGGCGGCGTCGTCCTGCATGGCCACCAGGGCGGCGGCCAGAAGATGGGGCAGGTGGCTCACGTCCGCCAGGATGCGGTCGTGATCCTCGGGGCTGAGGCGCGCGGTGCGCATGCCCAGCAGACGCCAGAATTGTTCCATGCGATCGAGGGCGGAGGGATTGGTCTTGGGCGTTGGCGTAACAATGCACAGTTGATTGTGGAACAGATCGGCCCGGGAGAATTCCACGCCGCGCTTTTCGCTTCCGGCGATGGGATGGCTGGCGACGAAATCAACGTCTTTGGGGAGATGCGATTGGGCGAGGCGAACGACGGACCGCTTGGTGCTGCCGACATCCGTGAGAAGCGCGCCCGGCGAGAGGGCCGAAGAGATCCGGCCGAGGATTTGCCCGAACAGACCGACCGGCGTGCAGAGAATGACCAGGTCGGAACCTGCGACGGAGGAAACCGGGTCGAGATCGAGGCGGTCGATGGCGCCGATTTCCAATGCCCGGTTGAGCGTCGATAGGCGGTGGCCGAAGCCAACGATGCGGCAATCCGGCGCGGCCGAGCGAACGGCCAAACCGATGGACCCGCCCAGAAGGCCGACGCCCAGGATCGTCAGTTGGCGAGGAAGCATTGGATGAAGGTAGAGAATGACGAAAGTCGAATGATGAATCAAGGCTGAAATCGGAGAAATCAAAAGGCGATGTGCCGCAATTGAAGATCGAAGGGAAAGAGGATGATCGGTTGCGGTCTTCTTGACGGTGAGAAGTCGCCGGCTCGTATAGGAGAAGGCGTTGCCGCCGCGGACACCGCTGGCTGGCCTGTCAATGTTCCAGCAGGCCTTTTCGAAGCGGAAGAGAAGAATGGAGTCGCCGCCTTTGGCGGCAAATACTGAGGAGTTTCGCGCTCAAGCTCGACCTCAACCGTCCGTCACGCCCGCTTGAAAGCATTATGGCTCGAATGCGTGAGTGAATCGATGGGAGTTTCAGGGAGAAGAAGAGGAGGAGGATGATCGGTTGCGGTCTTCATGACGGCCACAGTCGCCGGCTCGTATAGGAGAAGGCGTTGCCGCCGCGGACGCCGCTGGCTGGCCTGTCAATGTTCCAGCAGGCCTTTTCGGAGCGGAAGAGAAGAATGGAGTCGCCGCCTTTGGCGGCAAATACTGAGGAGTTTCGCGCTCAAGCTCGACCTCAACCGTCCGTCACGCCCGCTCGTCCGACCTCCCTTGAACAACAGTTGAACATTCAGCGGTGATTGCCGATCTTGCTGGCGGACAACTTCGACAAGCTCGGTGCAGGCCTGGTGACGGGCAGACAAGCGCCAGCCGACACAACTGAGGGGAGGTCGGACAAATGGGCGTGACGGACGGTTGAGGTCGAGCCCGAGCTCGAAACGCCGATTGATCAGCCGCGGCACGCGGCGAATCTCGTCTTTCGATTGCAGGCGGACTGCTCGATCGGTAACGGGGCAGCCCACGGGCTTCGCGGCGGCAGCGCCTTCTCCTATACGAGTCGGCGACTTTGGCCGTCACGAAAAATGTAACCGATCATCTTCCTTTGATTCATTCCAAATGCAGGAAGAAAAAAAGCTCCCACATCATTCCGATTTGGAATTTCGGATTTCCCGCCCTAGGTGTTCCAGAACGTGCTGGTAAGCCGCCGTCAACGAAAGATTTCGCGGAGCGAGGAAGAGAACCGGCGGCGTCTGATTGGTTCGGCCGCCGCGCGTCACCGGCTCCTCAAATCCGGCGACGGAGGATCGTCCGACTTTCCCGCGAATGATGCCGATCGTGTAGTCCACGGTGAAAAGATATTGGTGCCGGCTCTCCTCGGTTCGGAAAATGAGATTGCGAACCTGGATGCTGGCGGCGCCGGGAATGGGAAAATAGCGGGCGGCCCGCTGGGCGATGCGAAGGCGGTCGCCGGGGGCGAAGTGCATGTGCCATTGGCGGGCGAGATCGCGGAGCTGTTTGCGTTGAAAATGGCTGCGCAGAGCGGAGTGGCTGACGACCCCCCACAGAACCGCCAGCACCAGGATCAGATAGAACTCGGGCGACATGTTTCTCAGCCCGGGGCGTTTTCAGCCTTCGGTTGGGTTGCCGGCGGCTGGCCGGTCGGAATATTGAAGTGAATCCCGTAATCGGGAACGATCACGCTGAGTGAGGCGATCCAATTGGATATTTCGGCAAAAGTCGGGTCCTGCTCGTTGCGAAAAAGGGGCTTGAAATCATGGACGTCGGGATGCGGCGTGGCGGCCAATGATCTGGGCAGTCCGAACTGGAGAATCAGCGACGATGGAATGCGGAGTCGATCGATCATGGGCCGGGGGATCGGCCCAGTTCCGAAGATGTCGCCGCCCACGATTTTTGGGCTGGTCTGCTGGAGGATGTCGAAGTTGGTGTAGGCGACAAGGACCTTGTCGGCGTCGGGGTAGAGAAAAAAAGAGCCGGAGCCTGTGCTGCCGTGGCACCCGGCGGCGGCACAGCCGGCGAGAATGCGCGGCTGAATGCGCGTGCGAAAGGCGAGCAGGACGTTTGGATCGGAAAGAATTCTCACATCTCGCACCAACTGGGGGTTGCCGGTTTGAAAGATGTCCAGCGCCTGCTGCGCCTGGGACTCGTTGTTGAACGTTGCCGGATCGGCGCCGCTCAGGGCCAGATAGCGATTGCGGACGCTGCTCGCGAAGTCGATGCGGGCCTGGTCATCGGGAAGAAGCTCGTTTCGCCGGATGAGTTGAACATCCTCCATGGTGAGGTACTTGCTCAATGGCAAGCTCGACGCCGATGGCGCGGGCGCCGCGATTTCCGTCGCCGAAGCCGGGGTGGCGGCGGCGCGGGCGCTGAGCTTGGCGTCAAGGAGTTTTTGACTGGCTATGGTGTCGAGGAGGATGGCGGCATCAGGCTCATGGGGATCGAGGCGCTGGGCGTCGTGAGCGGCCAGGGTGGCCAGATCATATTCGCGCGCCTGAAGCGCCCAGCGGCACAGGTCGAGCCGGCCCTTGACGTCGTTGGGATCGAGAGAAATGAACCGGTCGTTAAATTCCTCGGCGGCATCCTTGGGATAGACGATGGATTCAACGTTGTCGCGCGAGACGGTGATCGTGGCCCCGTGAATGGTGACGTTGACGGATCGCCCGTCGGGCGCGTTTTGGATGTCGCCCTGGAACCGGCGGCCATCCGTGGTTTTGAGCGTTCCCTGCTCGGCCAGCAGCCCCGAGGCCAGCAGGCAGATTACAAAGACGCCGAGCCAGCATCGTCGGATCATGAGAAATCTCCTCACAGCGATGTCGAGAAAAGCATCGTAAGTTTAGAGTGAAACAGAGGCAAGTTTGAGTACGGAAGATGTCAGGCAGGGAACGCCAAATTGAACCGCAGAGCACGCAGAGATCCTGGCGCGGGCTTCGCCCGCAACCCAAATAATTAGGCATTGCTCGTTAAGGTACGGTGCGTGTTGCGAAGCACTTACCGTCCTACAGGAGCAATGCCATGGAGGCTTTTTTAC
>Ga0187864_10001468_pt1 | contig 22784 bp, 16 predicted proteins | sample June2016WEW_11_4_FD_132985 | JGI IMG/M metagenome (GOLD analysis project Ga0187864, IMG submission 132985) | Peatland microbial communities from SPRUCE experiment site at the Marcell Experimental Forest, Minnesota, USA - June2016WEW_11_40 | ecosystem: Environmental > Terrestrial > Soil >...
AGCGGCCCTGCTCGCCCCTCGCCCCCTGCGTCTAATACTCCACGCGTAGCTCGCGCGGCCGGGATTCATTGGGGAATCGAATCCAAAGGAGCCGTTCGGATGCGGAGTATTGGTATTGGCGGCATGGCTGGCCGGCCAGGGTCACGGCTCGGGGAGGTTCGGGGGCCTGGAGCAGGACAATCGCCGCGGTGCCGGCGACACCTTCGACAGCCAAGGTGAGCGAGTGGGCATCATTTTTCACAGCCAATGCCTTGCAGGCAGAGGCCAGGAGGCGCCGCTCCCGCAGCTCTGGCGCATCGAGGTCCAGCAGGAAAAAGCGCGCGGCGGGGGCAAGGGTGACACTGCGTTGGAGGCGCAGTTCGGGGTCGAAGAGGTTCACAAAGCGGCCGCGCAATTCCTTGGGCCCGCCCGCGATTGACTCGTCCAGCCCGGAGGCGATGAGGTATGGGCCGCGCCGGAGGAGGAGATAATTGGTCTGGCGCCAACTCAGTTTCGCATGGGCGACGGCTTGTTTCACGGTCTCGACCCACCGCGCATCTCCGTCGGCATCGGCGGCGATGCGAACGGGGTTTTCAGGGCGCCATAGCAGGCCGCCCTTGCCGAGGGGAACGAACTGGCCTGCCGCGGCAGTTGCGGCGGCTTGGCCGGGCGCAGGCAGGATGCCTGCGCCACTTTCCGGGGCGAACTGGCCTGCGGCGGCGGTTGGGGCTGTCGGCGCGGTCAAGCCAAGCTGGTCGAAGAGGTGCTGGCGAGGAGTGGCGTAGTCGAGCTTGCCGCTGTTCCACCATTCGCGCGCGCGGTTGAATGGGTCGGCGTCATCGTCGCAGACGACGAGGATGCCGCCCTCTTTGACCCATTGGACCAAGGGGCCATGGACCTCGGGAGAAAGGGGTTTCATGCCTTGGTAGGTCAGCAGGAGGACGCGAAAACCGTCGAGGCAGCGGGGCACGGTCACGTTTTCGAGCTGGACCGGGGCGATGGGCAGGCCGCGTTTGAGCAAGGGCAAGGCCAGGCCGTAGAAGTGGCTGAGGTGGCCCTCACTGGGGGCCGGGGCGCCGCGCTCGAACATCAAGGAGTCGCTGATCAAGATGCCAACTCCAGGGGTGCCGCAGTCCCACTCGACCCGGTCCTGTTTGAGGTCGTTGAGGGAATTGAAGACGGTCTGCAGTTCAGTGGCGTAGGCCGCAGGAATCGGCTTGGGGTCGGGACTGCTCGAGGGATAGCGGCCGCCGAAGACCCGTTCGGGCCAAGGGGCCACCTCGAAGCGCCATACTTGGGGCTGGAACAGGGAGGCCGTCAAAGTGGATTCCCAATTGGCCTGGTAATCGGGCCAATCATGGTCCGGGTTGTCTTCGACCGGGTCGTTTAAGTACCAAACGGCGCGTCCGGTGGCGCGGACGAGGTTCTGCATGGCGCCGTATTCGAGGAAGGCGGTATCGAAGGTGCGCTCGCGGAGGCGCCCTCGGTAAAGGTTAGGGGTGCGGGCGGTGCCGGTCCAGACCTGGGCAATGTAGCCCTCGCAACCGTTGAGGCGGGCCAGGCTCGACTCGGGACTGACAATGCGCCAATGGGCGTAGTTGAGCAGGCTGTGCGTGGGGACGTAGCAGCGGACATGGCCGCCGGCGCGGCGGTTGTAGTCCGCAACATAATCGAAGACCTGCTGGAGGGCGCGGCGATAGAGGAAATACTTGAGCTTGGAGGCGCGCCACTGAGCATCGACCGAGCTGTGCGGGGGCTGCCATTCTTCGCCATAGTAATTGCGCCACTCCCGTTTGAAGCCGCCCTCATAACCGTCCTGGACCCAAAACTCCGGCTCCTCGAGGTGGATGGCCTCGGCCCCCGCCTCGAGCGCGCGCTGCACCCCGACACACAGGAATTTGCCGTAGTTCGTGCCCGGACACATATAGAAAATGTCGCGGCTGTTGCCGTGGCGATGCGGGTTTCCGTCGCGATCCGTCTGCGCTTCATCCTCATGGTTGATGCCATCGAACCGGCCATACAGATAATCCTGGTAAGCACCCCAGGCGACCCCGGTCATGACATGGACGCGGTAGCCGCGGTCGCGCCAACTCCGCAAGCGCGCAGGCAGCCCGGCGTCAATGCCGTACACGATAGCCACGTCCGAGCGCAGGTTGCCGGCGTCGCCCCAGGGGCCGCCGGTTTGGAAACAGGTGCGCTCGAGTGCCGCATCCGGGTCGGCGGGAAATGCCGGCGGCGCCTCGGCCCCCCGCAGCGGAACCGCCGCCAGGAGCAGCGCGAAGAGGCCAGGGTGAGGGCGCGACAAGGACACGGCGCAGTTCATAAGTATCTGGACGCAGTGTCGAGGGGCGAGTGCCGAGTGTCGAGTGTCGACCCAAATCCTCGCGTAAGAGTTTTTTTGAGGAACCGCGGAACACGCGAAATACGCGGAAGAAAAAGCGATTTCCGAGTGTTTTGTTTATTTTTTTCCCGCACTTTTCCGCGCTTTTCCGCACTTTTGCCCGCGCTGGCGCATTGGCGCGTGTTCATGCCTTGCGATTCATTGGATTTCCCGGTCTGCGAATTGGCCGGCTCCAACGATTCTTGCCGCAGCTTCGGGTCTCGGGCCGCCGAGCCTTGAGCCCTGTGGCCTTCGCATTGTGTTGCGTTCATACCCGAGAGGTTTCGCATACTTGGGGCGCGGGTGCAAACACTCCATTGGCTCTATTGGCTGATTCGATCAGCAGGCCCTGGCCAAAGTAAAACATACCTCCTGCCAAACCGGAGTGGTGGGCTTGGGCACCGGCTGGAACTGGGCCTTTTTCGACAATCTGAGCATCGCCCGCCTCCCCTGAGCGGCCGCCGCCTCGTAGCGGCGAGGTTCATGGCCCAGCCTATTTTGGCCTCTGGCAGTTGCCCGGTGATCCCAAGCGCCAAGAACCGGGGAAGACGGGGCCGAAACCGGGGCCTATTTCGGCGGCAATTGGAAACGGCCCGCTACGATCCCAGGAACGGTGATGTCCTCGTCCAACTCCTCCCAGCGCAGGGCATACCCGCTGACTTCCACCTGGACCCGTGCCAGTTGCGCTTCGGTAGCCCCCGCCAAGATTCGGAAGCGGTCGGCTTGGAAACCGACAGTCCGTCCGTCGTGAAGCTCAACGTATATCGTTCGCCCTTCGGCCCATGCCCGCAGCGCGGCGGGTTCCACGGCAAGCTGTGGCTCATCGGTTATGGTGCTCATTGAATGCCCTTCTCAGAACGTCATGATGTTCGAAAACCAACTGCTCAATGCGCCGCAGGTCATGAGGCCGCACTCCCCGGTTCGCCGCCAGGCCGATGGCCGGCGCCAGCCAAAACTTGCACTCACCCTCGGGCGTCCGAACGTGAATGTGCGCTGGCTCCTGTCGCTCATCCGAGTAGAAGTGGAACCTGAATGACCCGATTCGCAGAATCGTCGGCACAGAGGCACATTAACACCTGAAAGGGACCGGGCGCAAGTGAATCCCGCGGCCCGGGCGCCTGCCAAGCCGGCGATAGCGGAGCGGTTCCGGAAAGAGACGACGCTGTCGATCAGGGACATCGCAGCGCGGGTGCAATTAGGCAGTTCCACAAGCGCCGCCGCGCGCTCACCGAGTGCCCGATCTCGACCGCCGACGGCGTGAAGGCGGCCGACGTGGCTTGGGCCTCGCCCGAACGCATGCGCGAACTGGGCGACCGCGCTTGTTTCCCGCATGCGCCTGAGATTTGTGTGGAAGTCCTGTCGCCAAGCAACACCGACACGGAAATCGCGGAGAAGATGGCGCTCTACTTTGATGCCGCCGCCCAGGAGGTTTGGGTGTGCGCCTCGTCCGGCGTGATGAGATTTATGACTCGCGGCGCCGCCAGACCTGTCAAGACCTCGCGGCTTTGCCCAGCCTTCCCGAAGCAAGTCGAGTTGCCGCGGCCCTGACAGAGCAGCACCCGAACCTGGCGGCCGGCAGGGAGACCAGCCGATCCCCAATTCCAGACGCCCCACTCTCCGCGAACAAGTGTCAACAAGAACAAAACAAGTGTCAGTCCTCACCGGAGGCACGGCGCAAGGGCGACCCTGCCAAGCCGGCGATAGCGGAGCGGTTGGGGAAAGAGAGGACGGTGCCGATCAGGGGCATCGCGGCGCGGGTGCGATTAGGCAGTTCCAGAGGCGCGAACGCGCGGCTGCACCGTTGGCTGCGAGAGCCCGCAGCAGCGGTTGGAAAAACGTGAAGTGAATGGAAAAACGAACGATACTATGGGTGGCCCCTTTCGTGGAGCCGCCCCGGCACAGCCTGGCGCGTAGGCCGAGGCAGGCAGAGGCTATTCGAACCAATCTATGGTTTGAGCCCTCTTAGGACGGCATCGACCTTTTCCACATGGATGCGCTGTCCTCGGCCGTGCCGATGAAGGTCGACTGCGATCTGCAATCAACCTTCATAGCCAGTAGTCTCTATCGGCTCTTGGGAGATCAAATCGGGCAAGGCTATGAACGAGCCAAATCCAGAACCCTGTTCCGCGACCTCGTGGATGCCACGGCGACGGTGGAGATTAGCGCGCAGGCGACCACCGTCCGGTTTCAGAAGAGGGCCCACAATCCGTTGCTGCTCAACGGAGGCTTTGACAAGAAGCCTGTGAAGGTCCCTAGGTTGGACAACAAACCCCTCCGCTTGCTTGTCGGTTAGCGCGGCCCAACGGGAAGAACCTTAGGTCGCATCTCACGCGTGGGGGTCCAGGCTAGCAAATCGTTGGTGAAAAGCACCGTGGGGACCGTGGAAATGACGAGAGCTCTAAGGGCCTGCGGGAACGGGAATTGGCGCGATAGGCACAGTGATACCGCCAGCCAGGGCTTGAAACCATTCCGCACGCCCACCCTCTATGCGGATAGTCCTTCCTTTGACATGGGAGAAAGCGACGGCGTTCTGGTCGCGAAAGTCATCAGCGTCGCTTTCCCCCGATAGGAAGCAGTCCCGATAATACAAGGTCCTCATGCCCGGCCCGAGCGATTGGACAGCTCGCTTGATTCTATCGTCCACTTGCCGGGCATCAAAACCGCGGCAAAACCACAGCAGAGCAGCGCAGTCAACATCCTCGAGCACCTTTTTCTCCCTGAATGCCCACAAGCGCAGCCTTGACGCTGTTATCACCAGCTTGTCGAAGAGATCAATATCCGGAATTCTTAACCGAAATCGGGGGAAGCGGCTTAAAAAATCTGGTCCCTTCTTTCGTGGCACGAAGCGACCGATGAATTCATCCAGGTTGTTGCCCTTTGATCCGGCCGCAAACCACAAAAGAGGTTTCCCGGCGTCGTTGTTCCAGGTTTTGAAGTGGTCCAAGCTTTCCTCCAGGGGCCATGCCTCTTCCTCCTTGGAGTCGATTTCATCTATGAAACCCACAACGAAGTCGCCCGTTCGGACCCGGGAAACAATGCGGCTTAGAAACGCCTCCAGTTCCATTGCGCCATGCCTACTGAGGTCAAATCTCTCATAATACCACTGATAAGCGACAAACTCGCGTCGGAAGTCTTCCACGATGGCTTGCACCAGTTCAGTTTTCCCTGTGCCCGACGCAGCTGAGATGAGAATGTTGTTATATGCGGCCCATCTCGATTCAATGGGGACGATGCTACGGATCTCGTTAACAAAACCTCTGAGACTATTCAGATCAGCCTGATGAAACCGCATGTAAGGACCGACGACGGAATGAGCGTCTAGGTTAAGCGCCTTTATATCCCTTAACGCTACCGAGAACACAAGCAGATCATCCGTCTTTACCACAGAACAAGGGTCACTCCTGCCACCGATTGCTGGGCCGGCTGTGCCGGCAGCGGAGCGCGGGGAGTGGCCGAGTGCGGGCTGTTCGCCTATGCTGCTCGGCAGTGCTTCCTCGTGTAGCTCGGGCGTTTGCGTTACGGCACTGGTTGCGCCTTTGGTCCCGTCTTCTCCCGACAATACCCTGAAATGCGACTCCATCTGCCCTTGCGCCCGCACTGAAGAGCGCACGCTTTCGTCGCCTGATGTCCGGACATCGAAGCGCGCGGTCCACGTTTCATCGGCAAAAAAAGGCTCGTCATCGTTGCTTCGCCGGACGGAGTCCGTGATCTGAACGGCGTCCCCGTGGACCCACCTTTGCGCGCACCATTCAATTAGGCCAGATTTTGTCACTGCGGAGATGCTGATCGGCCGCGGCTTGACAGTGCTATAATTCACAGCACGCCACTCCATGATACCTGTAGCGATGGCTGTAGCATTGGGAACGCCGTTGACATCCGTGCAAGCACTGGCTACCGGCTGCACCCCGTTCCCGTGCGCTGGAATCCCGCCGTACGGGCGCACGTGACCGCGCGCATACTCCAACCATTGTTTTGTCTTTGGATCGATCTGCATAGGCGAGCGCGCTGTTCCACTAAAGTTCTACGAAAAGGTACGCCTTTGCGCTAAGCCTCGAAAGAAGCTCTCTGTAGAACTCCGAATCGAGTGGGTAAATACTTGTCTCGCTGACCGACTGGGCCAGTGCGTGTAGTGGAGCACCCCGGAGCGAAGCCCGGTGAAATTTCAATCCGAGCTGTTTCTCGGAACTGCCCGCTGTTTGAACCTCTCCAAAAAACGTAACTATATTTGAGGTCAGCTCAAAATACTCGGCCATGCGACAGCGGCTTCTGAATAGGCTTCGCAAAAACAGGGACGCGTCTTTGTATTTTGTTTGAGCCTCCAAGACTTCTTCCTGATCTACGACCCTGTAGCGCATGAATTCCTGCTCACCGACGGCCGTGAAGATGTGTACCAGAGCTACGCCCGCCAGAATAAGGGCTTCGGCGTCTTCTTCATGTGGCCAGATAAACGCGCAGGCCCTTCCGTGCCGGTCGGCTTCTTCCCTCCAGCTATCTAGAGCGATGAGGGCACCTGAGGAGACGGTTGGACAGTGGGCAATAAAGCGGATGTCATGCACCGCTCGAAGTGAGTCGACGCACACATTCGATGGAGTACACTGGCCCACTTTCAGGTCTTCTAGCGCGGGGCCAGAATTTTGAATTGCGCAGATCGTACTGCTGGCGAGCAAGGGCCGATACCCGCTCTCGATAGCGATTGCAGCGTTCGCGTTCCCGGCAAGTCTTTGAAGCTCGTATACGGGGCTCCTAGCGGTGCGGATCCGCTGGGCAAGCTGCGCGACGCCCATTCGGACTGTCTCGGCAGAGCCTGATGACAGTTTCTGGCAAATGTCGTCGGACATCAGGCCGTTCAGGTAATTGACTCTGTCCTTACTGAGGAGGTCCTTTGCTGGCCCAAAAATCTCGGGCCAGCTCGATAGAAGCGACTGGGTCTTGAGGAGCAGAAGATCCCAATCCTCAGAAGGAATATGAGCCAGCTCTTGCTCGTGTTCCGGAAGCTGTTTGAGACAGCTCAGGACTCTCTGGATCGCTTGGTCGAGACCCGCCACCTCAGTTCCGAGAAGGCGGGCCTCTTGCGCTGCGAGCTCGTGGCGGTTCTCCGTTCGCAGCCGCAGGCCCTGTGATACTATCAAATATGGGTACCTGCTGACCAAGTGTGGGGCGTCCTGCGGAACACCCAAGTGTCGCATTACATCCATGCCGAGGTTGACAAGCGGGTCAGTGTGCGTGAAAAGGCATGGAAGAATACCTACGCCACGGTAATGTGCGCCGTTAGCGCAAAGCTGAGCGACCATTTCCATGTTAATGCCATCGTTAACATCGCTTGTGGCACCAGTGCGCTGACGTACGCCGTTCAGGAAGCGGACAGTGCGGCTGAATACTCTCCCTGGGGGCAGCCTATTTTGCATCAAATCAAAGTCCAGGATTGTCACGCATTTCTCTAGAGCACTGTCCAAAACAAGTTTCTCCTCCACGCCGGAAGCGATGCTCAGCAGATTTTCTCGCAGGATCTGCGGGATCGTGTCGGACTTACCGGATCTCGCCCGGATCATGCCGATTGGGTCTTGCGACCTGCCCGCCTCTTCAATCGTTCTCAAGAAAGTACGAGCCCCGTCGGATAGGCGACCTGTTAAGCGCCTCTGCTGGGTCAGAAGGTCGGCTGCAGCCCCGGGCGGGATGCAGTAGTGTTCAACATTGGCGAGGTGATACCTGATCGTGTGCATGCCGACGAGACTCTCGAACGGGTACTGAGGTTCATCCTCTTCCAGACCCGATAGGAGGTGATACAAACCAAGCGAAGTCAGTGAGCCGCAGACAAGGTCCGCATCCAGCAAAGGCAAGAGAGATTGCTTCGACCAAGCTAGCCAGGAAAAATTGGTGTTGGCAGCCTGAGCGGCCAGTGTCGTGAGAGCGCAGAAGGCCGAGGCCCGTGCGAGTCTCTCTGTCAGGGTGTTGGTGGGCATTGGTAGTTGTCTCATTTATGGTACTGTCACTGTCAATCGTTCGTGAGAGCAGCGTGATCAGCGGCTGTTCTGACAACGTTTCGAAGAAGCGGCGTCGGCGGCAATCTGAGTTTACTGGATCCGTTCATGGCGAAAAGTAGCGCGCCGCATGCCGGCCGGAGTGAGCCCGGATGGCTGTTTGAGATGGCTTCTGTCGACGGGAAGCCGGCGCGGCTAAGGCATTTCTGCACCTCGCATCTGAACTCCGGGTGGTGATTGAATGCCCCGCCGTAGAGGACGAGCGGGCCTGTTGTGATGTCTAGTTCCGCTACGGCGCAGGCGGAAACCAATTGGGCTGCGAGGTGTTTGGCGGCGGCGCTGACTGTGCGAGTGGCATCGGCATTGTGGCGTGAGTGCGCGGTGAAGACCGGGACGCTCAGGCTGGCGACTACGTTGCGCCAGGCTTCAAGACCTGACTCACGGTTTACAGCGTGGGAGAACCCGAATATGCCGGTTCTTGTGTCGAATTGGCCTGCTGGGAGGGCGCGCATGAGTTTCCTCCAGGCGCAGGATGCTTCTTTGCATTCTGGGCTCTGGTGTTCTTTGTTTGCGAGCCATTCAGTTGTTGCTGGCCACATGGGAGAATCACGGTTTTCGTCGTGCTGCTCCGCTATGAGACGAAGCAACTGGAGTCCCATCCAGTAGCACGAGCCTTCGTCGCCGAGGACAGGTCCCCAGCCGCCGTAACGAGTTTGTTTGTCCAGTGATTTTACATAAGCGGTGGAGCCGCTGTGGCAGAGGATAGCTTTCCCCTGTTCTTCCAAAGAGTGCGATGCGAAAATGATTTCTGCATCCCCGGTGCATAACAGGGCGTCAGGTTTGAATTGAATCGTGGAGAAAAGGTTGGGGACCTCCTCTTGCCATTCCTGCGAGAAGGTTGCTCCTGTGAGCCCGATGCAAAGACGTGAGCGCTGAAGGCCGTCAAGGTCCATTCTCATGGTGGAAGCCAGAAGCCGTAGCAACTCGAAGAGGCGCTTGCATAGTCTCGCCCTAAGCGTCGCGTGAAGGCTTAACCCGTGTGGAATGCGAACTGCCGAGAGGATCTCGCCTTGTTCGTTGGCGGCAACTGCCACGCTTTGGCTCATGCCAACACATTCGACCCCGATGAAGAGCTCTTTCATTGTCCGAGGGCGGCCGGGATGCGGTGAACGTCTTGAGTGGACGCCACCTTGTGGCGGGAGATTTGTCTGGATCTTTGGATTCCGCGATCATCGCTCATACTTGCCAGTCAATTTAGGCAATTCGGAAATGGGGTCAACCCATTGATTAGCCCACCTGATGCTGCCTGGGTTGCCTTTCGTGGGAGGCGGCGCTTAGCCAGTAGTGGGTGGCGAGCCACTCCCCACGTGGCCGTGCGGGTTGCGATTTGCTCCTTTCGAGGTGCCCAGGTCCATCCGCGCAGCGATTTCCTTGACGGAGAGGGTCGTGAACCTGGCCCAGCCGCCGGGGCCACGCAATCCGCGGCCAACCCAAGGGCGATGAGCGGAGCAGCCATCCGGAGTTGGTGCGTCATGGCTTTTGGGTTGATGAGGCTTGTTCGGCATCGCCCGTTACGGAGAGCCAAACGGAATCTTGGGCGAAATGGGCTGAAAGCTGCGGTGGGAAGAGGTCAGGACCCCCAACGTCGCCCAAGTTCCGCGGCGGCTTGGAACTCCGGTCCGCCGGTTGGTTGGAAGGGCCAATTTGCATAGGGCTGCGTTCTGAGTCGTGCCATTTGAGCCATAGGCGAGTTGGTTTGTCAAGCCCATTTTTTCAGAATTTTTCAGAATTCCGTCGATTTCGTCTTGAGAACTGGCAGCACGTTCACCTAGGCGCTGCGAGCCGTCATTTAAATAAAGAGGAAACGGCGGGCCGAGGTTGCAAAGTTCTTTCGTGCGGAGGAACCGCTCAGGCGCGGAACGGACGAGCGTAACGTGTCAACATGCCAGACGCGGAGGATCAGGTCCGCCACCTTTTTGGACGGGAGTTTGAGGGACGGTGGCGGCGAAAGGCCCGGGCGGTGCGGGACGAGGTCCGAGGCCAACCGTCGGTGGCGAAAGCCGCGCATGTTATTGCTGTACCAACCGTAGTAGCGGACCCTCTGCGCGTCCGGGCGGAAGGCGAGGTTGGGGTTTTTGGCGCCCCCGGAGGACGCGGCCGAGGCGGCCGCTGTCTCCGGCGACAGGATCGCGGTCGAGCCATGCCGCTCCTACGGAGAGGTTCCCGGACGCTTTGACTATAACATGGCGCGCCTAGCGGAGCTTTCCTGAACCGGCGCGTGGGCAAGCCGCCTGAGCGTGTACCGCTCTCTGCAAGGAGCCGCTCAACTGTGCTGCGTTGGGACCAGATGCGCGGCCCGAGTTCAGAGCGGCTCTGGGGGCTTGGCTTCCCGGACTTCAAGGAAGCCGTGCAGTTGGCGGATGCGGGTCGGGTGGCGCATTTTGCGGAGGGCCTTGGCCTCGATTTGACGGATGCGTTCGCGAGTGACTTTGAATTGCCGTCCGACTTCTTCCAGGGTGCGGGAGTAGCCGTCGCCCAGGCCGAAGCGCAATTCGAGGACCCTGCGCTCGCGATCGGTCAGGCTGCAAAGGACGTCGCTCAATTTGTCCTTGAGGAGGCTGAAGCTGGTCATCTCGGCCGGGCTCTCGCTGTTCTTGTCCTCGATAAAGTCGCCGAAGCTGGTATCTTCGCTCTCGCCCACGGGGGACTGGAGGGAGATAGGCTGCTGCGCCATTCTGAGGACGGCCCGGACCCGTTCGACAGGGAACTGCATTTCATCGGCGATTTCTTCCGGAGCAGGCTCGCGGCCGAAGTCCTGCAACAAGCGTTTCTGGGTGCGCATCAGCTTGTTGATGGTTTCGATCATATGCACGGGGATACGGATGGTGCGGGCCTGGTCGGCAATCGAGCGGGTGATGGCCTGGCGAATCCACCAGGTGGCATAAGTGGAGAATTTATAGCCGCGCCGATATTCGAATTTCTCGACGGCCTTCATCAGGCCCATGTTGCCTTCCTGTATCAGGTCCAGAAAGGAGAGGCCGCGGTTGGTGTATTTCTTGGCGATCGAGATGACGAGGCGCAAGTTGGCCTCGACCATTTCGGTTTTGGCCTGGAGGGCGTTGCCGGCGGCGGTTTTCAACTCCTTGTAGGCGGCGATAAAGTCCGCGCTGGGCATGCGCGCGAACTCCTCGAGGGCCTGGACTTTGGGGAGTTCCCCGTGGACCAGGGCCGGGTATTGGAGCAGTTTGCCGTGGTTATCCTGGCCTGGAGGCTGGCGCAGGCAATACTGGAGTTTGTCGAAGATGTTCTCGGCCACCATGGCCATCTCTTCGAAGACCTTCTGCTTGTAAGAGAACTTGGGGAAATTGGCCTGGAGCTTCCGGTCGAGTCTCCTGAATGCGGCCAGGAGCTTGTTGCGTTCCGGTGAAGACGCGCAGGTCTGCCACCGGGCATATCTGGCATCCACCTCGATATCGAGCTGGCGGACGCTCTTGATGAGTTTGCGGAGGACCCGAAGATGGGTCTCGCGGCTGTCGATCTTTTTATCGACGATCACGCGATCGAAGCGTTCTTTGGGAGGGTCGGACGTGAGTTTTTCGGCCAGGGCGATGTGCTCTTTGGCGGCGAAACCCAAAGCGCAGATGAGTTGGCGAAGACGGGTTTCGGCGGCTTCAATCCGTTTGGAGATTTCCACTTCCTGCTCGCGGGTCAGGAGGGGGACCTGGCCCATCTGCTTGAGGTACATGCGCACCGGGTCGTCCAGAATGTCCAGCCGGGCTTTTTCGTCCTCCTCCTCCGGTTCGGTTTGTTTGATGCGGTCGACTTCGGCCTGGTCAACGATCTCGACCTCGAGGTTGCGCAATTGGATGTAGATCTCGTCCAGATCTTCCGGGGAAAGCATGGCCTCAGGGAGGGCATCGTTGATATCGGTATAAGTCAGGTAGCCTTGTTCCTGGCTCAGGCGGACCAGTTCCTTGACTTTGCCGGCAATCTCCAGGGAGGGAGATCCTTTTTCCGGGGTCGAGCCCGAGGAACCGCGGTTGTCCTCGTCTTTGGGGCCGGCAGCAGACAGGGGGGCCGAGTCGCCGGTTGGGAGCGGGGCTGGAGTCGAGGGCTCACGGCCGTTGGGAGAGTCCACAGTCGGGGCGCCAAGCGGAGATTCATCCTGGGGAGGGCATGTCGGCGCGGTGTTGCTAACCTTCATTTTGGCCATACTGCTTATTTCGAGATCATCAAAGCCGATGAAAATCTAGCCTGAACTTGGAAGGCCCGCCATGCAGAGTCAAGCCGGGAAACGATAAATGAGGAACTCGAGCACGAGCCGCGCGAAGGCCTGCGGGGCGTCGGCGTGGACCCAGTGGCCGGCGCCGGCCAGGCTCCGGAACTGCGCGTGGGGGAAGAGGCGGTGAATCGAATCGAAATCCTCGGCCAGCAGGTAATCGGACTCGCCGCCGCCAATGAACAGAGCGGGCCGGCTGCAGGCGCGGCCTTGGTCCAGGGCTTCGCAAAGGCGCTCATAATTATTGGCGATGCCTTGCAGATTCATTGTCCAGCGGAACGCGCCTTGGGCGTTGCGCTCGACGCTCTTGAGAAGGAACTGGCGCGTGAGTTCGCCGGGGATTGCCGGGGCCAGGGCGGCTTCCATTTGCCGGCGGCTGCTGCAGGCGGCCAGGTCGAGCGAAAGGAGGGCGTCGAGGATGTGCCGGTGCCGGGGCGAATAGGCCCTCGGCGCGATGTCCACCACCACGAGCTTGTCCAGGCGCGCGGGGTAACGCAACGCGAACTCCATGGCCGTCTTGCCGCCCATGGAATGGCCCAGGAGAGAGGCGCGGCCCAGACCCTGGCGTTCGAGAAACTCAAACAGATCCTGGGCCATCAGCGGATAGCTCATTTCCGGGCTGTGAAAGGAGTGGCCGTGGTTCCGCTGGTCCACGGCCAGGACCTGGAAATGCCCGGCCAGTTTGTTGGACAGCGTGTGCCAGTTGTCGAGCGAGCCGAACAGGCCATGAAGGACCACCAGCGGGGGGCCTTGGCCGTGGCTCTCAAAGTGAAGCGGCTGTGGTGTGTTCAACGGGCCTCGATCAAAAAGCGCATGGGTTCAAAGCTGTCCCGGTCTTTGACCGTGAGCAGGCCATCCGCATAGGTCCAGCCGCGCGGGGCCTTGGCCAGCGCTGGGGCCTCGAGACGGGGCAGGGGCGCCTTGGCCTGCCCTGTCCCGGCGGAAACTCCAAGGGGCGCCTGTTCCAACCAGAGTTCCAGAACCAGGTCTCGAGCGGTTGGACGATACGAGCCGCTCGGCGCGGAAATCTCGATGGCGGCCGTTTTGTCGTCGCGGGTTTGGCGGAAATTCCGCTTGGCAGAGACTCCTTTGCGGTAATCGAGGGTTGCGCCGTCATCTTCGTATAGGGTGGCTTCGGACCACGTTGCCGGAGCCACAAGCACCTGGAGCGGTTTGCCTGGCATTTCGCCGGTGTGCTGCACGACAGGTTGCCTGAAGATGAACGCGCCGCTTCGCGCGAACAGCGGCAGAGAATCCAACGTCACCGGAACTTTGATTTTGGCGCCTCCCGCGTAAGGGCGGCCCGTCCAGTAGTCGTACCATTGGCCCTTGGGCAGATAGACCGAACGGGTCGTCTCGCCTTCCCGCAGAACGGGGGCCACGAGCAGGTCCGCGCCAAACAGGAACTGGTCATCCCTGGCCGCGAGGCTATCGTCCTCGGGAAACTCGAGGAACATCGGCCGCAAGGCCGGGACCCCGGTTTCGCTGGCCTGCTGCATGACGTTGTAGATTTGCGGCAGCAACTGGTAGCGCAGTTCGATGGCGCGCCGGTTCACCGCCTCGAATTGATAACCGAATGCCCACGGCTCCTTGTCAGGCGCGCCCAGTTCGCTGTGGGAGCGCATGAAAGGATAGAAGACGCCGGTTTGCAGCCAGCGGCTGTACAGTTCGGCCGGGACCGGCTCGGCGAAGCCGCCAATATCGCTGCCGGCGAACGCGAAGCCGGACAGCCCCAGGCCCAAGAGGGTGGAAATCGATTGGCGCAACGACGACCAATCCGCAGTGCTGTCACCGGTCCCGACGGCGGCGCAGCGCTGGCCGCCCGCGCAAGTCGCGCGTGTGAGCACAAACGGGCGTTGGTTGGGACGGAGCCTGGTTACCCCGTCGAAGGTGGCGCAGGCCATCAATTGCCCATAGACGTTGTGCAACTCGCGGGTGGTGCCGGGCTGGCCTTCATTGTCGAACACGATGTCCAGCGGCATGGTATTGGAGGGCTTGGCGAAGACCGACGGTTCATTCATGTCGTTCCAGAAGCCCGCGATGCCGTCATCGAGGAACTCTTTGTAGAGCGAGCCCCACCAATCGCGCGTGGCCGGACGGCTGAAATCCGGGAACACACTTGGCCCGGCATCGCTCTCGGCCTTCGAGGGCCAGACCGGGCCTTCGTACACCGAGCCGTCCGGGCGCTTGACAAAGTGATTGCCCGCCAAACCGCTGTCATAAGGCGCGTACCCGGCTTGCTTCTTGGGATGCGCATCGGCAGCGCACACGGTGCGGAACCCCTGGGCCGCGAGATCCGAAATCATCTTTTTTGGATCGGGAAAACGTTCGTGATCCCAGGTGAACGGCTTGTAGTTGTCTTGAAAATGAATGTCGAGCCAGATGACATCGGCGGGCATGGTCTTCTCGCGAAAAGTATTGGCCAGCAGCCGCACGCGCGACTCGGGATAGTAGCTATATCGGCACTGGTGGTAACCCAGCGACCAGCGCGGCGGCAGCGGCACGCGGCCGGTGAGCGCGGTGTAACGCTCGATGACCTGCTTGGGGTGGGGGCCGTTGATGAAGTAATAATCCAGTTCGCCGCCTTCCGCGCCGAAGGTCAGCAGGTCCTGCCGCTCGCGGCCGATGTCAAAGGTGCTGCGCCAGGTATTGTCCAGGAACAGGCCGTGGGCCTTGCCTTGGCGTACCACTATGTAGAACGGCACGGAAACGTAGAGCGGATCGGTGCTGGAATCGTAGGAGTAGGCGTCCGAGTTCCACATTGCGTAACTGTAGCCGCCGAGCGACCAGCCGCGTTTGTCGAGCCGCCCGTTCTTTTCGCCCAAACCATAGACATGCTCGTCCTCACGCAGGCGTTTGGCCACGCGGAACGAGGGGCCCGCCACGGCAATGCCGCGCTCCGGGTCGTCGGCATCGAGGCTCTCGCCCGCGCGGTTGGCAAAGCTGATGCGAAGCGGATTGTGCCGTGCGGTCACCGTGAGCGAAGCGGTCGTGAGCGTGGTGGCCTCGGCCCCGATGTCAGCCTTGGGCGCAAGCGCGCCGAGATCGCGGTTGACGATGGCGTAGGAATGATCGCGTCCGAAGGCCCTTGCGGTGGTGAACCGGATGCGGATCACGTCGTCCGCCAGCGGCGTGATGGCCAGCACCCCCTGGCCGCCCTGAAAACGAAGCGCCTTGCCGTCCCAGGCGGGCGGAGCCATTGGCCCAAGCGACGACCAACCAACGGCCAGCGCGTCGGCGGCCTGCGTGTTGAAGGCGCTCGAACTGAGAGTCAGCGCCAGCGCGATTGCCAGGTTCCCTGCCGGAAACTGCCGGCCGGCGCGCGGCCTGGGACGCGAAGATTCCATTTGAACGGTCCTCACTCCGGATACACAAACTCGATGGGCACTTTCACCTCGGGATGCAGGCTCTGTTTGACCGGGCAAGTCCGGGCGGCGGCCTCGAGCTTCGCCCGGTCCGCAGGCGAATACCCTTTGGCGCGCGGGAACACGAGCCGCGTATGGAGCGCGCCGATGCGGCGCACCGGGTCGGCGACCATCTCTTTGAGAACCTGGATCTTCAAACCCTCGATGTCCAACTGGCTGCGCCGGGCGACGATGCCCATGATTGTGGCCATGCATGTCCCCAGCGCCGCCGCGACAAGATCGGTGGGTGAAAACGCCGCGCCCTGGCCCCCGTTGTCCACCGGCGCATCGGTCTCGAGTGTCAGTGTTGATGGTCCATGCGTGGCGCTGCAGCGCAACGACCCCTGGTACACAATGTCAATTTGAACTGCCATAATGCGCGCACCTTACCAGGAAACCGCCCGCTCGTCGCCAGAATTCGAGCCGGGCTTGACGGGCGGGCAGCGGACCGGCAGACTGGCATTCGGACTCTCGCCACCGAACCGGCGGGCGATCCAGGCATGACGAACTCGTTCCAATACTTGCAGCCGAAGCTTACGCCGGAACTCATGGAGTACCTGGCGATTCACGAGCTGCGGTTTGCGTTCACGCTGGGCCTGGTGAGGCGGCATATCCAGGGGACGGTCCTGGACATTGGGCCGCACATTTTCACGGCCATCCTGCGCCATGAGTTTTCAGGCCGGATCGATACGTTGGGCTTCAAGATCCCCGCATACGCGGAACTCATCCGGCCCAGGAGCGGGGAAACGCATCACGAGTATGATTTGCACGAGGCCTGCCGCCCGCCCTGGCCAGCCCTCGAGCCCTACGGTACGGTGATCTCGGCGGAGGTGGTGGAACACCTGTATGTGCATCCGCAGTATTGGCTGGGGTTTTTCCACCACCTGCTCGTCCCCGGCGGCAAGCTTATCCTCACCACGCCCAACGCGGCCAACCTCAGGCGCCGGCTCACCTTGCTGGCGGGGGTGCATCCCTTCGAGATGATCGGGCTGGACCCGAAATGGGGGTCGCACTTCCGGGAGTACACCAGGAGCGAGGTCCTGTATTGGGCGGAAAAGACCGGTTTCAAGCTCCAGGCCTATTATGCCAGGTCGCACATGCGCCGGCCGGCCAGATTTAAACGGGGCTTGTGGGCGGTGTCCAACCTGCTGCCACCCAGCTTGCGCCAGGGGATGTATTTTGTCTTCTCCAAACCTTGAGCCAGAGGCGAGGGCCGCCGCTCTGCACTCGGCACTCGGCACTCGCAGGGCTGCCCTGAAGTCAAGCCGGTGAGGCTCCGAAATCCGAAATCCGAAGCCCCGAAATCCGAAGGAAATCCGAAATCCGAAATCCGAAGCCCGCATCCGGTCCCTCATTCGGCGCGGTCGCTGCATGACACGGAAGCGGCCGTGGCCTCAGTATTGAGTGAGGGGCCAACACCCGAAAGCTTTGCGATCTTGGCCTTCGGATTTCGGATTTCGGGTTTCCTTCGGATTTCGGCCTTCGGCCTTCGGATTTCAAGGCTGCGGGGTCACCCTTTCCCCCGCCACCGTGACTTTAGAGCAACCCTGCGGCACTCGGCACTCGCCCCTTGGATGCTTGACAATTCGGCCCGAGAGAGTATGCCCTTGGGGCGTGGCAACGTGTCCTGCAGTTATTCCGGCCCTGGCGCGGGCAGCGTTTTTGGCGCTCCTGTTGTCCGCCAGCGGGTGCAACGCCCGAACCGAAGCCTCACGCCCGGAGCCTCCGCGCCGGGTGCGGGAACCGGCAGTGGCCGGCCTGTTTTATCCGGGCGAAGAGCGGGTCCTGGCCAAGACGGTGGATGCCTTGTTGGAGGGCGCGCCGGCGCATCGTTTCCCGCGGCTCAAAGGGCTGGTTTGTCCGCACGCAGGCTATGCTTTTTCCGGCCAAACCGCGGCCATCGGGTACAAAACCCTGGTTGGGCGCCAGATTGAGACTGTTATCGTCATGGGTCCGAGCCACTATGCTTTTCTGGAGGGAGCATGCATTCCCGATGCCCAGGCCTATCGAACCCCGCTCGGGTTGGCGGAGATCTCCGAAAAGGCCCGAGACCTGGCCAGGACGGCCCCGTTTGGACTGGAGAAACCATGCCCGGTTCAGCGGCCGGCCTGGTGGGCGCAGGCGCCCAAGCCCGCGCCCGAGCGCGGGCAGGACACGCCCGAAACCTGGGAACACTCGGTGGAAGTTCAGGTCCCCTTTTTGCAGCGGGTGGCCGGGAAGTTCAAAATCCTTCCCATCGTGCTTGGGGAGGTGGACCCCGAGCAAGTCGCCAAGGCGCTGGCAGCCATACTGGACGACAAAACAATTGTTGTTGCCAGCTCGGATTTGAGTCATTATCACCCCTACAATGCAGCCAAAGCTCTGGATAACCGGTGCGTCCAGGCCATTTGCGCCATGAACACCGACGACATGAAGGGTCAGGAGGCCTGCGGCAAGACGCCCATCCTGGCGCTGATGCACCTGGCCAAAATCAAGGGGTGGAAGGCGCAACTGCTGGATTGCCGAAACAGCGGCGATGTCAGCGGCGACAAAGACCGGGTCGTGGGCTATGCTGCCGTCGCCTTCTACGAACCCGAAGTCGAGAACTTCGCGGCGTCCGAGCGAAAACTGTTGCTCGAATTGGCCCGCCGCACCCTCACCACCGTCGCGGCCAATTCCGCATCGCCGGGACCCGAGCTGGACCCCAAGAGTGTCTCCCCGAAGCTGGCGGAAAAAAGGGCCTGCTTTGTCACGCTGACCAAAGGCGGGGTGTTGCGCGGGTGCATCGGCCATATCCTGCCCAGGGAAGCGCTTTACCAGGCGGTCATCGACAACGCCCGCAACGCCGCCCTGCTCGATCCCCGCTTCAGCCCGGTCCAGCCCGATGAAGTGGGGGGGATCAAAATCGAGATCAGCGTGCTGACCGAACCGCAAGCGCTGGCCTTTAATTCCCCCGACGACCTGCTCAATAAACTGCAACCGCACAAGGACGGGGTGCTGCTCCGCATAGGCGAGCGAAGCGCCACGTTCCTGCCCCAGGTCTGGGAGCAGCTCCCCGACAAAGTCCAATTCCTTGAACACCTCTCGGAAAAGGCCGGCTGCCCCCCTGCCGCCTGGCGGGGCCAAGACACCTCCGTTTCCATCTATCACGTGGAGTGCTTCGAAGAGAACTGAGGAAGGGGTCTGTGGGGGCCTCGTCGCGTCTTTTGCCTTGGCTGCGGCGCGCCAAGTGGCGCGGGCATCCTGCCCGCGAGCCCCGAAACAGCGCCGTCTTGTTCGCGCTTTTCGCCCTGGGTTTTTCCTGCGTGATGACCCAATTGGCGCTCATGCGCGAGTTGCTCGCGGCTTTTTCTGGCAATGAAATGGTGCTGGGCGTCGTCCTGGGGCTGTGGTTGTTGCTGATGGGAATGGGGGCCTGGCTTGGAGGGGTCTGTGCAAGATCGCGTCATCCTGCCGCCGCCCTGGCGGTTCTCCTGGCCGGGACGGCCATCCTGCCCCCCGTCCAAATATTCCTGGCGCGGGCATTGCGGAACGTCGTTTTCGTCCGCGGCGCCGCGATTGGCGTCACGGAAACGCTCGGCGCCACTTTTGTCCTCTTGCTGCCGTATTGCCTGGCGGCGGGTTGCGCCTTGAGTCTGGGCTGCGCCATCCTTTCCCGCGGACAAGGGGCCTTGGGGACTGGCCGCGGCTACGTTGCCGATAGTGCCGGCAGCCTCGCCGGGGGATTGCTTTTTAGCCTTGTGCTGGTTCGGTCCTGGGACCACATCGCCATTCTCCTTTGCCCGGCCCTGCTGAATCTCGCGGCGGTCGTAGTGCTCAATCGCAAGTTCTGCCTCCTGGCCGGCGGGCTTGCCCTCGCGCTGCTGGCGGCGGTCGTCTTGCTGGACCCGGACGGTCTCTCGACCCGCCTCCAATACCCGCAGCAGCACATTGTCGAGCGCGCCAATTCGCCTTACGGCAGGCTCCTCCTGGCCCAATCCGAAGGGCAGCTTGATTTCATCGAGAACGGGGTCCCTTTAATCTCGACCCGCGACGATCAGCACCTCGAGGAGACGGTCCATTACGCCTTGGCACAGCGGCCCGATGCCCGCCGCGTGCTGCTCCTGTCGGGCGGCATCTCCGGAACCGCCCGAGAAATCCTCAAATACCCGGTCAGCCGTGTCGATTATGTCGAACTGGACCCGCTCATCCTTGAGTTGGGCCAAAAGCACTTGCCCGAGAATTTGGCCGACCCGCGCATCCATCTGTTTAATACCGACGGACGGCTCTTCGTCAAGCAAGAGGCGGCCAGGCCGGCGGGGCAGGCGGGATACGACATCATCATCCTGGACCTTCCGGCCCCGGCCACGGCGCAGTTGAACCGCTTCTACACGGTCGAGTTTCTGGCTGAGGCAAAACAGGCGCTGGCGCGCAACGGGGTTGTTTCGTTCTCACTCGGCCAGTATGAGAACTACGTGAGCCGGGATCTGGCCCGGCTGCTGGCCTCGGCCGAACGGACCGTGAGGACCTCTTTCAAGAACACGCTGGCCATTCCTGGCGGCCGCGTCTTCTTCCTGGCCTCCGACGGTCCGCTCTTCCTGGATATTGCCTCGCGCCTGGAACAGCGCGAAATCCGGACCCGGCTCGTCAATCGCCACTACCTCGACGCCATGCTGGCTCCGGACCGAATGGCCGACCTGGCCCGAGCGGTGTCGGAGCCGGCGGCGCCGAACAGAGATTTCAGTCCGATCCTCTATTTCTACCACCTCCGCCACTGGATGAGTCAATTCAACCTCCGGTTCGGCCCGCTCCAGGCTGGTTTGTTGCTCGTGCTTGGCTTTTATTTGGTCCGCTTGCGCCGCAGCGCATTGGTGTTGTTCGCCTCGGGCTTCGCCGCCTCGGCTTTGGAACTGGTCCTGCTCCTGGCCTTCCAGGTCCTGTGCGGCTCGGTCTATCACCAGGTCGGCCTCATCGTGACCGTCTTCATGCTCGGTCTGGCGGCGGGCGCCTGGTGGATCAACCGCGCGTTTGCCCGCCAGTCCGCTCATGCTCTCCAACTTCGACCTTCGCCCCCTCCGCCCAAAGCCCAACCCGCGCGCCTCCTGTGCCTGCTGGCCGTTGCCATCGCGGTCTATGCCCTTTGTCTTCCCCTCATCCTGCCCGGGCTCGACCGGTTGGGCGGCAGGGCGGTCGTGCTATTGGCAATCAAAACCGTCCTTGGCGGGCTGACCTTCCTGCTGGCGGTGCTGGTCGGCGTCCAGTTCCCGTTGGCCAACCAGATCGAAGCCGCCGCCCCTGCTGGCCTGTCGCGGCTCTACACCGCTGATTTCGTCGGCGCCTCCCTGGGCGCCCTGTTGGCCTGCACACTGTTGATTCCCTTGCTCGGGATTTCCGGCGTTTGCTTGCTCACAGCCGCTCTCAACGCCCTGGCAGCAGCAGGGATGTGGGGCGGGAAACCTCGCGCGTAGAGCCCGTGCAGGAATCAACTCCTGTTTTCTCGCCAGCGGGCGCAGTCTGCTCAAGGCGTGGGGCCCAGTTGCCGGCGCCCTGACTCGCGAAATGTATGGGCGGGTGGATTTGCGTTGCGGGGTTTGGGTATGGGGCGGCCAGGCGCTGCAAGGCTTGCGACCGCCGGATGGGGCGCCACCAAGATTCTCTTTCGCTGCTCTTGCCAAAGAGCTATTGTGCTGCAACGATGCTTCAAAGCTGATGCCTGAGATTCTTCGCAACGAGCGACAAGATAACGTGTTGAACGCGGTTCTTCGCGGCCTTGGGCGCCTCAAATATCGCGATGAATTACTGCGAAGAAACTACTCCTTCACCGACTGGTTTGCGACCGATCCAGAGGCGCGCACGGTTTCTGCGGCGGCTTTTGGCAGACTCCCTCAGGACTACGACTCAGCCTGCATCGCTGTGGTGTTGAACGGCAGGACACAGGAGGTTTTCCGGTGTCGTGCGCTGGGTGCGCCATTCGCCATCGAGGTTCATGACGATTGCATCGTGCCTTGGCGAATCGGTCGGGACGCCCTGACAACGCAGCCGACGAGCGGGAGGATCCCGGCGGCAGCGGTGGAGGGATTTTTCCGCGCTATCGAAACCAAGTGGAGTCCCAGCGCGGTATTGCGGGCCAAGAACATTGGCAAGCCGGTCGGTCCCGCCGAACTGGACTGGGTGGACATGGGTCTGATTCCGGCATTGGAGGCTGAGATCAGCACGAAACTCGACCGCATGCTGCGCCGGGCGTTGCGCGACGGCCGAAGTGCCAATCTGCGCAGCGCGGACCAACAAACCGACGATGAAGCGCTGTTCCGTTTGGTATTCCGGTTATTGGCGGCGAAGGTCTTCAAGGATTGGCGCTTCCCCGGCTTTCTTCAATTAGACGCTGTGTCCGATCCGGGCGAGGCGCTCCGAAAAGTTTGCGACTGGTACAAGGAGCCTCAAAACCACACCACCGATCCCGACACGCAGCGCGCAGTCGCGGCGGCCTTGTGGACGGAATTCGGCTTTCAAAACCTGTCTGTCGATGTTCTGGCGCTCATTGCTGAAAACACTCTCGTGGATGAAGACCTACGCAAGCTGTACGGTATCCACAGCACTCCCAGGAACATCGCGCGTTACATAGTCGAGCACCTGCCGGTCGAGCAGCTTGATCCGGATGAACTAATTGTTGTTGAGCCTTGTGCCGGGCATGCGGTGTTCCTCGTCGCGGCCCTCAAGCGGCTCCGCGATCTCCTCGGCCCAGATTGGACCGGCCAGGAGCGGCACGGTTACTTTGTGCGGCACCTGTTCGGCTTTGAGCAGGACGC
>Ga0187864_10001470_pt1 | contig 22761 bp, 18 predicted proteins | sample June2016WEW_11_4_FD_132985 | JGI IMG/M metagenome (GOLD analysis project Ga0187864, IMG submission 132985) | Peatland microbial communities from SPRUCE experiment site at the Marcell Experimental Forest, Minnesota, USA - June2016WEW_11_40 | ecosystem: Environmental > Terrestrial > Soil >...
ACGCTGGGCGATAACCGGCGCGTGGATCTTTCGAGTTGCATCATCATCATGACCTCGAACCTGGGCTCCGCCGAGATGAACGGGTTGGTGGATGGCGGCTTGGGCTTCGCGCCGAAAGCGGTGCAGGTGGATAACTCGCTCGACGAAAAGATTAACCGCTCGGCAGTGGATGCGGCGCGGCGCAAGTTTGCGCCCGAGTTCATGAACCGCATCGACAAAGTCGTGGTGTTCAAGACGCTGCGTCCCGAGCACCTGCAGCAGATCCTGGAAATCGAATTGGGGATGGTGCAGCAGCGGGTCCTGATGGCGGCGGGCGCGAACCAGTTCGTGTTCAACTGCACGCCGCAGGTGAAGAGCTTCCTGCTCGCCGAGGGCACCGATCCGAAGTACGGGGCGCGGCACCTGAAGCGGGCGATTGAACGGCATCTGGTGTTTCCGCTGGCGAACCTGGTGGCGACGGGACAGGTGAGGCTGGGAGACTTCGTCCGCGTCGATCTGCTGGGCGAGAGCAAGCTCACCTTTGTGAAAGAAGCGGAAGGTGCGATGGTGCCCGTGCTGCTCGAGCGTTACGGAGCGGCGGCGGCCATGCCGGCGGCAGCGGCAGCCAGAGCGGCGCGTCCGGTGATACAACGCAAGGAGTTTGGAGCCGGATCGCTCAACGAGAATAAGTAAGTCAAGTTGCTGGTAGGTGGGACACCGCGTGGGCGGTGTCCTTTTTTTTGGGGGGAGCTTTTTTGTTTGCGATCCCACATCGCCAATTCAGCCGTTAGTGCGCTGCTATAATTAAGAATTGCGCTCATGAAAAAGAACAGACCAGTAGCTGCGGCCGCTGAAAGCACCGCCGAAGCCCAGGTTCCCCGCAGAATCCGCTCCACTACCGTTCTCTGCGTCCGCCGCGACGACAAGGTTGTCATGGCCGGCGACGGCCAGGTCACGCTCGGTGAATCCGTCATCAAGCACGGGGCGAAGAAGATTCGCCGCCTCTATCAGGACAAGATTCTTGCCGGATTTGCCGGCTCGACCGCCGACGCTTTCACTCTGTTCAGCCGGTTCGAGGCCAAGCTGGAGCAGTATCACGGCAATATCGGCCGCGCCGCTGTCGAACTAGCGAAAGACTGGCGCACCGATAAATTTCTGCGGCATCTGGAAGCTCTGCTTCTGGTTTCCGATAAGGAAACTACGTTCCTGCTGAGCGGCCAGGGAGATGTGATCGAGCCCGATACAGGCATTGCCGCGATCGGCTCCGGCGGCCCGTTTGCCCAGGCAGCAGCGCAAGCCCTGGCCGATCACACCAAGCTTTCGCCGCGCGAAATCGCCGAGGAAGCAATGAAGATTGCCGGCCGGATGTGCATCTATACCAATGACAGGATTACGATTGAGGAACTGTGAGTTGAGGTCTCAGCTCTCAGGTGCCAGGTCTCAGGAAAACCAAAACCTGAAACCTGAGACCTAAGACCTGACACCTGAGACCTGATTTCTTATGGCAATTTACCTACCCGGAACCGCCGAAGAAGAACAAGTCACGCTCGACGAACTGACGCCGCGCGAAATCGTCACCGAGCTCGACAAGTATGTTGTCGGCCAAAAGGACGCGAAGCGCGCCGTCGCCATCGCTCTACGCAACCGCATGCGCCGGCAGAAGCTCGGGCCCGAAATGGCCGAAGAGGTCATCCCCAAGAACATCATCATGATCGGTCCCACGGGCGTGGGCAAGACCGAAATCGCCCGCCGCCTCGCCAAGCTGGCCAACTCGCCCTTCCTGAAGGTCGAAGCTTCCAAGTTCACGGAAGTCGGCTACGTCGGCCGCGATGTCGAATCCATGATCCGCGACCTGGTTGAGATCGCCATCGAAATGGTCCGCGAAGAGAAACTGGAAGACGTCTCCGATAAAGCGGAACTGAACGCTGAAGAGCGCCTGCTCGATATTCTTCTGCCCCCAATCTCACCGCGCCCGGCGGATTCCATCTCAGCGGGCGGCGTGGTCATAGACGCCAGCACCAGCCTGACCGAATCCTCCAGCCGCACCCGCGAGAAACTGCGTCAGCAGTTGCGCGAAGGCAAACTCGACGACCGCACCGTCGAAATCGAAACCCGCGAGCGCAATTTCCCGTCGTTCGAAATCATCTCCAACCAGGGCGTTGAGGAAATGGACGTCAATCTCAAGGACATGTTGCCCAACATCTTCGGCCAGCGCACCAAGAAGCGGAAGATGAAGGTCAACGAGGCCTTCGAGTACCTGATCCAAGAAGAAGAGCAGCGCTTGATCGACATGGAGCAGGTCACGCGCGTCGCCATTGATCGCGTCGAAAACTCCGGCATCATCTTCCTCGATGAAATCGACAAGATCGCCGGCCGTGAAAGCGGCCATGGTCCGGACGTCTCGCGCGAAGGCGTGCAGCGCGACATCCTTCCCATCGTCGAAGGCACCACGGTCAACACGCGCTACGGCATGGTCCGCACCGACCACATCCTGTTCATAGCCGCGGGCGCGTTCCACGTCTCGAAGCCGAGCGACCTGATCCCCGAACTGCAGGGCCGCTTCCCCATCCGCGTGGAACTGCAGTCGCTCACCATGGAAGACTTCGTCCGTATCCTGACCGAGCCAAAGTCTTCGCTGACCCGGCAGTACATCGCGCTGCTAGAAACCGAAGGCGTAAAGCTGGAGTTCACACCCGACGCGCTAGAAGAAGTCGCGCGCTTTGCCTTTCGCGTGAATGAAGGCACGGAAAACATCGGCGCCCGCCGTCTGCACACCATCATGGAGCGAGTGCTGGATGAAATCAGCTTCGAGGCCCCCGAAAAGAAAGGCCAGCAGTTCGTGGTAGACGCGGCCTACGTGCAAAAGATGCTGAGCGAGATCGTGAAAGACCAGGATCTCTCGCGCTACATTCTGTAGAAATTCTCAACCACAGGGGACACAGCGCTACCACAGCAAGGTCTTTCGCGAAGCTGTGCGCGAACTGGCGGGATGAGAGTCCGTGTGGCGCGGACACTCTTGTCCGCGTGCGGGCGCGGGCGACTCGCCCGCGCGACCGGTGCCTCTGATACTCTTTCTTTTTCCGCATGAAACTACATCTTGGAAAGGTCATCGCGCCGACAGCGCTCTGCGTGCTGCTAGCCAGTTGTGCCCAGACCGGACCGCCACTGCCGCCGTCGCTCGAACTGCCCAAGCCGCCGACAGATCTGCGCGCCAGCCGCAAAGGCAATCGCGTCACGCTGAACTGGAGTGAGCCGACGCTCACCACCGACCGCCAAAGTGTGCGCTACCTGGGTCCGACGCTCGTCTGCCGCAGCCTCGAATCTGAATTGACAGAATGCGGGAACCCGGCCGCGATGTTGCCCGCACCATCTTCCGCTCCGCAGAAGTCAGGCTCCGCGCGCCCCGCCGCGCAGAAGTCAGGCTCCCCTCGCCCCGCCCCGCAGGCCTACACCGACACACTGCCCTCAACCATGCAACAGCAGGACCCGGACGCCGAAGTCACCTACGCCGTCGAGGTCTTGAACCGCAACGCCCGCGGGGCGGGATTATCGAATCGCGTGCACGTGCCCGCTATGTTGACCCTGCCTCCGCCAGGCGATCTATCCGCGGAACTCACCGGCGATGGCGTCGTGCTCACATGGACGAGCGCAGGCGAATCACAGAACGTCCCCACCAAATCCCTCGGCGTTCAACATCGCTATCGAATCTATCGGCGCGACGAAAGCTCCGGCAAAGACGCGATTGCAGGCGAAGTCCCCGTGGGCGAGGCCGGCCCAGCAAAATTCACCGACTCAAGCTTCGAATGGGAAAGGACCTACCTCTACCGCATCACCGCCGTGAGCATCGTCAAACAGCCCGACAGCGAGGTGCAGGTTGAGGGAGACGACACTCCGGCGGTGCGCGTCATCGCTCATGACGTGTTCCCGCCCTCCGTACCCGCCGGGTTGCAGGCGGCGTACTCGGGCGAGGGACAGAAACCATTTATCGATCTCATCTGGGCGCCGGTGACGAACGCCGACCTTGCCGGATACAACGTCTATCGCAGCGAAGCGAACAGCGCGGCAATCAAGCTGAATTCCGAGCTGGTGAAATCGCCGTCGTATCGCGACAGCGCGGTGGCCTCAGGCAAAACCTATAGCTACGCAGTTTCCGCCGTGGACGTGCGCGGCAACGAAAGCCAGCGGTCTGAGCAGAGCAGCGAATCCGTCCCATAGGGAGGCGTCCGCGTTGTTCGCGGGGGAAGTCTTCACCACAGGGAGCACAGAGGGCCACAGGGGAAAGCATTGATTTAATCAAGAATTGATGGTTGGTTGAACAAGAAATCCCCTGTGTCCCTCTGTGTCCCCTGTGATGAGGATTTTCGCCGACTCCAAACACACGCTCCAGATTTTTCCTTCGTGATCTTTCCTCCCTTTGTGTTTAGATAATGCTCTGATGAAATACTGCCGATTCGAACTCAATGGTTCCGCCCACTACGGCCTGGTCGAGTCTGTCGCGGGCAGCGACGAAATCACTCGCCTGCTCCTCCAGCCTCCGCAGGATAGCAATGGCGACGTCGAAGGCCTTCCCAGCCGCCGCATGGACCGCATCCCGCTCGCACAGGCATCTCTGCTGCCTCCGGTAAGCCCTTCGAAAATCGTCTGCGTCGGTCGCAACTATCGCGAGCACGCTGCCGAACTCGACCACGAAGTTCCGCAGGAGCCGCTCTTATTTTTCAAGCCGCCCTCTTCCCTGCTGCCCCCGGGCGGAACGATTCTTCGGCCCAAAGTTTCCACGCGCACCGACTACGAGGGCGAACTGGGGGTCGTGATCGCCCGCCGCTGCCACCGTCTCGCCGACAGCGAAAACGTACGCCCCTACATCCTCGGCTACACCTGCGTAAATGATTTCACCGCCCGCGATCTGCAGAACAAAGAGCCTCAGTGGGTGCGCGGCAAAGGCTTCGATACCTTCTGCCCGGTTGGACCCCTGGTCGCCGACGGCCTCGATCCCTGGGCGGGCGTCCAAGTCGAAACGCGAGTGAATGGCGATGCGCGGCAGTCCGGGAACACGCGAGATTTTATTTTCCCGCTCGACGTCGTCATCCGTTACATTTCGCAAATCATGACCCTCGAACCCGGCGACCTGATCGCGACCGGCACGCCCAAGGGCGTCGGACCAGTAGTGGCTGGCGATGCCATCGAAGTTTCGATCGAAGGCATAGGCCAGTTGCGCAATGCCGTCGCCGACCAGCCGTAGCGGTGGAGAACGGAGCACCCATGGAAGACTCCCGGCGTGGTTTCGAGCGTTGCCTGGTACTCTTGCAGGCAGGCGATGCGGACGGGCTCCGGCAACTTCTGGAACAAGATCCCGCCTTTTCCGACGCCCGCGACTCGACCGGCGTGAGCCTGCTCATGCATTCCCTCTATCGTGGCCGCCGCGACTTGGCGGAACTGATCGCGAGCAAGAAGAAGGCGCTGGATATTTTCGAAGCGACCTCGCTCGGCCGTCTCGATTGCCTTAAGGAGTGCCTTCACGAAGATTGCCTCCGCGATGCCGCCGCCATCAACTCCCGCTCGAAAGACGGTTTCACCGCCCTGCACTTCGCCTGTTTTTTCGGCCAGCCCGAAGCAGCCCGTCTGCTGATCGAAAGCGCAGCGGCGGTCGACGCCGTGGCCGCGAATCCGATGCAGGTCATGCCGCTGCACTCCGCCGCCTCAGCCCGCAACCTGGAAGCCGCCCGCCTTCTGCTCGAACACGGAGCTCCCGTCAACGGCCGTCAGCAAGGAGGCTGGGTTCCAATTCACGCCGCCGCCCAGAACGGAGATCGGCCCATGGTGGAACTATTGCTCAAGCACCGCGCCGATCCCAAGCTAGCTAACGACGAGGGCAAAACTCCAGCCATGGTAGCCAGAGAAAAAGGCCACGTGGAAATAGCAGCCCTGCTGGAAAAGCAACCGTAGCTCGTGTGGGGACGGGCGCCCTCGCCCGTCCAAGCCGAGCGCAGTTCGACCCCGCGAGCTTCCGCACGGCACTGCTAAGCCAATGATTCTACAAGACATGTGAGGGGGAGCGCTTATATGAGTACTAACCAGTAAACACCTTTGGGAACCCACAACCGTGCAGCTTTCCTGGCTCACGTTACCCGCGACATTACCCCTGCAATCTTGCTCCCTGATCTATGCATCAAACCGTTTATAATCAAGTGCCAGTTCCTCGGGGAAGCGAAGACCAAAAAATTATGTCGACGAAGTTGAAGGTCACAATCATTGCCAGTTCGCTGGCCATTCTGCTGTTCACCATCGTGGGCGGTTTTGTCAACGTTCGCGCTTCTTCGAATGACGGCGCGTATCGCCAGTTGTCGGTATACAGCGAAGTGTTGTCCCGCATCCGCCTCGAATACGTGGAAGAGCCCAATATCGCTGGCGTCACCGAGGGCGCGCTGCACGGTCTGCTGGAGTCGCTCGACGCCAATTCCAGCTACTTGTCGGCGGCCGAGTACAAGCGCTACAAGACGATGAAGAGCGACGGCAAGGCGGATATCGGCGCCACCGTCTCCAAGCGTTTCGGATACGCGGCCGTGGTCGCGGTGATTCCCGGAGGCCCGGCGGACAAGGCCGGGGTCGAGAACTCCGACATCATCGAGTCCATCGAGGGCAGGAGCACGCACGAGATGTCGCTGGCTGAGATTCACGGCATGCTGTCTGGCGAGATCGGATCTCGATCACCGCAGCGGTGGTCCGGCCACGGCGCGCCGAACCGGAGAAGATTGTGATCACGCGCGATATGGTCACCATCCCGCCCGTGAGCGACAAAATGCTAGCGGACAATGTCGGCTACATCAAGGTGGACGCGTTCCCCGAAGGCAAGTCGCAGGAAATCGCCGGCAAGATTCGCGACCTGCAGAAACAGGGAGCGAAGAAGCTCGTGCTCGATCTGCGGAACTCCGCCAGCGGCGCGGAGTCTGAGGGCGTCGCCACCGCCAATCTTTTCCTTGACCATGGCACCATCACGTATCTGCAGGGGCAGAAGTATCCGCGCCAGGCTTTCAACGCCGATCCCACCAAGGACATTACGAAGCTTCCCGTGGCGGTGCTGGTGAATCGGGGAACGGCGGGCCCGGCCGAGATTGTGGCCGCCGCGATCCTCGAGAACGCTCGCGGCGACGTGGTCGGAGACAAAACCTTCGGCGACGGATCGGTGCAAAAATTGATTGAGATGCAGGACAACTCCGCCCTGATTCTTTCGGTCGCGAAGTATTACTCGCCGAGCGGAAAAGCAATTCAGGATGCGGCCGTCACGCCGAACGTCCTGGTCGTTGACACTGCTGAAGACGACGGTGGATTACCCGACGAAGATCAGCAGGCGGCTCCCGGCGAGAAGCCCGGCGAAAGGAAAGCCGAGAAACCGAAGAGCCAGCAGGACGACCAACTGAACAAAGCGTTGGAAGTGCTGAAGAACCGGGAATCGAAGGGGTAGGAAGAACAAGGTTTCAGAGTTTCAAGGTTTCAGAGTTTACGATCGCTCGCTTCGGCGGGCGATTTTGTTTTTCACTCAGAAACCTTGGGCCCGCGAGACCCGACGCTCCCGTGAACAGTGAAACCTTGAAACTCTGAAGCCTTGAAACTTGGCCTTTGCGTTAACATTGAAACCTTGAAACTCTGAAACCTTGAAACCTGCTCTCGCTGATGAAAATCATCTACCAACATCTTCCGACTGTAGAAATTGGCGGACGGAAGTTGGTCGGACTCGTCCTGTTCGGATTGCTCGTCCTGCTCTCCGCCGCAGTGGGCGCGGCCGCTGGGCTGCTGCTGGTCTACTCGACGGACCTGCCCCAGGTCGAAGAACTCGAACGTTACCGTCCCAGCTCCGTCACCGAACTCTATGACGGACAGGGCAGAGTCATCGGTACCTTTGCGCTCCAGCGCCGCGTCATCGCCAACTATGACGATTATCCGGAAGTTCTCCGCAATGCGCTGGTCTCGATCGAAGACAAAGATTTCTACCGGCACTCGGGCATCAACATCTGGCGCATCGTGGGTGCGGCGTATCGCGATATCGAATCCGGCGGGAGAGTGCAGGGAGCATCCACGCTCACCATGCAACTCGCCCGCAATCTGTTTCTTTCTCCCGACCGCTCGTTCTATCGCAAGGTGCAGGAGGCGCTGCTCGCCATCCAGATCGAGCGCCGATTTACGAAGCCGCAAATCTTCACGCTCTACGCCAACCAGATATTCCTCGGCCACGGCGCCTACGGATATGAGGCCGCCTCGCGATACTATTTCAGCAAACCGGCGCGGCAGCTCAAACTGGAAGAAGCCGCGCTACTCGCGGGACTTCCCAAGGCGCCGCAATATTACTCGCCGATCAACCACCCGGAACGCGCCCTCAAGCGGCGCAACCTCGTGCTCAATGCCATGCTTGAGGACGGCAAGATCACCGCGGCCCAAGCTGCGGATGCCAAGAGCAAGCCGATCGTGCTCGACCTGCAGAAAGATCCGAATTCGCTGGCTCCGCACTATGTGGAAGAAATTCGGCGCTATCTCGAAGCGAAGTATGGCAGCGACCAGGTTCACGAAGGCGGACTGCGCGTTTACACATCGCTCGACATGGATCTACAGAAGTCCGCGCGCCAGGCGCTGCTCGACGGCCTCGCCGCCTACGAGCGCCGGCATGGTTGGCGCGGCAAACTTGTGAATGTAATTGCCCAGGGTCAAAAGCTCGACAAATACGCAGATCCGGATTGGGATGAGGAGCCCGAAGTAAACGGATACATGCACGCGCTGGTCACACAACTCTCGCCCGGTGCCGCCGAAGTCCGCTTCGGCCAGCACACGGCCACGCTGGTGCAGGCCGATGTGGCATGGACGAAGCTTAAGCTCAAGCTTCCCGACATTCTCCAGGTGGGCGACGTCGTCTACATCAAAGTTCTCTCGCTGGATGCGGGCGGAAAATCGCGCGTCAGTCTGGAGCAGGATTCAGGGGCCGAAGGAGCGCTGGTCGCCATCGATAACGCGACCGGAGAAATCAAGGCCATGGTCGGCGGCCGTGACTTCAACCTCTCCAAGTTCAACCGCGCCACGCAGGCTCTGCGCCAGGTCGGATCGTCTTTCAAGCCGTACGTCTATACCGCCGTGATCGACCAGGGCGGCAGCCCCGACGACACCATTCTGGACGCGCCGGTAACTTTTCAAACCGTCTCCGGCCCATATTCGCCGCACAACTACGACGGCAAATTTGAGGGCACCATCACTTTGCGGCGCGCGCTCGCGCAGTCCAGAAACATTCCCGCGCTCAAGTTTGCCGACCGCGTCGGCATTAAGACCGTGATCGACTACGCGCGCCGCTTTGGCATTACCTCAAACATTCCCGCATATCTTCCGGTGGCGCTGGGCTCGGCGGAAATCACGCCGATCGAGCAGACCTCAGCCTTCACCGTGTTTCCGAACGACGGAGTGCGCGTCGCTCCGCGCTACATCACCAAGGTGACCGACTATGAGGGGCGCGTTCTGGAAGAAGATTTCTCCGACATCAAAGACGCCGTCAGTTCACGCACCGCGCGCATCATGACCTCGATGCTGCGGGAGGTCGTGCTTCATGGCACCGCGGTCGCCGCCGCGAAGATGCCTTATCCGCTGGCGGGCAAGACGGGAACGACCAACGATTTCACCGATGCCTGGTTCGTGGGGTTTTCTCCGTCGCTCACCTGCGGCGTCTGGATCGGCTACGACGAAAAGAAATCGCTCGGAGAAAAAGAAACCGGAGCCCGCGCCGCCCTGCCAATCTGGATGCAGTTCATGAGCGTCGCGCTGGCGGGCAAAGAGCCCGGCGAATTCCAGCCTGCACCGGGTCCCCTGAACTCAGTCGTCGCGCAGAAAAAAGTCGACACTCCCGACGTCGCGCCCGGCGACGGCGAAACGCACTAAGGCCCAGTTCTCAGTTGCAGTTTTCAGTCTTCGTTTTCAGCACCGCTCGGCAGAGACCGGGATCATCGCGTCTTTGGATAACGAGAGTGCTGCAAAGCGGGGTTATCGAGGCAATCATGCGTCTAGAAGGAGCACGACTTAGTTGCGAGACGCTACCCTAGCCAAGCTTTCGCATCAGCCGCAGTAGTCGTACCACTCGATAAAGAGGAAAAAGCGACTCCGGCAATCGCACCACAGCAACATCTCCCGTTCCCGGCGTACAGACCAGCCGCCAGAGATATCGCAAGCGGTCGCCGCGTCGCTCGCGAAGTTTCAGAATCAGGCGGAAGTATTCCGTGGATTCGAAATCATAGGCCGCGCCGCGAGCGAGACGCTCGGCGAATTCGCTGCCGAGAACCGGCACTCGAGGATCGGCCGCAATCATTTCCTCCGCGTGTTTGGGAAGTTCCGCCCGAAGCACGTTCTTCACCAGCCAGAAACTTACGCCGAGAATACGAGCGATTCCGAGCGCGCGCGCCTGGGAAAACATCAGCGAGTAGTCGATGGTCTGGGTCCGCAAAGTCTCCGCAATATCCGAAAGCCAGATCAGCCGCGTCCAAAGATGCTTGGCGGCGTGGAGGCACAGCACCAGCAGCGAATCTTCGGCAGACAGGCAAGGCATTTCGCACCCGCCAGCAACGGTCCGGCCGGCGCGCGCCAGCAAATTCTCCACGCCCAGATCCACTCCATAGAAATACGGCAGCAACGCCCACTGCAGTTCGACCAGGTTCTTTCCCGCCGCGCTGTCAAACGAGCGTTCGTAGCCTATCCGCAGCCACAATCGCTCGACGGCCGGGGTAAGATCCGCGGAAGGGCGATATCCGATTTCGGCAAGAGCTTGCTTTGCTCGCTCGAAGTCCACGGAAGAAATCAGGAAGTCGAGATCCGAAAAGCTTCGCAGGCCGAGATCGCGGTATAGCGATTGCGCCAGCACCGGCCCTTTGTACGGGACCGCCGGCAACTGCCTGCGCTCGAAGTGCTGCATGATGCGCGCCAGTTCGGCGGTGAACCACAAGCTGCGCCGCAGGTTCGCTTCGTACGCAGATCGCAGCGAGCGCTCGACTTCCGGTGGCAGCCCGCGAGCATGTTCGATCAGGTTGCGCGCCGCGAGTGGAAGAACTCCATGGTGTTCAGCCAGGCGAAGAAGCTCGCTCCAGTCGAGCGCTGGGAGATTCCAATTCGCAATGCGCCCGAGTCGCTTCGGAGCCAGATTCGCGCCAGCTAACGCGCAGAGGAGTTCGAATTCGCCTTCTCTCTGCAGCGCATTGCTCGACACGGGAGACGTAGACAAGGGCTCGGTCATGACAGCGCGTCAATGTTAGAGCATTTGCGGCATGCCTAAACAGGATGCGGAAAAAGTATCTTCTGCGCGGCAGTCTGACCGCAGCGGCTAAAGTCGGTGCTGAAAACAAGCCCGTTATCGCAGCGCTGAAGCGCTGCGCCACCCAAAATCAATAGGAACGCGAATCGCCACTATAATACAGAGTCTTCGGCGCGCGTCTGAACCTCGGTTTGCAACTCGCCGTTCGCACCTTCGCCGTTCGGACTTTCGTCGTTCCACTTTTTTCATGGACCGAGTCGTCTTCGAATCCGTTCGCAAGATCTTTCGCCATCGTCCGGCTCTGTTCAACTGGCTGGGACGGGAGCGGGGCGGCGAAACCATTGCCTTGAAAGACGTTTCTTTCTCGGCAGCGCGCGCGGAGGTGTTAGTGCTGCTCGGCCCGAACGGCAGCGGAAAAACTACCGCGCTCAAGCTCATTTCGACCATGCTTCTGCCCGATGCGGGATCGGTACGCGTGGGCGGCTTCGATGCGCGGCGCGATGCTGGTGAAGTCCGGCGGCAGGTCGGCATCGCCGTCGCCGCGGAGCGCTCGTTCTTCCCACGTCTCTCGGCTCGCGAGAACCTCGATTTCTTTGCCGCCCTCGACGAAGTTTCGCGCAGCGAGCGAGCGCAGAGGATCAAAAGAGTTCTGCGCGATACCGGTCTCGAAGAGCAAGCCGACACGCTGGTCATGAAATTCTCCAGCGGCATGTACCAACGACTGGGGATCGCGCGCGCCCTGGTCAAGCGCCCCAGCGTGCTTTTGCTCGACGAACCGACGCGCAGCCTCGACGCCGGCACCACGGCACACTTCTGGGCCACGATCCGCGCGCTGGCGCAGCAACAGACTACGGTTCTGCTCGCCACCCATAACTTCGCGGAAGCGGCCGCCGTCGCGGATCGGCTGCTCCTGCTGCATCGCGGCGAATTGCTCGCCGATCGCGCCGTGGGCGACGGCGAAAGCGCTGACGCGCTGCGCGCTTTCTACTTCCGAATGACGGGCGAGATCGATGAGGCGGTGCTCAAGCTCTAAAGATTTGTAATTGGTAATTTGTAATTTGCAATTGTGTTTCGGAATTATCGCTCACAGTGCCCAGGCTTGAAATTACAGATTAGAAATTACAAATCTCGTTCTAACTTATGAAATCGACACTGGACAAGCTTCATGCCATCCTGCGGCGCGATCTGCTCACTGCCATCCGCCACCGCAGCGGTTTCGTCGTGACCCTGGTCGGAGTGTTCACCGAATTGGCGGCTTTTTATTTTCTTTCCCGCGCCATCGGTCCCGGCTTTCGACCCGGGGGCGTCGAGTACTTTCCTTTCCTTCTGGTAGGCACCGGGGTCTACACTTTCTTCGTAATGAGCGCACAAGCCTTCCTGAGCGCGGTGCAGGAAGCACAGCAGACGGGAACGCTGGAAGTGCTCATGACGACATCGACCGCGCCGGCTGAGCTTGTCGTCCTCAGCTCTATTTCTGCCTTTGCTGGAAACCTGGTCAATCTGCTGGTCTATCTTTTCGCGGGAGTGGCAGTTTTCCGGGTGTCGATCCACGCCAACTTTTTCTCGTGCGTGGCGGTATTGATTCTTTCTTTGGCGATCGCCTTGGCCCTGGGGATTGCCGCAGCCACGCTTCAGGTTGCGTTCCAGAAAGGCTCGGCGCTGCTGTGGCTGCTCGGTTCCGGGCTCTGGTTTCTGAGTGGAACCATGTTCCCGATCCAGAGCTTGCCCCGCCCGCTCGAGCTTCTCGCTCGCGCGGTTCCTCTGACTTACGCCATCGATGGAATGCGCAAGGCGCTGCTGGAGGGGCAGTCCATGAGGGCGATGGCTCCAACACTGGCTGTCCTGGCCGGGTTTGGGGTGGTCCTGCTGCCACTCGCGCTCGCCGGCCTGTCGCTAAGTTTGCGGCGCGCGCGGCAGGATGGAACTCTGTCATTTTACTGAGGATATTGATTCGCCTTTTTCGGTTTGCGACGCGGCCAAGTCATATTGGCACCGGGGAAAGCCGTGTAGTACACTGCCTTTGTTCTTATCAAAACTGGGGGATAAGCCAGCTTTTCTTGTTTGACCAGACTGGCTTGACTAACTATGAACGACAATCGGGCCACTCGCGAGAAGCTCCAGCAACCCGGCAACGCGGGTAAAGAGAAGAAGCTCTACCAAAAGCCGGCATTCCGCTACGAACGAGTTTTTGAGACGCAGGCTCTGCGATGCGGCAAGACCAGCGCGTTCCAAGCCTCGTGCAATCCTCATTCGGGCGGCAGCCTACGCGCTTCCTGATGCTGGAAAACACCACGAGTACGGCGCGGTCGAGTTGGAGCGCGGAACGTTCAGCTTTGGTGGCAGAGGCCTTGCGTCGCAGCGGTCGTTTGCGTCTGCGGGTTCACGGGGAAAGCATGCTGCCCGCTCTTTGGCCGGGCGATGTGGTCGAGATTGCAAGCTGCTCGCTCGAAGACGTCCGGCGTGGCGAGATCGTGCTCGCCCTGCGTGATGGCCGCTTCTTCCTGCATCGCCTCGTCGCTCGCTGCACACCGAACGGATTCCTGCTGCGCGGCGATTCCATGTCGGGTTCCGACCCTCAGTTTCCTCCCGAAGCGCTGCTGGGCCGGCTCGTGCGCAGCGCCGACGAAAGGCGCGCCGTCTCTGCTGCCGCTCTGCGCCCGGGGTTTGGCGTGAGGTGGTTCGGCGTGAAGTGGTCTCGCGCGCTGGGAATGCTGCTCTGTCATTTCGGCTTGGCGCGCCGCCTTGCCCTGAAACTTCATAGCCGCTGGAAGGCATCGGCGCGCGAATTGCGCAACCCTGAACACGATGCGCAGATAAGCGCCGCAGAGCTGGGTTCTGCAGAGCGGGGAGCGTTGTGATGGCCGCGCCCCGAAAACTCGCGTGTGTCGAGATTGGCGGAATTCCGATTGCTTTGTCCACCACTGTCGAGCGCTTTCTGGATCTGCTGCGGCAGCGCTACGACGGGTTCCTGAGTTCTTCGCGTCCCGAGTTTGAGCTTGAGTTTGATCTCACTGACGCGGGACCGGTTTCCGATGACGACGTTCGGGTCCGCCGCGAAGGTGACGAGTGGCTCATCGAGCGCGGAGACTTACACGCCCGCTGGGACCCGCGCACGGGACGAGGCAGCGTGCGCCAAAATGCGAACCCGTATTCTCTCGATTCGGTGCTACGCATTCTGCATAGCCTGATTCTTGCCGAGCGCGGCGGATTCCTACTGCACGCCGCCAGCGCGATTTGCGATGGTCGGGCTTATCTGTTCTCGGGCGTATCCGGCGCGGGCAAAACCACGATGACGCGGCTGGCGCCAGCGGACATTACTCTTCTTACCGATGAAATTTCCTACCTGCGCCCGAGCGCCGACGGTTACGCGGCATTCGGCACTCCTTTCGCCGGAGAGCTGGCCAGGGCTGGTGAGAACTGCACAGCGCCGGTCTCTGCTCTGTTTTTTCTGGAGAAGGGTTCGGAGAACCGCGTCGATGAGCTGTCGTCCGCGGAAGCCGTCCGCCGGCTCATGCGCAATATTCTGTTCTTCGCCGAAGACCGGGGCCTGGTGGAAAAGCTTTTCGACACGGCATGCGATTTCGTCGGAAGGGTTCCCATTCGCCGCCTGATGTTTTATCCTGATGCCAGGGTGTGGGACGAAATCCGCAACTTCCAGGGGGTGCCAGAGCATGCCTGAGAATTGCATTTACATTGCGCGCAGTTCTGCCATTGCCGCCCGCGCGCTGGCCGGCGAAATGATGGTCATGAACTCGGCCGATTCGACTTTCTTCACGCTGAACGAGGTCGCAACCGCCATCTTTCAAGCTGCCGACGGTCACACTCCTCTGCGGGATATTGTTCGCGACCGGATCTGCGAGCAATTTGACGTCGATCCCGAACAGGCCCAGGCAGACGCCGAGCAGTTCGTCGCCGAGCTTTCCGGCCACGGAATTCTTCTCGTTTCGAATCAACCTCTGGCTTCGGAGACTCCCTGATGAGCCTGATGAGCGAAGTAGGCCAGAAAGCATTTAACCTGGGCGTGCCCATCGCCGTGCACATGGATGTCACGTACCGCTGCAACGAGCGCTGCGTGCATTGTTATCTCGATCACGACGACCACGGCGAGATGACGACCGGCGAAATCAAGGACGTGCTCGATCAACTGGCCGAGGCAGGCGTTTTCTTTCTCACTTTCAGCGGCGGCGAGGTTTTTATGCGCCGCGACTTCTTTGAGATTGTCGAACACGCGCGGCGTCTCATGTTCAACGTGAAGATCAAGACCAACGCGGTCATGATCCACGAAGCGGAAGCGCGGAGAATCCGCGAACTGGGCGTAGACACCATTCAGATCAGCGTCTACTCGCATCGTCCCGAAGTTCACGATGCCATCACCAAGCTGCCACACTCGTTCGAACGCACCATCAAATCCATTCGCTTCTTACACGAACAAGGGTTGCGAGTGACCATCGCCAATGTGCTGATGACCGTGAATTCTTCCGATCATACCGGAGTGCAAAAACTTGCCGCCGAACTCGGCGTGCATTACACGCTCGATCCCACGATCACGCCCATGATGGATGGCGACACTTCGGTTCTATCGCTGCGCATTCCGGGAGAAGAACTCCCGGAAGTTTTCCGCAATCCTGCGCTGGTCGGCAGCCAGGAAGAGTTCTGCGCTCCTCCCAAGCCGCCCTCGGCGGAGGATCTTGAAGGTTACTCGTGCAGCGCGGGCCATTCTTTCTGCTACATTTCGCCCTACGGCGATGTCTTTCCCTGCGTGCAGTTTCCGCTTCCCACGGGAAATATTCGTCAGCAAAAGTTCTTGGATATCTGGAATTTTTCCCCGCAGATGAAAGAGGTCCGCTCGATCCAGGCCAAAGACCTGACCGTCTGCTCGTCGTGCTCGCACGTCAGCAGTTGCGCGCGTTGTCCAGGCTTGGCCTATGTGGAAGGAAGTATGCGGGGACCATCCACCGCGGATTGCGAGAAGTCGTTCTACCGGACGGGCGTGCCGACGGCGAACATGCTGCGACAAGGGCTGTCGAAACCACGGACCACCGCACCGCTGATCCAGATTCGGCCGATTGCCGTGCCCGCATGATACGGGAGTGCCCGTTACAGTGTGCCCCCGGCAACAGCGTTGTGGCTACGCTTTAGATCAACGACCGCTTCCGCGCTGGCCAACTGCTCCAGGATGCGCTGCAAGGCAGCGCGGACCTCGTGCGTCGCTTCATTGAACTTCAGCGCCGCTCCAATACCCATGTCCATGCGCACGACTTCGCTCTCAATCGAGACGTTCGTGTGTTCGTGCGAGAAGGTGAGTATCAACTGCGATCCGGGCAACAGAATGCCGCTGGTTTCAACATAGCAACCGCCCAGGCTCAGGTTGGTCACGATGGCCAGCATCGCGCGTTCTTGATCGTTTCCAGAAATTTCCGTGGTGAGCCGGCCCCGCACCCGCGGGTACAGACGGCGGTTCTTCGGAGTCGACTGACTCTGCTTCTGCAGATACATGCGTTTGTCAGCTTCCGATAGGAGCTTTTCGGCATCCATCCCGTCTTCGGGATACACGGCCTTGCCAACGCTCAGCGATAGGATGTCCTCTTTGCAAACGTCCTTTCCCGCTTGTTTTGCCAGGTCTCGCATCTGTTCCGCTTTGCGCGCGGCAGCTTCTGGCGTGAGTCCGGGAGCGATGACCACGAATTCGTCGCCGCCCATGCGCGCGACATAATCGTACTCACGGCTGGTTTCCTTCAGGGAGTGCGCAAACAGCCGCAGTACGCGGTTCCCTTCCAGGTGTCCAAAGCGGTCGTTGATCTGCTTGAAGCGGTCCAGGTCGGCGACCATCACGGTCAGCGTATTGTTGTCGCGTTTGCAGCGCGCCAGTTCCCGCTCGAGTTGCAAGAACAGCGAGCGCGCATTGGGAAGACCGGTGAGGTAATCGGTAACCGCCGAATTCTCCGCCTGCTCGTACTTCATTGCGTTCTCGATGGCGAGCGCCATCCTGGAACTTACCGCCAGCAAAATGCGCAGGTGGTCGGAGGCAAAGAAATCTTTTTCCGCGTGGTACAAAGCGACCACGCCGACCACGCCCTGCAAGCCCTCGAGCGGAACGGCAAGCGCTGAGTTCAGCGTGCTGTACTTTGAAGCATCGTTCAGATAACCGGGCTCGACCGAAGGATTGCCATTCAGGATCGGTTTAAGGTTTTGCGCTACCCAGCCCGAAAGCCCCTGTCCAATCGGAATGCGCAGCGAGGCAAACAGCCGGAAGTTGTCGCCATTCACATATTCCGGCACAAGTTCATCGCCGTGGCGGACGTAGATCGCAATCGCATCGTAAGGCATCGCCCGGCGCAGCTTCACCGCAAACACTGAGAGCGTTTCGTCCAGACTGAGCGAAGCCCCCAGATCCTGGCTGAGTTCGAAGAGAGTCTGCGCTTCCTGGCGCGCCGCCGCGATTGAACTCAGAAAACTGCGCTCCGGCAATTGCCGCTGTCCTTGCGCCTCGAACCCGGCTGCCGGCTCGATGGCCCGCCCAGCCTTCGCGTCTTTGTCTTTGTCTTTGACTTCCGTGGATAATTTCTGCTTACTTAGGCTGTCCGTGCGTTCGTGGACCAGTTGCTCCAGCCCCACGTATCTTCGTTCGAGCACGCTGACCACTTGCGGATCAAACGACTTTCCCGATTCATCCACCAGCCGCGCCATCGCTTCATGCAAAGGCAGCGCCCGCCGATATTGCCGATCGGAAGCCATCGCGTCCAGAAAATCCACCGCCGCCAAGATGCGGGCGCCAATCGGAATCTCGGTCCCGCGCAATCCCAGCGGATAGCCAGTTCCGTCGTACTTTTCGTGATGGGCGCGAACGATGGGAACGACCGGGTATGGAAAGCGCACGCGTTCCAGAATTTCCGCTCCCACCAGTGGATGAATCTTCATTTTCTCAAATTCTTCCGGCGTCAGGCGGCCCGGTTTCGAGACGATGTGCTCGGGAATCGCCAGCTTGCCGATGTCATGCAGCAAGGCTGCGGCCTGCAGGGCCTCCATTCCCTCCCGGTCAACCTTGAGTTCCTTCGCAACCTCGACGGCGTAGACGCGAACCCTCTGCAAGTGGTCGTGGGTTGTCTGATCCTTGGCCTCGATGGCGAGCGCGAGCACCTCGATCGTGCGCATATGTAAGTCGGCCATCTCTTGCACGTGCCGCTTCTCGTCTTCCAGCTTGCCGAAGTAAAGGCGGTAGGAACGGTAGATGAGGTAGACCACCGGAAGCGTCAGCAACGACGTCTGCCAGTCGGTAAAGCCGTGCAGCCAGCTCATCATGCCGGCCACGCCCGCGCCCACCAGGTAGTAGGGGAAGCTCCAGAAGTAGCAGTCCGACCAGATCTTTCGCAGCGACCTGCGCTCCGTCAACGAGATGACGGCGGCAACCGGAAGCGTATTGGCCACGAAGTATACGCAGGCCGCCAGAAACAGCAATGTGGAGGGGTTATTCACCGCGCGATGCGACCAGGAGTAGCGATACGCGGCGAAGGTCACCGCGATGGCAAGCGCTGCCGAGCAAACGTTGAAGGCGACTTGAATCGGCATCGGACGATCGCGGTCGAAGCACTGCACTACCACCGCCGCGCAGCCCAGCGCCATGGCTTCCGACAAGCTCAGTTCCAGCACGCCCAGCAGCGGAAATAGAAAGTTAACCGACATCGTCCCGGTAATACCGGGCACGTTCACCTTGAGCCGCGAAACCGCCAGCGCAATCACCAGATAACAGAAAAATTTGAGCGGATTCTCGCTCCTGCCGTGCATGACCGAATAGGTCAGGACGGCCGTCCCGCAGAGCACGACCACGGCAATAAAAAAGCGTGGCGCCGCGCTCATGTCCCTCCAGGATTGAGGGCGAGATTTCATTTCGGACGCACTCCTGCCCGTGAAGCCGGGTTGCAATTCCCAGGCGCGAAAACACGGCAACACTCATTGATAACAGGCACCGAACGGGGCACGAAAGGATTCAGACATTTGCAGGTAAACTTCCGTAACGGGGGGCAGTGGCCTTTTGGCACTGCTTCGCCCCTGCGAGCGCCGGGGATACAGCTCATAAGCCATAGAAAAAACAGTGCTAACCACCGCCTCGGCGAACCATGAACTTGTCGCCCCGCCGCATCCTATAACCCTGAGAGCCCGCAGGTTTGACTTGCCAGAAGCCTCGGGCCTAACATAGGTGGCTCTCTCCCAGGAGTATTCTCCGGAATGATCGGCCAGACCGTCTCGCACTACCGTGTCCTCTCGCAGTTGGGCGGCGGAGGGATGGGCGTGGTGTACGAAGCCGAGGACATCAACCTGAGCCGCCATGTCGCGCTCAAGTTCCTGCCTCCGGAGACGGAAAAAGATCCGCTCGCTCTTGATCGTTTTCAGCGCGAAGCTCGCGCGGCTTCCGCCCTGAACCACCCGAATATCTGCACGATCTACGAAGTTGGCGAGGACAGCGGACGCCACTTCATCGCCATGGAGTTGCTGGAAGGCGAGACGCTCAAGAACCGGATCCACGGTCAGCCCCTGGAACTTGAGCAATTGCTCGATCTCGGCACGCAGATCGCCGAGGCTCTCGATGCCGCCCATGCCAAGGGAATCATCCACCGCGACATCAAACCCGCCAACATTTTCGTAACCAGTCGCAACCAGGCCAAGATTCTCGATTTCGGCTTGGCCAAGCGGACCGCCAAGCCCTCCCTACAGTCTGCCGCCACGATCGGTTCCGCCGCGACCGTGGACGAGCCCTTCCTGACTAGTCCCGGATCGGCCGTCGGCACCGTGGCGTACATGTCTCCGGAGCAGGCGCGCGGCAAGGATCTCGACGCACGCACCGATCTATTCTCTTTTGGCGCCGTGCTCTATGAGATGGCCACCGGTGCAGTGCCTTTCCGCGGAGACACGGCCGCCGTTATTTTCGACGCAATTCTGAATCGCCCGCCGGCGCCACCGCTTCGCCTGAACCCCGACTTACCTCCGCAGTTTGAAGGGATCTTAAACAAGCTGCTCGAAAAAGACCGCGACCTGCGCTACCAGAGCGCTGCCGATGTGCGCTCCGACTTGAAGCGCCTCAAACGCGACTCGGAATCGGGCACGACGCTGGCCGCGACTTCTTCCAGCTCTTCCATCCGCACTTCCACCCGCCCACCTGTGGCACCCGGCCGCAAGCTGCCTCTGTGGCTCATCCCGGCTCTGATCGTCGCGGTGGTCGCCGCCGGCATTGGCTTCGTGTTTCTCAAGCGCGGCCACGCGCTCACCGAAAAAGATTCGATCCTGATTGCCGATTTCGTAAACACCACCACCGATCCCGTCTTCGATGGCACTCTCAAGAAAGCGCTGGCCGTCGATCTCGGGCAGTCTCCGTATCTGAACGTCTTCCCGGAACAGAAGATCCGCCAGACATTGCAGTTCATGGGCCGCAGCCCCGGCGACCGCATCACCACCGACGTCGGGCGCGAAATCTGTCAGCGCGATGGCATCAAGGCCATGCTGAATGGCAGCATTGATAGCGTAGGAGGCCAGTATGTAATCAGTCTGGAAGCAACTAATGTTGCTTCCGGCGATTCGCTAGGACGCCAGCAGGCTCAGGCAGAGCGAAAAGAAGATGTGCTGAATGCGCTGCATGGCGCCGCCACTAAACTGCGCAGTCAACTCGGCGAGTCGTTGTCCATGGTGCAGAAATACGACATGTCTCTCTCCCAGGCCACCACTTCATCGCTCGAAGCGCTGAAGGCGCTGAGCCTGGGCGACGCCAAGCACAATATGGGCGACGAACTGGCGGCGATTCCCAATTACCAGCGTGCCATCGAGATCGATCCGAATTTCGCCATGGCCTACGCCCGCCTGGGCTCGGCTTACAGCAACCTGGAGCAGACTCAACTGTCGGAGCAAAACCGTCAGAAGGCTTTCGAGCTTCGCGATCGCGCCAGCGAGCGTGAGAAGCTCTACATCATGTCCCACTATTACGCCGACAGCGGTCAGCTCGACAAAGGCATTACCGCCTATGAACTCTATCGCCAGACCTACCCGCGGGATTCCATCCCCTTCAACAATCTGGCGGCGATCTATAACCAGCTCGGACAATTCGACAACGCGTTAGAGAATGCGAAGCGCGCCGTGGAGCTCGATCCCGACATGGTGAGCGGCTATGAGAATGCCGCCTTGGCTTACGGGGGACTGGACCGGATCGAGGAAGCACGCGCCACCCTCAACACCGCGCTCCAGCACAAGGCATCCCATGCCGGTTTCCATCTGGGGCTGGCTGTGTTGGACTGGTGCGAAGGCAAAGATGCCGACATGGAGAAGGAACTGCAAAGTGCCTCCGCGACCCCCGACGGAGAGGCCAGCGTTCTCGGATTCCGCGCGGGCGTCGCCAGCACCCGCGGGCAAGTGCGCCAAGCGCGGGAATTTGCGCGCCAGAACGAAGATGCATTGGATCGCCTGCACCTGCAAGGCCGAGCCGACGTCGAGGCAGGGCTGGCCATCTTCGAGGCAGTGGTGGGAAATCGTGCCGAAGCCAACAGCGACGCCAACGAGGCCCTGCGTTTATCTCGAACTGTTTCTGTAATGGGGAATGTGGCCACGACGTTCGCAATATTGCGCCAGGACCAGAAAGCCATAGCGTTGGCCGACGAAATCCAGCGCGTCCATCCGAACGATACCATGGCAGTGAACGTGACCGTCCCCATGATTCGCGCGATCGCCGCCCTGCGGCCCGCGAATCCTGCCAAAGCTGACTCGGCAAAGGCCATTGACTCTCTGAACACAGCGGCGCTGTACGCTCGCGCCAACGCCGGCGTTTTTTACGCCCGAGGCATGGCCTACGAGCAGGCCGGCCGTTACGCGGAAGCGCAGCAGGATATTCAGAAGGTCTTGGACATGAAATCACACAGCGGCCCCGACATAGTGTTCGTTGCCGCTCAACTGGAATTGGGACGAGTGTTTCAGAAGCAGGGCGACGCTCCCAAGGCGCGCATCGCCTATCAAGATCTTTTCGCCGCCTGGAAAGACGCCAACCCCGACGTCCCGCTCCTGCACGAAGCCAGAGCTGAATACGCGAAACTGCAATAGAGCCGCGGCGTCCGCTACGAGCCCGCGGTGAAAGTCGGGTCCCTAGCGGTGCACAAGCGACGCCTTTCATGAATTGTCTGGCGAATTGAGAGTTGAAGAGCGGGTGTCCTTTCGCCACGGGCGGTTAGCTAGGGACAGAAGAAAGCTTCAGAAGAAGCGGGTGATGCCCTCTTCTAGCACGACTACTTTATCTTTTACTCCGGCGGCTAACGCTTCGCGCTCCAGCAACTGGAGGGGCTCTTCGATGGGCTCGTGCGACAGGCGAAAGGTTCCATAGTGCATGGGCACCATCCAGCGGGCCTTCAGATCGAGAAAGGCGCGGGTGGCGTCGGCGGGGCTGGTGTGCACGTTGCGGAATTGCGGCGGATTGTAGGCGCCGATGGGGAGCAGCGCTAGTTCGGGCGACAAGCGGCGTCCGATTTCGCGAAAGCCGGCGAAATAGG
>Ga0187864_10001474_pt1 | contig 22710 bp, 17 predicted proteins | sample June2016WEW_11_4_FD_132985 | JGI IMG/M metagenome (GOLD analysis project Ga0187864, IMG submission 132985) | Peatland microbial communities from SPRUCE experiment site at the Marcell Experimental Forest, Minnesota, USA - June2016WEW_11_40 | ecosystem: Environmental > Terrestrial > Soil >...
CTTCCGCGGGCAAACCGTGCACTTCTTCGAGGGCGAACACGGCCCGCTCGAGTTCGCTCGCGCCCGGCGCCTTCTCCACCAGCGTCGCTTCCGAGGCAAAGTAGCCGCGGCGCGCCTGGACGGAGAGATGATCGGGATTCGTGAGGCTGACCTTGAGGGAATGGAATTGCCCGTTCAGCTTCACGTCCTGAGGCGAAAAACTGAGCACATAGTAAACCTCAGGAACGGCCGCGGCCTCGCGGAAGCCCTCGGCAAAATCGTTGCTGTTGTGGAAAAACACGCCGCCCGTATCGGAGCTGAGGTAGGCAAGCACACCGCTCATGGCCACCACACCGGTTCTCTTCAGCCTCATCCTGATCGCCTCGACGCTCTGAAGGGCTGCATTGGTTATCTCATTGGGGAGTCCCGTGACCAGCCCGGCGGCGTCGATGGCGCTGACAACTACCTGCCGTTGCAAAGCACGATCGGTGATGGCGTCGACTTTCTCCTTCTCGGTTTCAGTCAAGAATCCGGGCGAGACCAGCACCAGGCTACGCTGGCCCGGCATAGCGGCCAAGCGGCGAACAGATCGTTCTATGGCGTCTAACGCACGGAGTGACTCCGCCTCGACGCGGGCCCAAACGGCTGCAGCTTCCAGTTCCCCTTGCCGTTCCGCCTGCGGGGGGCAGGTATCGACAGCCGTCCGTCCTCCAGGCCGCTCCACGACGGAACCCATGCCGGCAGGCCGGTCTTCCCCGATCGCAGTCTCGCCGCAGACACATCCGATGGCGTCCGTGTGCAGGACCACGAGGGCGTCTGGGTCATTGAGGATGTGGGCCAAATAGGCTTCGTAGTCATCGATCGCGGGACAACCTGAGGGGGAATGAGGAAGGGCAAGCGTGCGATACAGCGCATCGTGGAGTTTGGCCTGGTCGCTGGTGAAATCGAGTTGGTCCTTGCCGGTGGCGGTGAAGATCGCCACCCGGTCCTGAGGCCGCACCGTGGTCTGCACATAGCGCCAAGCGGCTTGGCGCGTCCGCATGATTCCCTCGGTTTCGGTGTGATAATCGTCGAAGAAGAGACCTACGAATCGCTGGGGAACGACAGCGGCCGGTGGAGCGGTGGTTGCGGCCGGGGCGGCGGGCGCCGCGGGCGGCTGAGCCGCTTCCGGTTTCGGGTTGGAAACCTCGACGCTGAAGTCCGCGATCTCCTGCGGCTTCCCGTCGTCAAGCAGCCGGAAATCTTCCTTATGGAGATTGCCGACCGTCCGGCCTTTGTCATCGCGCACCACCACCCGGACCAATACAACGTTGCGCTCGGCGCGAATGCGGAATTGCGGCGTGGTCTCGTGCGCCTGCATTTCAGGCGGGTTAGCTTCTTGCTGGGCAGTCGCGAGGCTGACAGCCAACACCAAAAGCGCTAGCGCCAGTAGCGCAGACCTGCTTTTCAGGTCTGCGGTTCTGGTAACGAATCTTAGGCCCAACCCTCGCATTCGGATAATAGCGGCGATTCGACCCATTGATCAGCCTCGAAGAGCCGCGGACCTCAAAAGTGAAGGTCCGCGCTACCTTCTTCATTCAACCCTGTCATTCCGAATGACCGCCACATTCTAAGACGGGGGGCGCGAACCCGACTCTTCCGTCTGCACGACGAAGAGCCGGTAGTTGGAGTAGTTGTGAAGGTTCTGGTACATATACCTCCCCATTTGCCCACTCACATTCACCCGGCGCGGCAACCACAGCGACTTGCCACCTTGTTTGAAAGTCACCTCGAAGTACTCGATTTCGGTGGTTTCCCGGACCAAACTAACCGTCGAGTCCGGCCGCTCAATATCCGTACGCAGGCGAAGGATCCTGAAGTTCGCCGGATCGATCCACGCCACACCCTGCACCAATACGCTCGCCGTCCTGTCCTTGAAGACTACGAGACTGGTTCGCCGCGCCAGACCCGGCCGCTGGGCGAAGGCGACGACAAAGGCGTCTTGCCCCGCAACCTTTTCACGCCCTAAGTAGCTAAAGCGGGAGTCCGCCTGGAGGCGAGGATGAAAATGGATCGTCATCGAAACAAATCCGATGGTCACGATGGTGCGTTGGGACTCGAGATGCACGACTTTGCCCTTGGAGTCTGTGCGATACTCCTCGAGGCGAGTATTGTCTCCCCCCGGCTTAACCAAGGCTACATAATTGAGCTGGGCATCGTAATGAGCCGCCAGCGTTTCCCCGGGGACATCAACCGCCGAGATGACGTGCTCGGTGCAGGTGGTATTCGAGAAATTGTCGAAAAACTCAGCGACCGTCGCTCCCACCCGCCGCAGAATCTCCGGTAGCATCTCCTGGCTGGAGGCCGGCACAAGATGCTTGAGTTCGGGAACGTGCTTGGCAAGTTCAGCCGGCGTCATGTCTAGGTAGGTCTCTGGGGCGCCGTGGGACTCAGGCACCTGTGCCTCCAAGCACGGAAGGGCCGCAAGCATAAGCAGCGCGAGAATAAAGGCACACCGGCGCATGTTGCGGTTAACTAAGGCAGTCCCCCTGGCCGGAGTCTCAAAGTCGCATCGAATATACACCCCGGCCGACCGTGAGCGCAATCGCTGCCCGCCGCCAAGGCCGCAAGGCGCTATTGACGAACTGAACCGGGCGCTCGAAGCGCAAAGTGAGTGGAGTCTTCACTCTCACCATGGTAGTCTAGTGGATTGTTGTTAAGCCTACGGCCAGTCACAGGAGGAGTCCGTGACTCCACAATCCGGAAGTAGTCTTGACGTCACGATCGTGGGCGGGGGAATGATCACCAACGATCTACTCCTACCGTCCTTGTACCATCTGCAAAGAACGGGCGTCGTCCGCAAGATCGACATCTGTGCGTTGGACAGCTCACCTTTGAAGGCTCTGGCGGAGAGCGCAGATTTCAAGGAAGCTTTTCCGGGGCAGGATTTCACACCCCATCCATCGTTGCGAGAACCGCCGGAGAGGAAGTTCCCCGAGCTTTACAAAGAGGTGGTTGCGGCGATGGCGCCGGGCAACATGGTGGTGGTGGCGATGCCCGACCATCTTCACAACGAGGTGGTGCGGCACGCCCTGCATTGCGATCAGAACGTGCTGTGCGTAAAACCGCTGGTTCTCAGACACGAACAGGCTGTCGAAATCGAGGAGTTGGCTGCTGAAAAAGGGCGCCTGGTGGGCATTGAGTATCACAAGCGCTTTGACCGCCGATCGCTGATGGCGAGGCGGGGATATGCCCTCGGGCAGTTCGGGGCGTTCGTTATGGGCGAGGCCAAGCTGATCGAGCCCTACTATTATCGCCACTCGAATTTTCAGAACTGGTTTACCTGCAATAACACGGACCCTTTCACTTATATCGGCTGTCATTATGTTGATCTTGTTTACTTCATTACCGGGCTGAAGCCGGTGGAAGTTTCCGTTCTGGGCGTCAAAGGGAAATTTCCCAACGGGAACGAAGCTTACCTCTGGTCGCACGGACGGGTGACCTGGGAGAATGGCGCGCTGCTCTCGGTCGTCAACGGCCTGGGCTACCCTGATGCCGCGGCGGGCAGCAACGACCAGGGGCTGATCATGTACTGCGAAGGGCAGGGCCAGACGGGACTCATCTTTCACGACGATCACAACCGGGGTGTGGCCTACTCCTATCTCGAAGGCATTGGCCCGGGAGGATCGAAATACAACTACGTTAGTCCTGATTTCTTTCGGTTTGTCCCCTGGGAAGGCCCGGGCTATAAACCGATCGGTTACGGGTACGAATCCGTGGCGGGCATCACAGAGAGCGTCCAAAGCATGGCCAAAGAGACGGCGGGTTTGGCGCCCGAGGTGGCCTTGGAGCGCCGCAGGCAATTCCTGCGCGAGGTGGATGCGCGAGGCCTGATTGCCACGCCCGCCAATAGCTCCATCAACGAGTTGGTGGTGGAGGCCGCGCGCAAGTCCATCGTCCAGGGCGCCGCGCCGGTCCGCGTCGTTTACGGCGAACACCCGCACGTGGAATAACAGGCAACGACATGTCATTCCCGCGAAGGCGGGAATCCACGGCGGGTTGTGGTCTCTTTCAAATCTCAGATTCCAGATTTCAGATTTCAGGCAAGAGAGCTGGTCGAAGGAGAAACATGGCTGTCTACGATTTAACACCTGTGGAAGTCCCCGCGGTGGAAACGAAATATCGCCGCATCAGAACCAAGCTGCCGGTGCCCGAATCGCTGCCCATTTTTGAATCGCTGGGTCAATCGGAGCCGCGCTCCATGGCCGGGCAGCCGCCCATCGTGTGGGACAAGGCGGAAGACTTCATCGTCAGTGACCCGTGGGGCAACCGCTGGATCGACTGGTCGTCCGGCGTACTCATCACCAACGCCGGGCACGGACGCGAGGAGATCCGCGCGGCGTTGAGGGAAGTGATCGACCGCGGGCTGCTGGCTTCTTACGTGTTCGTGCACGAGCGGCGCGCGCGGCTGACGCAAATGCTCCGAGCTGTATCCCCGGATCCCGAAAAATACCGGGTCTTTCTGATGAGCACCGGCAGCGAGGCGACCGAGAACTGCATCAAGCTGTCGAAGACCTACGGCTTGCAAAAACACGGGCCGCACAAGAAGTACTTTGTGACCTTTGACTATGCCTTCCATGGACGCACCATGGGCGCCCAGCTTGCCGGCGGCATCGAGAAGCAAAAGCAGTGGATGGTCGACCGCGACCCGAGCTTCGTGCAGGTGCCGTTTCCCGATGGCTACAAGAATGAGGACACGTCGTTTGACCTCTTCCTGAAAACGCTGCGGGAAAAGGGCGTGGCGCCTCAGCACATTGCAGGGCTGATGACGGAAACTTATCAAGGCGGCGGACCGGATTTCCTGCCGGTGGAATACGCGCAGAAGCTGGAGAAACTCTGCCGCGAACACGACATCGTGATGTGCTACGACGAAGTGCAGGCAGGATTCGGGCGCACGGGGAAAATGTTTGGGTTCGAACATTATGGGGTACGGCCCGATCTGATCGCTTGCGGCAAAGGCATCTCCTCGTCATTGCCCATTTCGGCCGTCATCGGGCGCGAAGACATCATGGGACTTTATCCCCCGGGCTCGATGACTTCGACGCATTCCGGATCGCCTCTGCCGGTGGCCGCGGCTATTGCCAGCCTCGAAATCATTCAGAAGGAAGGGTTGGTGGAGCAAGCCGCGCGATTGGGTGAGATCCTCGTGCCGGAGTTGAGGCGAATTCAGCAGAAGCATCCCCACGTCCTGGGGTGCGTACAAGGCAAAGGGTTGGTGGCGGGGATTCAAGTGGTCAAGCCGGGAACGAAGACTCCCGACCCCGAGATGGCTTTGAAGATCAACATCGCCTGCCTGCAAAAAGGGGTGCTGATGTTTGCGCCTGTAGGTGCGTCAGGAGAGTGCATCAAGATCGCTCCTCCCTTGAGCATCCCTGAGGACGCACTGCGCGAGTCCATTGGGGTCTTGGAAGAAGCGGTGGATGAGGTTCTGGGGAGAGTCTGACCCACATGTCATCCTGAGTGGTCATGGGCCTTGGGCCCACCCAGAGTGATGGATGTTGAGGGGGCCGGCCCAAGGTCGTGGTGCGGGCGTCCCGCCCGCTGTCGCGCGGGCATCCTGCCCGCGCGCGGGAGCGGGGCGCCCGCACCACACGCGGTACTTACGACTCAGTGAGGATCAAACCTTGGAGTGCTGGACGCGCACGGCGGGCATCCCGTCCGGTTCGGCGACGATTTCGACGTCGCGGAAGATGTTGGGGCTTTCCTGCTTGAGGAGGCGGCAAACCTCGACGGCCAGCAGGCGAATTTCCGTGTCGGCGTGCGGGCTGCCGCGAAGTTCCATGAAGTGCCGCCAAGCACGGCTGTTGCCGGTAACGAAGATTTTGGTTTCGCAGGCATTGGGAAGAATGGACCTCGCCGCCTGGCGAGCCCACTTGCGGCGGTCGCGCGGGGCCATTTCCGGATGCTTCTGCTGAACGTATTGGACAGTCGCTTCGCCCAGTTCGAGGTAGGCTTTGCGGATGACCTCGATCGTCTCCTGCCATTTCTGCCGCAACTCTTCGTTTTCCTGATAAAGCGGGGGAACCACATAGCTGGCCTGGCTCTCATCCACATAGCGCTGGGAAAGCTGCGAGTAGCTGAAACCTGCCCGGTGGCGAACCAGTTCATGGGTGAGAGCGCGGCTTACGCCGGTAATCAGCAGACACCACACGGCGTGCTCGAGGACGCTGCCGTGTTTGGAGCTCAGGATGTTCTCAACGTAATCCTGGTTGGATTTCCGCCCTTTGCCGAATGACATATAGCAGGTGCGCCCGGCGATTTCGGCGAGCATTTCGGCCGGGGCCGGCGCGTCCGTGGTGAACACCAGGCCTTCGTCTTGGAGAAAACGAGCCACTTCCTCGGGCACTACCGTTTGGCGCCCGACGACGTAGACTTTCGGCTTAGTGATGTACGGATCAGCCATGCTGTGGAGTCCGATTGCTGCTTTGGGCTCGCGGCTTGTCCAAGGGGCCTAAAAAAAACCGCGGACCCCGAAATCAGGGGTCCGCGCTGCCTGCTTCGAGGCGACACAGCGAGACTAGGATATCCTACTTGCTTGGCGCCGCCGCCTTCGCTTCGGCGGATGCGGCGGCGGCCTTCCTGAAGTCCGCGTACTTGCGCTGGAAGCGTTCCACACGTCCCGCGCTGTCCATTATCTTCTGTTTGCCGGTAAAGAACGGATGGCAATGGGAACAGATTTCCAGGTGCAACACATCGCTCTTGAAGGTCGAACGCGTCTTGAACGTGTACCCGCAGGCGCATACGACGGTCACAGGGTGATAGTTGGGGTGAATAGCGTTTTTCATGAAACTCCTCGCAACAAGTGCAAACGCTTATTATACCGGCCTCTGGCCAAGTTTTCAATCCGAAATGAAGGAGGAGCGCACGACAGAGAAGTTGCACCATCCGCAGGAGGAGTGAAGAAAGTGGTTGGGTTTGGTTCTCTGACAGCTTATAATACTGTCAGCCAGGAGAAGCCTATGCCCCACCCCTTGCAGCTCGAGGCTTTGCAGCGCCAGCGTGACCAGTTGAAGGCGCGGCTGGTAGAGATGGGCGACATGCGTCCGGGGTCTTTGGTCGAGCGCTTCCGCACCGGTTCGTACCAGTCTGCGCACACGATGATCGGAGGCATGGGACCGATTCGAACGGCGGCCCTGAGAAGCTCACGAAAGTCCCCGTCGTGTTTCCTGGTTGCTTTTGCCGTCCGCCACCAGGCCCAGCACTTCTAATTCCCGGCAGTTAACCCTGGTTTGCTGAAACGCTCGGCTAATCTCGCCGCCAGAGTCGGCGCGATATGTGATTTCCCCGCGTGCACGGTGCGGATGCACTCCAGCAGCTCCTCGCGGGGCGCCCCTTTAAGGACATAGCCTTTTGCTCCCCACTGCAAGGCCCGGTAGATGTCTTCATTGTCGTCGAAAGTCGTCAGCACTACCAGCCGAGCACCGGGAAAGCGCCGGCAAATGGCGAGGATTGCTTGCAGCCCATCCATTCCGCGCATTCGCAAGTCGATCAGAGCCACATCGGGGCGGTGCTGCGAGAATTGCTCAACCGCCTCCCTGCCATCACCCGCCTCGGCCACAACCTTCATGTCCGGCTGGCGATTGATCATGGCGGACAAGCCCTCCCGCACCACAGGATGGTCGTCCGCGATCAGAATCCGAATGGATTCGGGAACCTTCATGATGAGTGGCCTTCTCCGTCTCCCGTGGAGGTTCGAGCCACAACGGTCAGCCGCGTTCCCTGCCCTGGCTCGCCCGAGATTTCAATCCGCGCCCCAATGCGCTCCGCGCGCTCGCGCATGCTGATGAGCCCGAACCCCTTGCCGCCCGCATGGGCTTTTGGATCAAAACCCCGGCCGTTGTCGTGCACACAGAGGTCCACGCCGGATGGCTCGTAAGTAAGTTGGACTCGAATTTTGCTCGCCTGAGCGTGGCGGAGGGCATTCACCACCGCCTCTTGACAAATACGCAGCAGTCCCAACGCCTTGTCATTTGGCAGCGGGTAGGGTTCGCCGCGGAGTGAGAACCCAATCGCGGTGGGGTTGCCGACTGCTACGCGGCTCAGGAAACTCTGCACCGCCCCAACCAGTCCCTCGGCGTCCAACTCCGGCGGACACAATGCCCAAACCGACCGCCGGGCTTCCGCAAGACCGCTGCGCGCCACGGCCTCGGCGAGTTGAATGCACTTGGCTACCTCACCGGGGTTCGAACCACTAAGGTCGCGGGCAGCTTCTAACTGGAGCAGGATGCCGACAAAGTCTTGCGCCAGGATATCGTGAATCTCGCCCGCAATCCGATTCCGTTCTTCCACGATCGCCGCTTCCTTAAGATGCGCCATCACTGCCAGTTCGGCGCGTTTACGTTCGATGGCGTAGCGAAGAGACCGCCCCAGCACAGACGGCGTGAGACTGCCTTTTACCAGGTAGTCTTGCGCGCCCAACTGCACGGCGCTAATGCCCACAGCTTCGTCGTCCAATCCGGTCAACACTACGACCGGCACCCCGGGTTGGGACTGGCGCAAGCGAGTCACAGTGTCCGGACCTTGAGAGTCGGGCAAACCCAGGTCCAGGAGCACTACGTCGTGCGATGCCACCGCGAGGCTGGCCAGCGCATCCTGTAGCCTTTCGACATGCGTGATCTCAAACTGTGCGTCTCGGGTCCGCCTCAGAACATCCTCCAGCAACAATGCGTCTGCTGGATTATCCTCGACTACGAGAGCGCGAAACTGAAACCCATCAGGATTCATGATTTCCACGGCAGGCACGGCCTTGTGGCCGCTCCCACAAGATTACTGCCTCACCCAACTCGTGTTCATGGGCACGTTTTGGGCCAAATAGACAACAGGCTGCTTACGGCTGTATCTTCCTGTCGATATGAAGGGCGTGTTGAGATAGACAACAGACGCTCGGGCCGTGGGTGTGCGAAAACTCTCGCGAGTTACCGTCTAACTGTGTTGAATGTCAAGTATCAGCTTCGCTATGGGGTAGCATAGGCACTTCTGCCTGGGGTTGACTCTTGGTAAATCCGACCAACACAGGCGGGAGTGCCTGTGTTCCTGGACCATCATAGGCTTACGCGATTTCGGCCTGACTGCTTGCTGGTATACAACTGTTTGTCCGCCCGCTTCAGCAGGGATTCGGTCGAGTCTCCGGGGGCAACCATCGCAGCCCCTACCGAAACGGTCACCCGTATCACTGCGCCGCTCACGGGGACAGTAGACTGAGCGACCAGTTTCCTGAGTTTCTCGGACACGTTCGCCAGGAACTGTCGCGTAATGCCGGGGAGAATCGCCAAAAACTCGTCGCCGCCCCAGCGGCCTACTACGTCGGACGCGCGCAGACAATTCGCCATGGTCTTCGCGATGGTAACCAGCACAGTATCCCCGGCAGCATGCCCGTAAGTATCGTTGATGTTCTTGAACTCGTCGAAGTCGGCCAGCATGATTCCGAACGGAGTGCCGAACGTCGCAAACTGATCGAGGTGTTGAGAGAGTTGTTGCTCCAAATAGCTACGATTTCCCACTTGGGACGCCGGATCAAGAAACGCGAACTTCGCAAGATCTTTGGCTCGCTCCCTCACGGCCCTTTGGCGAGAATTGTCACTAAAGACCTCGACGGCTCCCACAACCTCGCCGTTCCCACCCCAAATCGGACGGACCCGGACCTCCACCGGAACCCTATGCCCGCCCTTATGGTGAAGGTAAACGTCCACCCGATGCGGCAGGCCATCCTCGAGGGTGCGGCTGAGAGGGCAATCTCCTTCACAGAGCAGGCACCCGGAATCGTCGATATGCATTAGGAAGTTGTCAGCGCAGTGTTTGCCTACGACTTCCTGGGCGCTGTACCCGGTTAGTTCTTCAGCGGCGTGGTTCCAGTAAGTGATCCTGCGCTCCCGATCGGCGACATAGACGCCGTCAGGGAGGCTGTCTACCACATGTTTAAAAGGCGTCTTCACTTCATTTGGGGAAGGAGCCGGAAAACTGGGCATTGGAGAGTCCATAGATTTTCCTCTCATCAGGCATGCTCGCCTGCCCAGGAGAATATAGCGTCGCCTTTGACGCCATCGGGCGCTGGATCGGTTGAGAGCACAAAGCACTCCCGCACGCAGCGATTTCGAAGTTGGTACCCAGACCATTAGTATACACGTTGAGAAACAGTTTCGCACTCTCACTGAAGGTACTTCTTCCAAATCGACACAATGTCTCTTTCATTGCGACTGGCTATTTACTAATGTTTCAATAGATCTGTGATTATACATCCAGCCACCGCTTCGGGCCTCGGTCATAAATCACCGTAATGCGGGTGTCTATTTTTGTCGAAAGCAATGCCCTGACGCGTTTCCAAGAACTCGCCCCGTCAGTTCTGCCGTCGAAAATCGTCTTCCATTCGAATCTGGCCGAGAAAGGCCGACACGACGTCGGGGTCGAATTGCGTGCCGGAGCAGCGGAGTACCTCGGCGACGGCATCTTCGAAACTCCGTGAGGACTTGTAAGCTTGTTCGGAAACCATGCAGTCAAAACACTCCGCCACCGACATAATTCGCGCCCCCAACGGAATCTCGTCCCCTTTCAGGTGGTCGGGGTAGCCATTGCCATCAAACCGCTCGTGGTGGTGACGCACGATTTCCTCAATGCCTTCCTCGTTCAATGGCTCCAACATCCGCGCTCCCCAGGCCGCGTGGCCCTTCATGATCTCAAACTCGTCCGCCGTCAGCACGTCGGCTTTTAAGCGTAATTGTTCGGGGATATGGGCCTTGCCAATATCGTGAACGACGCCTGCCACGCGGATCTCTTCGACTTCCGCATCAGACAATCCCAACTGCGTGGCAATCTGGCTGGCGAGCCTGGATACCCCCTGGAAATGCTCCAGACCACGGGGCGGGCTGGCTTGAACCTCGAAAGCCAGCGCGGTGACCGTTTCCCAGAATGAGGCCTCCTCGTCTCTGCGCCCCATCGCCATTTCTTCGAACTTGTGCTTGTAGCAGGCGAAGGCGTGAGTGCCGGTGGGAAACCTCCGCTTCGCCGAACCTGCTTCGAGCGCTTCCCGTGGCCGCCGATCACCTTCCCCCTCGTTTGTCCCAGAGACGGTAAGATTCAGTCTTCGCGCAAAAGTATCACGATTGTTTACGAGACGTGAGTGTTCTTTCCATTGTTTGAATATGACTGCTGCTAGCACCGCTACCGAAGCTACGATCAACCAATCGAGCCAAATCATTCTCCCCTCCCTTCGACTAGTTCGGCAGATGAGCACTGTTTCTTTAAGCCGGCGCAGGTATGGTGAATCAACTCCGACGCTCCGAGTTCCCAGGCGCTTGCCGGCCTAAAGCCCGGCCCTAAGTCCGCCATAGGGCGCAACCCCGGCTGCTGCAGGCGGCATTACTCTATTCCTGAATATTTTGACATTCAAGTACCAAAGCGGTAATATAACTCGTATTCTTATGCACTCGTAATCATTATACGGCGCGATACTCCTTGAGCGTCGCTACGACCCGGAGCGGCTGATCCCCGGCTTGTCTCGGAGCGCTAGCCCTCAGGATTTGTATCGCCCTCGCTTCGCTAACCCCAGAGCCTAGCTGGTGAGAGTCGCCCGCGACCTTTCATTCCGAGCGGTCATGCGCGGGCGCCGACAACTCGCTTTCACAAAGAGCTAAGGTATAATGAGATTCTGGTTCACACACTGATAACGATGCTCGACTAGGGGAGGCGCAGATCGGAGGTGTCGAAGGAAGAGCATTCGATTCCTCGAAAGGCATCTCGCTTCTGAACCCGGCCGTTGCCGACGGGAGTCACGTTGATGGGGCTCGGAAAAAGAATCGGTTATTCTCTGCGTTGTTTCTTATCTATTCTGCTTTACGGTCAGATTCCGGGGAGCATCGCCCTGGAATTGGGCGCGACGCCGGCTGCTGGGGGTCCCGTCACGCCGTCTGACAAACCGCGCCCGCAAGAAGCCGAAGCAAGGCCGCCGAGTTACGACCGCGCGGTCCAGATGCTCGCTTTGCTGCAACGTGAGGGACGGCTCATCGACTTCTTTGCGGAGGATGTGACGCCGTATCCGGATGCCCAATTGGGCGCTGCCGTGCGAAGTGTCCACCAAAGCTGCCGCCAGGCGCTGGAACACTATGTGAAACTCGAGCCCATTATCTCCTCGGAGGAGGACCGCCCAGTCACGGTGCAAGCGGGGTTTGATCCGGCAGCTATCAAAGTAATCGGCAACGTCACGGGAAAACCCCCACTCCGGGGCCTGCTGCGGCATCGCGGGTGGCGCGCAACACAAGTGAATCTGCCATCTTTACCCGAGGGCGAGGGCCGCACCGTGGTTGCGCCCGCCGAAGTCGAGATTCCATAGGGGCGGTTCGCGAACCGCCCCTGCACCACGCGAAAGTCAGGTCATTCCCGCGCAAGCGGGAATCCATCGGCTTCGGGACCGACGATGGACCCCCGCTTGCCCGGGGGCGACCAAGCGCCGACTTTTGTCCGAAGGGGAGCGCCGCAGGTCCATGCCGGCTCGGAATGACGGCTTTGGGTAATGGTTGGTGCTCTTATAAGTGGAGGCATATTTGGACGCAAAGTACATCGTTGGCATCGACTTGGGAACCACCAACTCGGCCCTCGCACATTGTGACGCCGCCCTGGAAGAAGGAAGCGGACAAATAGCTATCCAGGAAATACCTCAGCTCGTAAATCCCAACGAAGTTGCGGACCGCACCCTGTTGCCATCGTTTCTCTATCTCCCCGGCGAATTGGACTTCCCCAAGGACAGCCTGGCGTTACCCTGGGAGCGCGAACCTCGGTTCGTAGTGGGCGAACTGGCGCGCAAGCGCGGTGCCGAAAGTCCGTCGCGGCTTGTCGCTTCGGCCAAATCGTGGCTTTGCTACGCGGCGGTGAACCGAACTGCGCCCATCTTGCCCTGGCAGGCTCCGCAAGAAGTGCCCAAGCTTTCGCCCGTCGAGGCGTCTTCGCACTTCCTTGATTACTTGCGACGGGTGTGGGACCACCTCCATGCGAAGGGGAAGCCGGAAATGGCTCTCAGCGAGCAGGACGTCCTGCTCACAGTGCCCGCTTCGTTCGATGAAGAGGCGCGGGAATTGACGCGGCGCGCCGCCGAGCAGGCAGGTTTGAAAAACGTCACCCTGCTGGAAGAACCCCAGGCGGCATTCTATGCCTGGCTGGAGAGCAAAGGTGATGGATGGCGGAAACGGGTCAAGGTGGGCGACCTCATTCTGGTGTGCGACGTTGGCGGAGGGACAACAGACTTCAGCCTGATCAGTGTTTCGGAGGCAGGCGGGGATCTGGTCCTCAAGCGAGTCGCCGTGGGAGAGCACATCCTGTTGGGCGGCGACAACATGGATCTGGCGCTCGCTCGGCTGCTCCAACAACGGTTGGAAGCCAACGGACATCACATTGATATCTGGCAATTGCACAGCTTGTGGCATCAGTGCCGGCTGGGCAAAGAGAGGCTCTTCGAGGAACCGAAAAGCCACAAGCACCCGGTTGCCTTGCTCGGCAAAGGCTCCAAGCTTGTGGGCGGGACGATCAAAGCTGAGTTGACGCGCGAAGATTTGAAGCAGGTTTTGGTGGACGGATTCTTTCCTAAAGTGGCGAGCAGCGAGATGCCGGCGCGGCAACGGCGCATTGGGTTTCAGGAACTGGGTTTGCCCTACGCGGCCGACGCTGCGATCACCCGGCATCTGGCGCGATTCCTTTCGAGGCAAGTTCAGGATAGCCCCGAACTCGAGAAGATTCGCCGCGGCCGGAGCGGCTTGGCGTGTCCGACGCACGTGCTTTTCAACGGCGGGGTAATGAAGGCGGCCGTACTGCGGGACCGGCTCATTGAGGTGCTCAACGATTGGTTGCGCGAAGAAGGTTTTGACCCGCTCGGATCACGCGAGATTCTGGATACTCCCGATCTCGAACACGCCGTGGCCCGCGGCGCAGCCTACTACGGAAAGGCCCGGCGCGGAAGAGGCGTGCGCATCCGCAGCGGTGCCTCGCGCACCTATTACATCGGCATCGAGAGCGCTTTGCCCGCGGTGCCCGGCATGGAAGCCCCGCTGAAGGCGCTCTGCGTTGTCCCCTTCGGGATGGAAGAGGGAACGGAGGCGCAAATTCCCGACCGGGAGTTCGGCTTGGTGGTGGGCGAAGCGGCGGAGTTTCGTTTCCTGAGCTCGAGCGTGCGCAAACAAGATCAGATCGGCAGCCTGCTCGAAGATTGGGGCGATGAGATTGAAGAGTTGAGCCCACTCGAGGTGACGCTGAAACTGGATGGCCAGGAGGGCACGGTATTGCCCGTGCGCCTGGAAGCCCGCGTCACTGAAGTGGGCACACTCGAAGTGTGGTGCGTCTCGCGCGACGGTGCGCAGCGCTGGAAGCTCGAGCTGAACATCCGTGAAAAAACCGAGCGGCCCTGAGTGCCGTCCTGCTTCCCGGCTTTGAAATGGTGTAGGGGTAGGGCTTGCCCTACCCGCCTGCCGCCGGCCCGGCGAAAGGGGACGGCAGGCCGTCCCCCTACAAGCTCTGCAGTTCGTAGTTGCTGGAAGAACAAAAGAGGACAACGGCGGAGATGCTTCGCTTCGCTCAGCATGACACCGCTTGCCCGGATGCGAGATACAGATAAGTAATGCAAGACTCCAGCCGCTACATCATCGGCATTGATCTGGGCACGACAAACTCGGTTGTTGCCTACCTCGATAAGCAGGAAGCATCAGCGATTCAGGTATTCCAGGTGCCGCAACTGGTGGCGGAGGGTGAGGTTCGCTCGCTGCCCACGTTGCCCTCGTTTCTCTATTTCCCCAGCGAACAGGATTTGTCCGCAGGAAGCATGAAGCTCCCCTGGGAAGAGCGGCCGGAATCCGTGGCCGGTGTATTGGCGCGCGAGCAAGGCGCACTCCTGCCGGGGCGCCAGGTCTCTTCCGCCAAATCCTGGCTCTGCCATGAAGCCGTGGATCGCCGGGCCAAGCTTCTGCCGTGGGGAGCCGAGCCTCCGGAACCGATGGTTTCGCCCGTGGAAGCCTCGGCCCGTTATCTCACCCATCTGCGCAATGCGTGGAATCATTCCTCCGCAGCCGCATCGCCCGGCGCCGAGATGCGATTCGAGAATCAGGAAATCGTTTTGACGGTCCCGGCTTCGTTCGACGAAGAGGCGCGCGAGTTAACGGTGGAGGCTGCGCACCTGGCGGGACTTGAAAAGCTGACTTTACTCGAAGAACCGTTGGCGGCTTTCTACGCCTGGATCGCCGCTCATCAAGACGCGCTAAATATGGCGCCCGCGCTGCGCCGGGCGGGAAGACGCCCACGCAGTTCTCCCGCGGGAAAGATCGAGCTTAAGGACGGTGAGCTGGTTTTGATTTGTGATGTTGGAGGCGGCACCTCTGATTTCAGTTTGATTCGAGTTCGCTTCGCCAACCAACAAGTGCAGTTCGAGCGCATCGCGATTGGCGAGCATCTGCTATTGGGAGGAGACAACCTCGATCTGGCGCTGGCACGGCGCGTCGAGGAGAAACTCCATGCTCCGACGCTCAGCCTCCGCCAGCGCCACGCGCTCAGACGGACCTGCTGCGCCGCTAAGGAGCGGCTGCTCAGTGACCCGGCTCTGGACCGCCTTCCGATCAGTGTCCTGGGCAGCGGACGAGCGCTCGTCGGCGGGACGCTCACTTCTGAGCTGACTCGGGACGAGGTGGTGGAAGTTCTGACCGGCGGTTTCCTTCCCCAAACCGCTCCTGACAACGTGCCCGCTCATGACCGGCGTTTTGGTCTACGCGAACTGGGTTTGCCCTACGCGACCGAACCGGCGATCACCAAGCATCTGGCCGCGTTCCTTGTAGGCGCACGCCATGGCGTCCCCCCACAGGAAGGCGATTCAGCACCCACGCCGATGATCCGTCCGGATGCCATCCTGTTCAACGGCGGTTTCTTTGCTCCGGGCGTCACTCGGGAGAAGATCGTCGACGCAGTCGTGGGCTGGTTCAGCGGCAGCAACGCCTGGCGCCCGAAAATCCTTGGCAACCACACCCCGGAGAGCGCCGTGGCCATAGGTGCTGCGTACTATGGCCGGGTGCGGCGGGGCGGTGGCCTGCGCATCAGGGCGGGCAGCGCAAGAACCTACTACATCCGCGTGCAATCGGAAGGCGCCCAGGACCACGCGCCCCAAGCCGTCTGCGTGCTGCCCTCCGGGGTCGAAGAAGGCACCACTTTGCCGCTGCCGAATCGTGAGTTTGCAGTCCTCACCAATCGCCCGGTCACGTTCACGCTCTACAGTTCGACCACGCGTCATGACGAGCACGGCGAAGTCGCTCTTCTCGACGCAAACCAGGTCCACCGGCACGCGCCGCTGGTCACCCTGTTGCGCTATGGAAAGAAGTCGCGCCAGATCGAATTAGGCGTGCAGCTCACCGCCAGCTTCACGGAGGTGGGAACTCTCGAACTCTGGTGCGAGTCGCTTAAGACGCAGCACCGCTGGCGCTTGCAGTTCGAGCTGCGCGGCAACGAAGCCCAGCCTGAAGAGGCTGCCGCGACGCCTTCGCAGGCGCCTCCACCCATCCCCACCCAGACGGTAGAGGCCGCGGCGAAACTGATTCGGGAGGTCTTCGGTTCAGCACATGAGGCGCACGGGCAAGATGCCCGCGCCACAGCAGGGGGGACTCCTCCGCCACAACCCGAAACGATCGTGAGCAAACTCGAAGCCACCCTCGGCCACAGCAAAGACTCCTGGCCCATGGCCACGATCCGTTCGCTCTGCGATGTTCTCGCCGAGGTTGCCGGCGGGCGCGCCAAGAGCCGCCGGCACGAAGCTCGCTGGCTCAATCTGTTTGGCTTTTGCCTGCGGCCCGGCTTCGGCGCCTTGTTGGATGATTGGCGGATCAACCAGGCGCGCCGGGTTTACCTTGCGGGGCCGTCGTTTCCCAATGATCCTCAATGCCAGGTTGAGTGGCTGGTGCTTTGGCGCCGGGTGGCAGGCGGGCTTAACGCCGGTCAGCAGCGCGAACTGTACCAGAAGTACGGAGCCCTGTTGGGAATCAGCGGAAAAAAAACGAGCGGACGGCTGAACAGCCAGGTCGAGCACGAAGGCTGGCGCCTTCTAGCCAGCTTAGAGCACCTTCCCGCGACATTGCGGGCTTCGCTGGGCGAGGAGTTGCTGGCCAGAATCTGCAAAGAACCCGCCGAGAAGGCCTGGCTGTGGTCGCTCGGGCGGGTGGGTGCGCGCATCCCGCTGTACGGTCCACTCAACTGTGTGGTCTCGGTTGAAACCGCATCAAAATGGCTCCAAGCGCTGCTCGATCTTACGGAATTTACAGTCGAAACGGCATCGGCCGTGGTCCAGCTTGGATCACTTACCGGTGATCACCTGCGCGACATCGACCAGGATCTGCGGCAAAAGGCCATGGCGCGTTTGACTGCAACGGGTATCTCGGATGACCTGAGCCGAGGCCTCCGCGAGTACGTTCCACCCGCACAGGCTGACGCCATGCGCATTTTCGGTGAGTCTTTACCGGAAGGGCTCCGACTGGTAGAGTAGTTCCCTTATTACAATGCAACGAAGCCCTCACTCGCGGCTGTTCTCAAAACGATTTCAAATGGCAAATTGCAAATTTCAGATAGCAGATTTCAGATTCCAGATGTTCTTAGATCTGAGACTTGCCATCTTTGCAAATTTCAAACACCAAACGGTGCATTTCAGATGTTCTCAAATTTGAAATTTGCCAGTTGAAATTCTTTTTCCGTGAAGTGAGGTCGCATCATGATCCGTAAACTAATCTGCGTTCTTTCCTTTTGCGTATTGGCCTCTCCAGCCGCCGCGCAGGAAACAGTGATCGTCCGTCCAAAACCCATCGACGACGTACTGGTGAATCCCGGCATGGGCATTGAAACTTTCCAGCGCTTCAGCGGCCAAGCCCTGAATGCCCGCCTGGGCTGGTCGGAAGAAGGGCCCACCGCAAAGCTCAGCGAGGCGACTTCCCCGCCGGACTTCCCTGCTTCTTCCATCTCCTACTGCCGCTGGTTCTGGCAGGAGCTCGAACCGGAACAGGGCAAGGTTCGCTGGGAAATCATTGACCAAGCCTTGTCGGAGGCGCACGCGCACGGCCAAGCGTTGGCCATCCGGCTGATGCCCTACGATCAAAAGCATCCGCTGCCCGTGTGGTATCAGAACTCCGGCGCGCGCCGCGCCAACCGGCCCACGGACAAGGACGGCGACATTTGGCAGCCGGACTTCTCCGATCCGCTCTACCTGAAATACTGGGGCGAGGTGGTGGCGGCCGCGGGCGCGCGCTACGACGGGCACCCGGATCTCGACAGCGTCGATATCTCCTCGGTCGGCTACTGGGGCGAGGGCTGGAGCGATTACATGCCGCCTTTCCCTTACCAGAAGGCTCTCATCGACATCTGGCTCGAGGCTTTCAAGCGCACCCCACTGCTGATGAACTTCGATCAGGAGCAGGCGCTCGCCTATGGCACGCAGCAGGGCGCCGGCTGGCGGCTCGACTGCTGGGGCGACATGCGCGACACCACCGGCGGCCGGTGGTGCCACATGTTCGACCTCTACCCGGAGCAGATTGTGCGCGCCGGTGTCCAGGACGTATGGCAACGGAGCCCCGTTTCACTGGAAACTTGCTGGGTCCCCGGCTACTGGAAGCAGCAGGGCTGGGACGTGGATTACATTCTCGCTCAGGCGCTGCGCTGGCACGTCTCCTCCGTTAACATCAAATCGTCGGCGATTCCGCCAGAGTGGAAAGCTCGCTTCGACGATTTTCAGAAGAAGCTGGGCTATCGCTTGGTTCTCCGGCGGCTGGAGTACGCCCGCCGCGCGAAGGCCGGGACGATGGCGCCATTACACATGTGGTGGCTCAATGCCGGCGTTGCGCCTGTCTACAGGCCTTACGAGCTTGCGCTGCAGATTACCTCGCCTACAGGATCGGCAACCATCAAACTGCCCGTGGACGTGCGCAAGTGGCGCCCCGGCGATGCGGTTTACGATGGGACGGCTTACCTTCCGGCCACACTAAAACCCGGTGACTACCGCGTTCGCGTAGCGCTTCTCGACCCGCGAACTGAACAGCCGGCCGTCCGCCTGGCCATCGAAGGCCGGCAATCCGATGGCTGGTACGATGTGGGCGCGATCGGCATTGAGTGAGTTGGCATTTACACAACGCCCCCTCACCCCCGGCCCCTCACCCCCAAGGGGGCGAGGGGAGAAGCACTCGTATTAATCTGATCTTCCCTCTCCCCCTTGGGGGAGAGGGTGGTCCGCAGCCGGCGTTTTCATCAGCCGGGGCGGGCCGGGTGAGGGGGTCCATGGAAGTGCGGAAACGCGGCAGCGCATGAAGCGGCTCATCGTTAATGCGGATGACTTCGGCTTGACGGACGGGGTTAACCAAGCCATCATAGATGCGCACCACGATGGACTGCTCAGCAGCACAACCCTGCTGGCAAACGGCGACGCTTTCGCGGCGGCGGCGGCGCTGTCGCGCCTGGCCCCGCGTTTAGGAGTCGGCATTCATCTGAATCTCACGGAAGGCAAAACAGTCGCCCCTGCTTCATCCGTTCCCACTCTCATAAATGGCCGTGGGGTCTTCGCGAGAAAACCCGCCGGCCTGTGGCAAGCGATGCTGCTGGGTCGAGTGCGTGCGGTCGAAATTGAGAGAGAGCTGCACGCCCAGGTTGAAAAGGTTCTGGCCGCGCGCATTGTGCCGACTCATCTGGATAGTCACAAGCACGTGCATGCCCTGCCGGCGCTTGGCAAGATGAGCCTGAAGCTCGCCCACCAATACGGCATCAAGGGGATTCGTTCTGTGGCGGAGGCGTGGCCCGCGTTAGGCTATTTGCTGGGACGATTTCCGCGCGCCACGGCAACGATCCTGAGACAGCGCTTCAACAGCCTCGCCCTTTCTCTTCTTTACCGGGGCTGGCGCGGCCGGCTGCCGCAAGCGGGGGTAGCGTGCGCTGAGCATTTCTACGGTGTCACGGCCACCGGGTTTCTGGATGAGGAACTCCTGCGCGAGATTCTCCGCCGGGTCCCGGACGGGACGAGTGAATTGATGTGTCACCCCGGCCTTGTGGATGAAGCGCTGAGGCAAACGCCCACGCGCCTGCTCGAGCAGCGAGAAAAGGAATACCAAGCCCTGACACGGCCAGGTGTCAAACTCTTGGCCAAAGACCTTGGCATACAGATTATTAATTATGGCGACCTCGCAAATGATCTCCATTGTCGTGCCTTTGTTCAATGAACAGGAGAATGTTCGACCACTCTACACGCGGCTCACCGAAGTGCTGAATCGCATCGGCCAGCCTTACGAGCTGGTGTTTGTGGACGACGGCAGCCGCGATCAAACGCCCGAAATCCTGGATGAAATCTACGCGAACGACAGCAGCGTGTGCGTGGTCCGGCTGCGGAGGAATTTTGGCCAAGCGCCGGCCCTGCAAGCGGGATTTGATTCTGCCCGAGGCGACATCATCATCTCCATGGATGGGGATCTCCAACACGACCCGGAAGACATCCCGGAGTTCCTGGCCCAAATGGCGAAGGGGTACGATGTGGTCAGCGGCTGGCGAGTGGCCAGAAAGGATGCGTGGCTCACGCGCCGCCTTCCCAGCCGCATCGCCAATTGGATGATGGCGAAACTTTCCGGCATTCCGCTGCACGATTTCGGCACGACATTCAAAGCGTACCGCCGCGAGGTTCTGGAGAACGTTCATCTCTACGGGGAGTTGCATCGCTTCATTCCGGTCCTGGCGAGCTGGGCCGGGGCGAACACTACGGAAATTCCGATCAAGAATACGGTGCGTGAAAAGGGGAAGTCGAACTACGGCCTCTCCAGGACCGTGCGAGTCTTGCTCGACTTAATCGGGATCAAGTTTCTACTCGATTATTCCACCCGGCCTCTGCACTTTTTCGGGCTCTTGAGCCTGCTCGGCGTGGGCGCCGGCAGCGGCATCGCGCTCTTCCTTTTGTACGAGAAGCTATGGCTCCACAGAGCCATCATGCTGGCCCACGGGCCGCTGCTTTTTGTCGCGATGCTTCTGTTCCTCACCGGCGTTCAGTTTCTTTCCGTCGGCCTCATCGGCGAAATGCTTTCCCGCACGTACTACGAGTCCCAGAAGAAACCCATTTATTCACTGCGGGAAATCAAGCGCCGCAGGCCGGAATCAACACTCAAATGACGCTGCTTAAGATTGTCGGCGACTCCCTGCTGGTGGTCGCGACGTTTCCCTTCATCTATTATTTGATCGTCCTGTACAGCTCCTGGCGTTTTTTCCGCCGCCCCGTCGCGCCAGCCAGTTCTAAACAGGGCAGTTTCACCCCTCCCGTCAGCAACCTCAAGCCCGTTCGAGGCCTCGACCCGGATGCCTATGAGAACTTCGCCAGCTTTTGCCGCCAGGACTACCCGGATTACGAACTGCTGTTTTGCGTGGGAGACAAGGATGCCCCGGTGGTTCCCGTGCTCGAGAAGCTGGCGCGTGATTTCCCTGAGCGGCGGATTCGCATTCTTTTCGGCGGGGATGGCCACGCCATCAACGATAAGGTCGGGAAACTAGCGCGCCTGGTGCGCGAGGCGCAGCATGAGACCCTGGTGATCAACGACAGCGACGTGCGCGTGAGGCCCGACTATCTGCGCACCGTGGTCGCGCCCCTGGCAGATCCCAAGGTGGGCGCGGTCACCTGCTTCTATATACCGATCGACGCCAAAACTCCGGCGCAAAAGCTGCAAACCATTGGCATGGTTTCCGATTTCTACGCCGGGATTCTGGCCGCCTGGCAACTGGACGGAGTGAAGTTCACGCTCGGCCCGACCATCGCCACCACCCGCACCCAACTCGAGGGTTTCGGCGGGTATCGTTCGCTCGGAAGCCGGCCGGCAGACGATCTTCTGGTGGGCCGGTTAATCGCAGAGCGCGGCTTCGAGGTGCGCCTGCTGCCTTACACCATCCAGACGGTGCCGGACTACGCCTCCATGCCGGAACTGATTCACAAGCGCATCCGCTGGCTCGCCGTCATGCGCCACATGCGCCCCTGGGGCCATCTGGGTCTGCTGTTCACGCAAGGACTTCCGTGGTCGCTCGCCGCCTTCGCGATTCATCCGACCGTGGCCGTGGGATGCGGCTATCTTGGGACTTACCTTGGACTCAGGTTGGCCATGACGTGGCTCATCGGCGCCCGGGGGCTTCGGGATCGAACGCTGCGCGGGAGAATGTGGCTGCTGCCGGTGTGGGACGCCATGGCGTTTCTTCTCTGGCTCGCCAGCTTCGGCAAAAACCGCTTCCAGTGGCGCGGCGGCGAATATCGGCTCCGCAACGGTCAACTCGTGCCAGGCACCCCCCATAATTCGGCGAAGTGAGACAGTAGGCAGGTCCCCGCCCAGGAACGAGAAGATGCGCAGCCCTCTCCCCTGGGGAGAGGGTGTCCCGCTGCCGGCGTTTTCACCGGCCGGAGCGGGACGGGTGAGGGGTCGCTTCGGTTATCCTATTCACGCTGTCGGGGCGGTCCTTGTGGCGGCGGGAGGGCGGCCACAAGGGCCGCCCCTACGGCAGTCTTCACTTGGTCGCTTCCGCGTTTGTGCCCACCGCCGCCAATTGAGGCCCGGGGGCTGCGACCTCAGCGGACGCGCCCGGACGGCGTGCATTGCGCGCCTTTCGCCAATTCACCTGCGGCATCATTCTGCTGGCGTCGATGCGATCTCGATAGCGGAGGGCAATATTCATCAGCGAGTCGAGCAAGGAATCGGA
>Ga0187864_10001476_pt1 | contig 22678 bp, 19 predicted proteins | sample June2016WEW_11_4_FD_132985 | JGI IMG/M metagenome (GOLD analysis project Ga0187864, IMG submission 132985) | Peatland microbial communities from SPRUCE experiment site at the Marcell Experimental Forest, Minnesota, USA - June2016WEW_11_40 | ecosystem: Environmental > Terrestrial > Soil >...
GTACCCGGTTGGCAAGCGCAGGTGCAGGATCGACCTGGTTGCGGAAAATGGAGCGCTCCTCAAGAAGGCCGCAAAGCAATTGAAGATCAAGCTCGGAAAAAAACAAACCGCATTCCACCTCACCGGTGAAGACCACCCGGGCGCGGTCGCTGAAGATCTGGCCAAGCTGGCGGCACAGAAGATCAACGTCTACGCGCTCCAGGCCCTTTGCGCCGGCAGCGGCCGCTTTGGCGTTCTCATTCAGGTAGATCAGGACGCCGTCAAGAAGGCTGCCAAGGCTTTAGCGTAGTTGAGGCTATCGGGCGAGGCAAACGGGGAAGTCGCGGCTCAGTTTCGGCTCAGTTCGGCGTCACCGGGGAAACCGTCAAGGCTCACGTAAAAGGCATCCTGTCGAAATTGGGCGTCAACGGCCGCACCCACGCCTGCTTCGCCGGGCAAGCCCTGTCAGCTACTTGGTCTTCACATCCTCCCGCTTGAACGTTGTCACCTGCGCCTGCATCAGGCCGTCTTTCGTCTCATAGGCGTCAGCGCCGCGGTAGGGCTGCGCCAGAAATGGAGCGTCGGCCCTCCACTGCACATTCAGCGTGTCCCCGACTTTCTGCATGTGCTCCACCGTGAATTTCAGCCCGCAGATCCCGCCCTCGCGAAAAGGCTTCACCACCTGGGCAAACATTGCGCCCACGGCCTCGCGCCCCTGGGCAAGAACCCCGTCCGGAGAAAAAATCTCCACGTCCGCCGGATCTTGTGCCATAATCCGGTTCCAGTCGCAGGCGTTTATCGCCGCCATATGTTCCTTCACCACGGCCTCGGCGGTGGCCTGACGTTTCAGTGGCGGCAGCTTCGGCTGCTGCGCCAAGGTGACTGACGCAAGACTGATCGCCACCATCGCACCGCAAATCGCGAAATGTCGGTTCATGGTTTTCAGGCTATCATCTCGCAGAAGGAAAATAAGAGGCGATTGGAGCAATCGACGGGAGGCCGCGTGGAGGATCGCCTTCCCGGAGAGGCGACTCGGCCGGCGCGCGAACTTGCCCGTTATCTGCTAAAGTCCATCTCTATGGAAGACTACATGGTTCGCCTCCCTGGCAAGCGCCGTTGTCGAGCCTCGCTGATCGTACTGATGCTGTCGACGGCGCCGCACCTGCTGCGCGCGCAAGCGGCCGCGGCACCGGCAACACCTCCACCCACCGTTCCGGATTGGGCCTTGCCGGGCTCCGCCACGCACAAACAGGTGCCGCCGCCGGCAGATTTTCACCGGCCGAGCCAGAACTTCAACACGCCGATCGGTGTGTTCGAAGGCCAATCTGACATCGGCAGCGCAGTGGCGCCGGGTAGCGCCAGTTACGACGCCAGCACCAGGCAGTACACCATCAATTCGGCCGGTTACAACATCTGGTACTCGCGTGACGAGTTCCGCTATCTCTGGAAAAAGATCTCCGGGGACGTTTCCCTCGCGGCCGGCGTTACTTTCCCGGACCCGAACGGATACGGCGACCGCAAGGTGGTCCTGGTCATTCGCCAAGATCTCGACGACGATTCCAAGGAAGCCATGGTTGCGGAACACGGTGTGGGTATGGTTCACCTGGCACAGCGTCCCCAGAGAGGCGCGAACATGACAGATATGCAGTACCGCTTCGGTGGCACCCTCGCCAAAGTCAGGGCGAAACGGATCGGAATCGAAAAGCATGGCGACTCCATCGCGATCTTCATCAGCCTGGTAGGGGAACCCATGCAACAACTGGGCCCACCCATTCAGCTACCCTTCGACCGACCTTTTTACGTTGGCATCGGCTTTTGCTCCCATTTGCCGGACAAGTCCGATACTGCTGTGATCTCCAATGTGGTTCTCGAGAACTCGGCGGGCAAGGTGCACTAGCGCGGAACGGCGCTTCGATACGGTGATACATTGACCATTCGAGATCGGCAACCGCAAGGAGCCACGAACATGTATTCGAGACGCGACTTTGGCAAGCTGGCGCTGGCGGCTTTGCCAGCGGCCGCCATGGCCGCCAAGAAAATCGACTCCGCCGTCCATGGTATCCAGTTCGGCCTCCAGAGTTATGTCTTCTCCGGCCTGGGCCTGCCGCCCGACACGGTTCTCGACGTTGTGATTGCCTCCATGGTCGAATCCGGCTTGGGCAACTGCGACCTTTTCGCCCCGCTGATCCAGCCCGCCGCGCTCGTCGAGCGCACCCGTTCGGGCCCTCCCACCCCCGCCGAAGTCTTGCCCGAGGTTGCCGCCGCACGCGCCAAGGCGCGCGAAGAGCTCGCCCAATGGTACATGACCGTCCCCCTCGATTATTTCCGCGGCATCCGGAAAAAGTTCGAAGACGCCGGAATCGCAATTCCCGCCCTGAGCCGCTTCCCCGGCTCCACGGAAGCTGAGCTCAGCCGGACTTTTGAAGTCGCCGAAGTACTGGGCGCGAAAATCCTGGTCAACGGAACCTCGGTTTCCGCCGCCAAACGATTAGCCCCGCTCGCCGACAAGCACAGCTTCACCATCGGGATCCTGGGTGGTTCGAACATGCAGTCGACAAATCCCGACTCGGTTGGCAGCGCCGGGCCGTTCGAGCAGGCGGTGTCTTTCTCGAAGAATTACGGCATGTGTTTCGATATTGGCGACGCCACCGCCGGCGGCTACGATGCTCTCAAGTTCGTCGAGGACCACCACGAAAAGATCGTGCTCCTATACCTCAAGGATCGCCGCAAGACCGGCGAAAAGGTTCCTTTCGGTGAGGGCGATGCGCCCATCGAGCAGGTGCTCCGCCTGATCCGCGACCGCAAGTATCCCATTCCCTGTTACCTCGACTGCGACTACAACACCTCTGACCGTCCCGCCGACGTCAAACGCTCGTTGGAATACGCGAAAGCGGCCCTGGCGTAGGAGCCTGCACACCGGCGTCGCGGGCGACGTTCACCCTGATCGTGCATACAATAGCCCTATGTTCACCCGGCGTGACGTTCTCAAGTCCGTTTCTCTTGTCGCGGCGTTGCCCGCGGCCAAGCTTGCTGCGCGGCAGCTCCAGGTAATCGGCGTACAGCTTTATACCGTTCGCGATGTGCTTCCGCAAAAACCCGCGGAAACGCTGCGCGCCATCGAGGCCATCGGATACCGCGAGATCGAGGCGACTTACAGCGGTTTCGACCAACTCCGGCCGATCGTCCAGGACACTCATTTGAAGCCGGTGAGTTGCCACCTGGACAACACCATGATGAACGCGGGACAGGAGGACGAACTGGCGCGTGCCGTGGACGACGCGAAGAAATGGGGTTTCTCCTACGCTGTTTTTCCCTACCTGCCGCCGTCCGAGCGCGGCGGTCTGGACAGGTTCCGCGTCCTCGCCGACCGGCTGAACCGGGCCGGCGAGAAGTGTCGCGCCGTGGGTCTGAGCTTCTGCTATCACAACCACGCTTTTGAATTCGAGCCGATGGAGGGAACTACCGGGTTCCAGGTATTGATGGACCGTTTGGACAAGAATCTCTGCGGTTTCGAAATGGACTGTTTCTGGGTGAGCGTAGCCGGCCATAGTCCAACCGAAATGCTGCGGAAGCTCTCCGGCCGCGTGCCGTTATTGCACCTGAAAGATAAAGCGGCCGGCACGCCCGTCATGTTCAAAGAATCGGTGGACCGCGGCGCTTTTAAGGAAATTGGCAAAGGAGTCCTCGACTGGCCGCCGATCCTGCGCGCCGCCGCGCCGGCCGGCGTCCGGCATTACTTTGTAGAGCAGGACCAGACTCCAGGCGACCCGGTGGAAAGCCTGCGTCAAAGCTTTGGGTACCTTTCCAAGCTGAAGTATTGAGCCAGAATTGCGGACTCCTACTGCGCAGCCGAAGCTCATTGCCGCGACTGCTCCTGAAACAGCTTTACTCCAGAGAGGGCGGATGCTCCATCACGCGATAGGCCACCAGTTGCCAATTCAAGGGCATAGCTTGGTCCCGCGTGCCCTTGACGACCACTTGGTACGAGGGCGGTACGCGCCCCAGTCCGTCGCTCCGGAATCGGTCGCGCAGGGCTGCTAAGCCTGCCGGACTGGTGAAGAATTCCATCGCGGCCGGAGCGCCCGCGCCGGTGATTCCCGACACTACGATGGCGCGCGGCCCTTCCTCAGTTCCGGTCTGGTTCGGAAATACGGTGATCAGGCCATAGGCCACGGAAATATGCCCGGATTGACCGCGGCTGGGCACCAGCACCAGGGGGGACTTGGCTTGCGGCGATTGTTCCCGGACGATTTCCTCGCCAAGCTCCTCGTTCTCCTCAATCGTGAAAGGCGTGTTTCTCAGGACCCTGGCCGCGTAGGGGCTATAGTTCGGTCCGCCGATGACCAAGATATTCCGCTTGCGCAGCGCAACTTGGCCAACAATCACGTTCTCCGGCAAGAGCTGAACGGAGCCGCCGGAGGCAGCAATGATCTCAGCCGCTTGAACCGCCGCCGCGGCGTCCCCAAACAGGGGCGAATTAGCCGAACGGTACAAGTAAGGCTTTCCACCGCCAGGCAATCCGAGGCTGGAATACCATTCGGCGGTCTCTTTCGGCGCCAACTGGAACCCCGGGTGGTGAGGCGCACTGCGATACGGCTTGATTTGCAGCGACGGCGGGGTCGCGAGGCATAGCAGCACATCGCTGCCTGGGTGCAGCATCGGTCCCCAAAACTGCTGCAAAAGCGAATCCTGGGGCCGGTGGCGCTCGATTAGCCACGCTCCAGCGGCAAACGCCAGTAGCAGCATCGCCGCCAGGCTCAAAACAGCGCCCCTCCGGAGCCCATGCTCCGGATTTTTCGCAGTCCCCGGGCTGGGAATGAGAGTCAGAGCCCCGCCCTCCTGCGAACCCCCAACTTCATAGAAATAAGGTGCGTAGGAACCCTTGTGCAGGCCAACCCGTACGCGGGCGTCGGGGCGCTCGTGCCCGTAAAGCTGCTCGAGCTTCTGCCTCAAGTCATGGGCCCTCCCACGCACACTGGAATCGTCCGTCGGAGAATACGTTGCGGGACGGCCTAAGGCTTCGATGCCGATCGAGTATTCGGTGATCTCACCGGCGCGGCCGGCGTCTTCCATTTCAGAGATATAGCGGAGGAATCTCTTGAGTTGATCGGCGCGGGCAAACGTCTCGCTTTGCAACACCAGCGCGAGTGCCTGGCGTTTCTCTTGGGATTTGAACGGACGTTCGGTGCGAACCTCCAAAGCAACCCCCGCAATAATATATCACACCCTTATTCTGCTCGGGAACCCAAGCTTTCCAGCACTATAAGGGCACTTTCTGGCGTTAGGTAACGTTTTGTAACGGCAGTTACCTTGAAAATCCGCCGCTTTTCAAATACCATTCCGAACCAGATCTCGAACCAAGTGATCCTGAGAAATCGGGGCCTAGAAGACTCGCATTCTTCAGGCAACAGGGAGTCGTGACTCGCGTGACGTCATATCTGCATTCCAGAAGAGATTTCGGGAGGGTTGCGCTAGCTGGGCTGCCGCTTGGTTCCGCGTTGGCCTTGATCGAAGGTCAGAGTGCCGGCCAAACCGAAGCAGGGTTTCGACCTTTATTCGACGGCGCCACGTTGCGAGGGTGGAACCGGCGGACTCGGTCGGCGGCGCACCCGAGCCTAGGGAAATGGCTGGTGGAAGACGGCGTGATTGTCGGCGGTCAGGACCCTCCGGGAGTGGGATCGTATCTGGTATCCGAAGAAGCTTTCGACGATTTCGAGCTGCTGATTGAGGCCCGGCCCGATTGGCCCGCGGATACGGGAATTTTGGTACGGACGATCCCGGAGGGTAACGTTGGAATCCAAGTGCTGTTGGATCATCGCCCGCACGGAGGAATCGCCGGCTATTACGGCAACGGCTTGGGCGGATTTCATGCCTACGAATATGCCTTCAACGCCGAGCCGGACAAAGACGGACGGGTGGTGCGCCTGATTCCCGAGATACCGTCCGAGCCGACTGCCCGGATACACCTCGATTTCGCCGCACCCGTCGAGGTTTTCCTCAAGACCTGGAAGCCCGACGGGTGGAACGGGTTTCGGATCCGGTGCGTGGGGGCAATTCCGCATCTCACAACCTGGATCAATGGGGTGAAGATCAGTGAACTCGATACAGCGAACATCAAGCTGCCGGACTTCGACCCCAAGGCGATGCTCGCCCAGATCGGGCGCGCGGGCCACATCGCGCTGGAAGTGCATGACAACGATCCCCGGATGGGCAAGGACCGTTGGGGGCTGGGGAACGTGTGCCGATGGCGCAATATCTCCATCCGAACACTGTAACAGGTAAGTATGAAAGGACTTAAGCATTGGACCGAATTAAGGAAAGGACTAGGACATGTTCACTCGCTACGTTAGCGTGTTTGCTGTGTTGCTTGCCGTCCTGGCAATCTGCCAGCCCGGCTGGTCGCAGGAATCCCGAGGAACTATCCTGGGGCGCGTCACCGACGCCTCCGGCCTGACGGTTCCCAGCGCCACCGTACAGATCACCAATACCGCGACCAACGTCATGGTGACCAGCACGACCAACCAGGATGGAAACTTTTTTACCCCCTATCTGATACCCGGAGCTTACCAGATCGTGGTAGAAAAAGCAGGGTTCAAGAAGCTCGTCCGCGGCGGGCTTACGGTCGACATCGGCTCACGCATAGAAATAAACTTGCAACTGGAATTGGGCGCAGTGTCGGACACGGTAACGGTCACGGCAGAGGCCGCGCTGCTGGATACGACGGACGCTTCGGCTGGGCGCACCATGGATTTCCGCGATATCCGCGAGCTGCCGATTGAGCACGGCGACCCGGATAACATCATCGGATTGAGCCCGAATGTAGCTTTCACCGACCAGATGACCAAGGACCAGCCTTGGCAAAGCCTCAACACGGCTTATGCCTCGATCGGGTCGCGGCAATCGCGCCTGGAGTTCACTCTGGACGGGCAGTCTAATACCGCGCACGATGTGTTGCGAGGTTCGGTAATGGAAGGATGGACCCCGAACGGAGACAACACGGCAGAGATGAGGGTTCAGACTCTGACGTTTGACGTCACCGTCGGCCAGACCGAGGGAATGGTCATCAACTACAGCACGAAGTCAGGCACGAACCAGCCCCACGGCTCTTTCTATTGGGGCAAGCAATTTCCCTCGTGGAACGCCAACCAGTTCTTCTCCAACCTGGCTGGACTTCCGGCTGCGGGTTTCAATTACCAACGCCTGGGCGGCATGTTCTCCGGGCCGGTCTGGATTCCCCATGTGTATAACGGGAAGAACAGGACCTTCTTCCTGTTCTCCTACGAGCACATCCAGTCCAATACGGACCTATCGAGCGTTCTCACGGTTCCGACTGCGGCTGAGCGCGGCGGCGACTTCTCGGCCCTGCTCGCTCTGGGCGGCCAATATCAGATTTACAACCCCTATTCCCGCGTCCCCATCGGCAACGGCATCTATTCGAACACACCGCTGCCCGGAAACATAATTCCGGCTTCGCAGATCAGCCCGATCGCCACGAACATTCTGGCCTACATCCCCATGCCCGATACGGTGCAGAGCGTTGCCACGAAGGACGGTGGCAATAATGTGAACCGGAGCAACTGGCCGAGCTACATTCCCTACCACACGGAGATGTACAAGTTCGATCAAATCCTCACCGACAAGACCAGGATCATGTTCCGCTACGACGCGAATATACGGGATAGCTTAGACAGCGACTACATGGGACACGGCGACCCCGCTACGGGATCCCTCTTCTGGAACTCGACCCAAGGCGGCGACTTCGATCTCGTTCACACGTTCAGCTCGACCCTGGTGATGGACGTTCGTGTGGCCGACCAAGCCTATGTCCGCGCGCAACACGCGGAGACGGGTCAGGGGACTTTCCAGATCGCGAGTCTGGGTTTTCCGACCTATATCCAAAACAATATCTCACCGGCGAACTGGGAGTTCCCAAATTTCAGCTTTAACGGCGAATACACAATGACCGGTCCTCGCACGCCGCTTTTCAAGCAGACGCAGACCCGCGACCTCAATATCCAGTTCGACAAGATCTACGGCCAGCACGACTTTAAGTTCGGCGGCGAGTATCGCAGTTACCCCGACAACCAGACCTCCGCTAACAGCAGCCCTACTCAGGCTACCGGGCATCCCATGTTTGAGCTTGACTTTACGGACGCGTACACGCTTGGGCCGACCAGCACCTCGGCCGCCGCACCCAGAGGCCAAGCGATGGCAGCCTTCCTATACGGATTGCCGTCGGCCGGCGTTTTACAACTGCCGTTTACGACCGACTTCGCCGACAGTTCCAACATGTTTGCCGGTTTTATCCAAGACAATTGGAAAGCTACCCGCAAGCTGACACTCACAATAGGCGTGCGATACGAACGGGAAAGCGCGATGTGGGAACGCTACAATCGGTCCGTCACTGGCTTCAACCCGACTGCGCCACAAGCGTTTGCGTCGCAGGTAGAAGCGCTCTATGCCGCCAATCCTCTGCCGCAGCTTCCGGCGTCGCAATTCAACGTGAATGGCGGCCTGGAGTTTGCCGGAGTAGGCGGAAACTCGAAATACCTGTATAATCCCGACGACAAAGAGATCATGCCTCGCTTCGGATTCGCGTATAGTTTGAACGATAAGACGGTAATCCGCGGCGGATGGGGCATGTACTACGGCTCCATGGGCACCAGGCTGAACGATGCCCTCCAATACGGCTTTAACCAGAACAACGACGTGGTGCCGACGCTCGATGGCGGCCAAACCTTCGTTGCGAACATGGCCAACCCCTTCCCCAACGGGTTTGTTCAAGCGCCCGGTGCCGCGGGAGGCGCGGCAGACTACATTGGGAACCCCATTCAATTCTTCAACCAGAATCCGAAAGCGAACCGCCTGCGGAAATGGCAGATTGACATCCAGCGCGAATTCGGTAAAGGTTGGATGGTGGATATTGGTGCAGCGTCATCGAATGGAAACGACCTGGAGGTCGGCACTCCCCCGATGCCCCCATCAAACCCAAATCCCCAGAGCCTAAACACCACAAATTTGGACGCCCTCCCGGATAAGTACCTGAGCACGCTGCCAACGCGCGACCAGACCACGATCAATGCTCTAACCTCGCAGGTGCCGAATCCTTTCAACGTTCCGGCCTTCAACGGAACGAACCTGGCCGGCTCGGTGATTCCGGCCATGAACTTGCTGACACCATACCCGCAGTTCACCAGCATAGGCTATTACACCAACAATGGCAGAAGCTGGTATAACAGCTTTCAGGTGAGTCTTACCAAGCGGTTCTCGAACAACTTCAGCCTCACCGCCAACTATACCTTGTCGAAGTTCCTCGAGGACACTAGTCTGCTGAACGCGGGAGATCCGCAACCTTCGAAGGTTCTCTCCGATGTGGACATGCCTCACCACATAACCATCGCCGGGATATATGAATTACCGTTCGGCAAGGGGCAAAAATTCGGGACTCACCTCCCTCGTGCCCTGGATTACATTGTGAGTGGGTGGCAGTTCTCTCCCGTTTATCGATTCCAGAGCGGTGCCCCCATCACACTCCCCGACCTGATTCTCACCGGCGGCAACGAGAAAATCGTACCGCTTTCGGGGACCAATCGGTCGCATTACGAGTGGTTCAACACCAGCGCATTCAACAACGTCCCAGCTCAGCAGCTTGCTTACAACCTGCGCACGTTGTCTCTGCGGTTTGGAAACCTGCGCGGCGACGCCTACAACTACTGGGATGGCTCCATGTTGAAGGAAACGCATATCCATGAAAATTACCTGGTGCAGTTCCGCTTTGAAGCCCTCAACGCCTTGAACCAGGTGGCGATGTCCCTTCCTAGCACCGTAGTAGGCACAACGTTTGGTCAAGTAACGTCACAGATCAATGTGCCGCGGCACATGCAGTTCACGTTTCGATTCGCCTTCTGAAGAGGAACGGCCACGCCCTTTGCGGCGCTTGGGGCGGATTCTGAAAACGGTTTATAGTGTCTTTTAGGTTACCTGGAGGCAAGCAATGAAAAGTCATTTTCCGAGGACGGGGATCGCGCTGGGAACGATTCTCGGAGTCATTACCGTCGTCACGACTGCGGTGGGCCAACAGCCCGCGGCTGAGGGTGGGCCGCCGAGAGCGCGTGACACCATGGCGTTCAAAGGGGCCGGCAAGGGGCACCCAATTCTTCCTATTGGATCTCCGGCTCCGGATTTTGCTCTTCCCGGCGTCGATGGCAAGATGCACAAACTGCGTGAGTACAGCAACAGCCCGGTGCTGATGGTTGTGTTCACCTGCGTCCATTGTCCGACGGCGCAGCTTTATGAGGGCCGCGTCCAAAGGCTTTATGACGACTACCGCAACAAGGGTGTGGCCATGGTGGCCATCAATCCCAACGACCCGTTGGCGGCGAGCCCGTCCGAACTTGCCTACACGGATGTGCCCGACAGCCTGGAAGGCATGATGATTCGCGCGAAATACCGCCATATCACCTACCCCTTCCTTTCCGATGCCGCGACTCAATCGGTCGCCCAAGCCTACGGACCGGTAGCGACGCCGCACGTGTTCCTTTTCGACAAAGAACGCAAGCTGCGATACGAAGGACGCATCGACGACAACCAGAATGAGTCGAAAGTCAAAGTACACGACACTCGCAATGCTCTGGATGCGGTGTTGGCCGGCAGAGAGGTTGAGGTAACGCATACGCCGGTGTTTGGTTGCACGACTAAGTGGAAGGAAGAGATCGTAAGCAAGCAGAACCAGCTCAAACGGATTCAGGCCGAGCCAGTAACCCTGGAGACGGCTACCGCCGGCGATCTCACCAAGCTTCGGGCCAACCCCACCGGCAAGATGTTGCTGGTAAACTTCTGGGCAACCTGGTGCGGGCCGTGCGTGGATGAAATGCCCTCACTGCTCGAAACATCGTATTGGTACCGCCCGCGCGGATTCGATTTTGTGACCGTATCCGCGAATGCTCCCGAGGAGAAGCCCGCCGTGCTCAAGACGCTCCAGGACATGCACGCCACGAGCCGCAATCTGATATTCGGAACGGACGACGTTTACGCCATGATGGCTGCTTTCGACAAAAACTGGGAAGGCGGGGTGCCGTTCACCATGGTAATCGCTCCGGACGGCAAGGTGGTCTACCAGCAGCAGGGCGAGATCGATATTCTCGAGTTGCGGCGCGCCGTTCAGGCCAACTTCGCCAGTGACGGGGGCTATCCCGGCTTCGTTCAGTATTGGGCGCTGAAGCCACTCCAGCCACTCCAGTAGACCGGCCGCGGCAGGATTTGATTGGAGCCCATAAGGGCCGTTCGTCTCGAGGTGTTATCTTACTATGAAGTGTTCCGTTAGTTCAGCCTTGCTGATTGTTGTGTGTGCGGGCAGCCTGCTTAGTGTCGGGTTCGATCAACGTTCTGATGCGGCTAGACGAGACGAAACTGAACTACGACAATAACCCCCGCATTCACCGCGCCGACCGCGATTTCCCGGTGGCGTACTGCAAGATGTACGGCAAGGGGCGGGTATTCTATTCCACCCTGGGTCACACCCCCGAATCCTGGGACGACCCCGATGTCCAGAAAATGTATTTCGAAGCTATCCGTTGGGCGCTGGGCATGACGGAGGGCAGCACCGCGCCCCACCCGAAGCCGGCGCAATAACCCGTTCCCGTCAAGGCTTCGAACAGTTCCTATGGAGGTTCTCGGCGCGCGGCTCGGAATGTGGGGCCTCAACCAGGCCGTGGCGGGCGTCGAGCAGTTAGGCGCACCGGTCGATGACGAGCTCGGGGCTGGCGAAATCTCCATTCACAGCGATCTCTTGGTGCACGGGTCGGAAGCCAATCGGTCGGACCGGCGCCGCTGCGGTCTCACCTTGCGATACTGCCCCGCCGAAGTCCGGGCGGAGTTAGGATGGAACGCGAGTGATCGTAAGCGGGAACGACCGCGCGGGTCACTGGGAAAACCCGCCGCGGTCGGAAGGCGATTGAGGGCAGCGGGCGGTGCCATGCGCTAATTGCGTCCGATCCGGTTACTGTGTGCGGGAACGGTCGAGAGTCGCTTTTAGCAGCGCTGGAGAGCACCGAAAGCTGGTTCTCATGAGCCGGTCAATCGCCGTTGCCAAATCAAGCATCCCTCCTGCCGCCGCTACGCTCAGCACACCGAGTGTCCCTGTGACCCGCAGGCCACGCCCAGCAGCAACACGCCGCGCCGATTTTTCGTCAAGGAGGATCGTGTCCGCTTGGATCGATTCCGCCAGTAGGATGGCGGCCTTTTCACCGGCCTGTAGCTTCTCCATTCCCGCGGTACCGTGGATCGGGTTCTCTCGGACGGAAACCCAGTGCGGGAGTTTCGCCGCCCAACTGCGAACTGCCTCTGGGGCGTCTTCGTGGAGCAGTTCGGCAACCACGGCGGGCGGCACCAGCACCCGAGTGAAAAGGTTAGGAAGGATGCCGATTTCGTCGATTAGGATCAGATAGCAAACTGCCGAGGTGTCCGCAACCGCGATCATTGTCGGGACGCGTCGCGAATTGCCGCGATGTCCCGCTCCAGGTCATCCATCGTGTAATCGTGGTATGCGCCGGCGCGCCGCAGGAAGGATTCCGTCTCCCAACGGGAGCGTAGCCCGAGCATTTGCTGCACCTGCGCCGGGGTGATTGTGCCCGACCGATATGCCTCGACGGCTACGGCCTCCAGCACGGCCCGTGAGACGCCACCCGCCTGAGCTCCGAGCGCACGCCCGATATCGTCCGGAATTTCTATCGCGACGTTCACCGCCGTCTCCCTTCTATACTTTACCCAAAATCTCCGCTGCGAGTCGCTCTCTCGCGGGTACACGGCGCGCGCCAATGCTGCCGGTCTTCCGCCGCGGCGGCTGACGGAACCTGACGCCTTACCTATGCCAACTACTCCACCGTAACGTGTGTGCCTTTGCGTTCTTCCCTGGACAGCGCAGCGATGCGCTGGTCGAGCAGGCTGCGGATTCCCTTCAGGAATTCCACCCGCGAATTGCGGAAGTGGTCGCGGGTAGCTTCCGACCAGCAGTGCTCCAAGGTGGGCAGCACGGTGTTGCAAAAGAAGCAGCCGGGACCGGCATGAACGTGCCCGGCAGCGGCGCTTTCGGTTTTTTCTTCCATTTTCAGCTCTCCTTCATTTCCACGGTGAGAACCCGATTTTCCAAACGGGCGCGGCTGGGGACCAGCGACGCCATCGACGTGGGCAACCCGATGTGCCGGCGGAGGGTGCCGATCTCGACCACCAGTTCATCGCCCTTCTTGAACAATCCTACTTCGCCTTTGGCCGCAAAGGGAAGCTGGAGTCGCACTTCGTAGCGCCCGTTGCTCTTGGAGAACCCGAAGGGCGCTTCGGTGCGCGAGACCGCCGCCGGATCGGTCTTTTCGCCGTAGAGGGCGGCGGCCAGCTCCTCCAGCCGCTCGCGGCCCAGCACCTCGTGGGTGAATAGCGGCACCCGGCGCACTGCGACGGGCGCAAAATACGCTTCGATTTCGTCCAGGACTTTGCTCTGCGAAGCGCGCCATTCGCGGAACCAGTCGTCTTTCACTTCCTCCGGCAGCACGCGGTTGACGATGACTTCATCCACGGTCAAGCCATGCAGGGAAAAATACACGTACGCACGCTGGGTCTCGCGCAGCACCATGCGCTCCGGATTGGTCACCAGCCGCACGCTGGTCGTTTTCGGATCTTCGAGCAGCTCGCCGATGCCGTCCAGCTTGGCGAACAGCTCCTGAATGTTGGCAAAGTAACTGTCGGTGGGCAGTTCCACCGGGGAGACGCGGTTGGCGATCGGCCGTACCGCTCTGACGATGCCGCGCTGGAACGGAAAGATGTGCTTCATGTACCACTCCAGCGTGGTCGGCATGCTCACAAAGCGCATCGATTCGGCGGTGGGCGCGCAATCGAGCACGATCGCGTCGTAGCGCTGTTCGCGCCGGAACTGGTTGACGTACATCATCGCGCTCAGCTCTTCCATGCCGGGCAGAATGGCCAACTCCTCGGCTTCCACGTCGCTGATGCCGGTGGTGCGCAACACCGAAACCACGTAAGCCGATATTTCCCGCCAGTGGCGCTTGATTTCCTTCTGGATGTTGACTTCGTGAATGGCCAGGCGGCCGTCGATCGCGTACGGATCGCCGGTCTTGGCGTGGAACAATCCGGTCTCCAGATCGAACGAATCGGCCAGGCTATGCGCCGGATCGACGCTCATCACCAGGGTCCGGTACCCCAGCCGGGAAAGCTGCAGCCCGGTGGCCGCGGCCAAGCTGGTTTTTCCCACCCCTCCTTTACCGCTGAACAGAAGGATGCGCATAGCTTCATTTTACCGTTCCTACCCGAACGGGTTCGGTTTGCTCCTAACCAAAGCGAATCTCAAGTTTTTGCGGCGATGGCCGATATATAGGTTGAGATCTATTGCGCCTTGTCCCTGCCCAGAAAAAGCGGACTCGTCGCCCTCGCTGTAGCGGCCCTCGCCATAGCCGCGTTCGCGCATTGGCATGCCCCTGACCTTAAAGGACGCACGTTTCGCATCGGCTTTGAGAATAGCCCGCCCGATCAGTTCATCGGACCCGATAACCAGCCGGCCGGCCCTGCCATCCAAGTAGTCCGCGAAGCGGCCCGGCGGCGCGGTATCCGGCTGGAATGGGTGGCGATGCCTTCCGGGCCGGAGACCGCCATGGCCCGCGGTGCGGTCGATCTTTGGCCGATCTTCGGCCGTTTGCCCGACCGCGTCCAGCGGTACTTTATCAGCAAGCCCTGGTGCTTGCGCCGCTTTTGGCTGGTAGTGGTGCGTAACAGTGGCTACCGGCGATTCGACCAGCTCGCTGGCAAGACCATCGCGGTTCCTTATCCCGGCATGCAGGAGCGAGCCGCCCAAATGTTCGAGCCCCGGTTTCGCACCTTGCGTGTTAAGTCGGCCACGGATGTTTTGGGCGCCGTCTGTTCCGGCGCTTCCCAGGGCGGATTGTTTTGGGAGCGCGGCGGCCGCTCTTCGGTGGTCGATCCTCCGCCGTCTTGTCAGGGCCAGGAGTTGCGTTACCTCAACATACCCGGCGCACTGGTCTATTCGGGCGTGGGCGCGTCTCTGCGCAATCCCGACGCCAAGTATGCAGCCATGGCCATCCGCGAGGAAATCAGCAACCTGTCGCGCGACGGCGCCATCTCGAGCGCCTACTTTACCTGGACCAATCAATCCACCAACGACACCATGGTCATCGACCTGATGGAAGCGGAGCGCAACCGGAGCGTGCTGTTGAGTATTGCCGCCGCGCTGCTGGTGGCCATCATCGCTTACGTAGCCGCGCAAAACCGCTGGCTCAAAGCTTTGCGGCGCACGGCGGACCGGGCCTGCGCGCAGGCCACCCGCGCGGCTTCCGTCAAAGCCGAGTTTCTCGCCAACATGAGCCATGAAATCCGCACCCCCATGAACGGCATCCTGGGCACCTGCGAACTGCTCCTCGACACACCGCTCAACGCCGAACAGGCCGACCTGGCGCGCGTCGTGTTCGGATCGGCGCACGCCCTGCTCGATATCATCAACGGCGTTCTCGACCTTTCCAAAATCGAATCGGGCCGCATGCAGATTGCCTCGGAACCCTTCGACATGGAGGAGGCGGCTGCGAGCGTGATCGATGTATTCGCGGCGCGGGCGCGGGAAAGGAAAATCGAGCTTCTGCTCGACCTCGCTCCCAGCGCGCGGGCGCGTTTCCGCGGCGACGCGGCGCGCCTGCGCCAGGTGCTCCTGAACCTCACCGGGAACGCCATAAAATTCACCGCGCGCGGCCACGTGCTGATTTCGATTGCCGCCGATCCACCCGAGGCCGGGCGCGCCCTGTTGCGCGTTGCGGTCGAGGATACCGGAATCGGCATCGATCGGTCCGCTCAGGGACAACTATTCGAGAAGTTCACCCAGGCGGACGCTTCCACCACGCGCAAGTACGGAGGCACCGGACTAGGACTGGCGATCTGCCGCCAGTTGGTGGAGCTGATGGGCGGGCGCATTGGAGTGGAAAGCCAACCCGGGAGCGGTTCCCGTTTCCATTTCGAGCTTCCGTTCGAGCTGATGCCGGAACAGCCGGCGCCCGCTGCTCCCCTGGTGGGTCTTCGTGTGGCTTTTGCCTCGCAGGGCGAACCGGCCCGGCGCGTCCTCCTCGAAACCCTGCGGCAGCGCGGCGCCCAGGTGATACCGTTTGACCAACGCGGGCCGTTGCCGGAGGGCTGCGATGTGGTACTGGCCGATGCCGGCGATTGGAATGCCGCCGGCTGTCCCAAGATACCGGCCATGATACCGGCAACGATACCGGCGGTGCTCCTTTCCGATTCCCGCCTGGCGCCGGAGAAAACCGGCGGAAAAGCCGCTTGGCTGCTAAAGCCCTTGACGCCGGCGCGGCTGGTCTCCGCCCTATTGGCCGCATGCCCGCCATCGCCCCAGCCGCCCGGCCTGGAGAACGCGCCCGCCAGGGCGGCCGCAGCCAGCTCCCCGCCTCCCCGCTTCGCCGGCGCGCGCGTGCTCATCGTCGAAGACAATGCCGTCAATCAAACCTTGCTCCGCCGCATGGTGGAGCGGCGCGGCTGCCAGGTGGAGGTTGCCGGAGATGGCGCCAAAGCCGTGTGCATGGCCCTATCCGCCGCCTACGACTTGATTTTGATGGACTGCCAGATGCCGGGAATGGATGGGTTCGAAGCCACCCGGATTCTCCGCACCAACCTGGGCGATCGCACCCCGCCGGTCATCGCCGTTACCGCCCGCGCCATGGAGGAGGACCGCCGGGAATGCGCCGCCGCCGGCATGAGCGATTATCTTGCCAAGCCCATCGGCAGCGCCCTGGTGGACGAAATGCTCCGCAAATGGCTGGCGGCCAAGGCGGTGAATGTGTGACAAGAGCCGGTGTGACAAGAGCCGGTGTGAAAAGAGCCGGCATAAATCGATTTAGCCACAGATGAACACGGATGGACACAGATAAAACCGATACAATGTGTTGGTTTCCTCTGTGTTCATCCGTGTTCATCCGTGGCCAAATTCTTTCCTGCCGTTCACGTAATGGTCCAGATGCACCCGTAGTTGCTTGGAACACTAAGTGTCTGCGCCGCCCCTGCAATAACGCCTGTTAGATTCTGTGCGCCTTCGATCTCCTCGACATAATTACCGCTCATCGGGAAGGCGAAGCTCGTCGTCTGCTGCTGATCCGTGAAATTGACGACGATCAGGCTGAATATGTTTCCCAACTGCCGTGAAAACGCCAACAAACCCTTCGAGTTGAAGTTCCCGTAATCATTGTAGAAGTAATGCTGGCCATCGCTGAACTGTGTTCCGCCGAGGCGGATTTTCGTCAGTTTTCGAACCAGGCGGATGATCGGCTGGCCATCGTTGTCATAAAAATAGTTCCAGCGCACCGGCCGATAGAGCATCACGCGCCCGTAGCCGCTGCCAGGAATCCAATAATTCTCGCAGAATTCCTGCCCCTCCGACAGCAGCGGCGTTCCCTTGCTCGTCAGCAGCGCAATCAGATACGGCTGAACCTTCGGCCAGTTGCCGTCCCGATTCCCTTGCTGGAGCAAAACGTCGTCCGGATCGTTGTCGGTGGGGATTGTACCGAAGTTGCAGATGAATCGCTGATGATCGTGATTCTCGATGTATTGAAGACCGGTCTTAGGCAGGGTGTCGCCGTTTGCCGTGACCGACGCCGGATATCCGCTTAGTCCGAGTTGTAGTCCCAGTTGCTCGATGGCGCCGGGGCTGCCGGCGGCGCAGTTGGCGGCGGCGCCGAGTGTGCCGTCCTGCCAGGTGCCGGTGCTGTAACTCCCGTAGAGAATATCCGGGGGGTTGGGAAGATATTCGGCAATCTGGATCAGATTGATGTTCCCGGCCGCATCGAAAAATCGCTGATAATGATCCGTCGCCCCCGCCTTGGATTTGACGTACTGGTAGGTGGAATATACCAGGTTGGCATAACCCACCCCGGTCGGACCGTCCCAATACTCCGGCGCGTCGTCGAAGCGGAATCCGTCCACGTGAAATGTGTCGAGCCAAAATTGATTGACGGAATAGTAATAATCCTGGGTGAGCTGCTTGGAGAAATCGCTCAACGTGCCGAACGCTCCACTTCCGCCGTTGAAAGGGTTTACAAGATCGTTCCCGAGGGCGTTATAAAGCTGCGTGTAGGCAAAGTCACCGCCGGTGTGGCCGTAGACTGAATCCACGACAACGGCGATTCCATTCTGGTGACAGCTATCCACGAAACCCTGAAAATCGGACGCTTTGCCAAAGCGCTCCGCCACGCAGAAATATCCGATGGGGTCGTAGCCCCAATCGATCGTGCTCAAAACGTTTGAGACCGGCATGACCTCGATGCAGTTGATTCCCAGATCCGCCAAGTAAGGAAGCTGCCTGACGGTGCGAGCGAGGTCGTCTCGGAACTCGCTGATCATCAACTCATAAATGATGGCATTCTTAAGCGGCGGCGTCTTCCATTTCGTTTCGTTGGCGGAAAATGCGTATGGCGTACTTCCGACGGTAATCGCCGACAGGCGCCCGACACCGACTTCGCGCGAGAACGGATCGATGATGAAGTCGACGTCGCCGCGCGTAGGGCTGTGAATGACGTAGCGATAGACGTAGCGCCCGGGCTGCCCGAACGCGGAGGACCCCGGCGGCGGTGGCGCCGTGTTCAAATCGATCTGGCCGGACCAGTAATCGCCGTAGGTAGGATCGACCGAGTGAGCCTGTGTCACCAGCGCCGGCTGGGCGGCCTGAAGGTATTGATCCGTTTCGTGAATGATCTTGACGGAAACCGCGTATCCCTTGCCGGAATCGACACCGGGCAGATAAATTCCGAACTGCACAACCTTGGGCGATATTTCCAGCGCGCCCAACTTGTTCATCGGAAGATAGTTCATAAACAGCCCCCCGAGCGCACAAAGACGCTGGTCAGATATTATACCGAATCGTCATTGTGTGGCAAGGAAGAGTTATCAGTTGTCAGTAAAACCAGTTGGCAGCGGCGCGCGCGGTTTTAACTGAAAACTGAAAACTGACCACTGACAACTTGTAACTTCACTTCTTTCTCAGATGAATCGTGCCGTTGAGGGTGTAAAAGGTGATCAGCTCGCCGCCGCCGTTGATGGACCCTTCCAGGCCGCGGCCATTTTGCAGTTTCATGCGGCTCGGCCCCATGCCGATCCGCGCGCCCGGAGCGAGCGTGATATCGAAATCCGAATATACCGAACCGTTGAGCGTGTCGAACTTTACTCGCGCTTTGACGGCCGCGGGCAGGGCGACGTCGATGCTTCCGTTCAGCGTGCTGAAGTACATCGGCTTATCCTGGGCCACGCGGTCCATGCTCACCTGGATGGCCCCGTTCAGGGTGTGCGCCACTACCGTCCCCGAGACGTTCGTCAGTTGAATCCTGCCCTGGTGGGAATCCGCGTCGATTTCGCCCTGAACTCCGTCTACCGTAATGGGACCGTTCAGCGCCTTGAGCGTCAGCGAGACCTCGGCCGGAACCGTCACGGTCACACTGCCGTGCATCGGGCCGGAGTCGATCCTGATGGCGTCGCCATCCTGGTCGATGGTGAGGCCGCGCGGCAGATCGATACGACGCATTCCACTCGAATCGCGGGAGTCGCGCGAGTCGCCGGTGTCCACGATCACGTCTTTATCGGCGTGAGTCTTCACCGTGATGGATCCGTTCAAGCTGTGAATGCTGATGGGGCGCGACGCCCCGGCGCCGGCAACTCCTGGAATTACGACGGTTCTTTGGGCCAGCATCGGGGCGCACACCACAAGCGCCAGCCCAGCCAGTTTTAATCGGTTTTTCATGGTCTTATCGATTCTTCTAAACTGTCGCTTTACTGCCTGGCACAGGCGCCTCCGGCAAAGCCGACTTTAGATTTACCTTTCAGTCCTAACTCTTTGCATGCACACGGATGGGGCCGTTGAAGCCATCGAAGCTCAAAACCGGCCCGCCTTTACCGATCCTCGCGTTGTTCCACCCACCCGAGCCCCAGCGATGGCCCATCAATTGACCGGCCGGCATGGTGAGGTCGAAATCGGTATACACGCCGCCGTGAAAAGTCTTGAAGTGCAACTCGGCATTCAGGTCTTTCTGAAGGTAAACGTCCACGCTGCCGTTAAACGTGCGAAAGCTGGTTTCCCGCTCGGGATTGCGGCTGAACACGGCCCTGATCGGTGCGTTGAAACTCTTCACCGAGCCGGAGCCCGCGATATCCTCGAGATCGATCCCGCCGTTGAAGGTCTCCACCCGAAAATCGCCCTGCGTGCCGTGCATCTCCACCGTGCCGCGGTTGAAGTTCTTCAGATCGAGGCGCAAACCGCGAGGAACCTGGATGTCGTGGTCGTACCAAACCGAGAAATGGTCGTGCCGGCCGCGGCAACAGTCGCAACAATCGTTCGGCCAGTGCGCCTTCACCAGAACCTGGCTTCCCTCTTGCGTCATTTCGAGCGTGACCAGGCGCCTGGCGTCTTCCAACTCAGCCTTCGTCTCCGCCCGCATGTGCTTTACGGTGTGGATCTTGATGACGTTGCCGTCGTACCCGTTCACGTGCACGTAACCCATGAAGTTGTGGACCGAAAGCTCGGCATCGGCGCCGCTGACGGTAAAAGACCGGTCCGTGGTCTCATGGTCTTCCAGACGCCAGTCGTCGTTGTCGTCGCGGTGAAAGCCGAAGACCAGGGCTGGCGCGAACGCGAGCGCGAGAATAGCTAGTTTTTTCACTTTTCGATCTCCTTATTGAGAAACTCCCAGTTGTTTCAGGCCCCACTCGGCCCGCTGCCGCACGATCGGCTCGGCATCGGCAGAGTCGGCGAGTTGTTTCATTTCCACCGCGCAATCGCGTGCGTGCGCGTTCACCAGCAGTTCGATCAGGGCCACTTGCACCAGCGGCGATTCCTCGCGCAGAAGCCCATCCGCCAAGGTGCGCCGCACCGATGGATCGGAGCCGTATCGGTCCAGCCCATCCACCGCCGCCAACCGCACATTCACGTTCGGATCCCGGCGGGCGGCCTGCAGCAGCGCCTGCTCCACCTCGTTATCCGGCCGGGCCAGTTGCTGGGCGTAAACCACGCCCTCCAGGCGCGAGCCGGGCGAAGACTGGTTCAGCATGGCGAGCGACACCAGTTGCCGCAAATTCTCAACTTGCCCCTGAAGCTGCGCCACGGAATTGTCCGGCGGTTTCGGCATAGCCAGAAACCGTCCGCCCGCCAAGCCGATGGCCAGAAGCCCAGCGGCGCCGGCCATTTGCCACACCGGCCGCGGCATCCATCCCCACGGCATCCAACTTTTTCGCGAACGCTTCGGTGTTTCACGCTGAGCCTGGGCCAAACCCGCCGCAAAGGCGTTCAAGGTTTCCCGGAACCGCGCTCCCATCTCCGGGCTAGGCTCTTCGACCGCCAGCGCCTCCATGCCTCTCCACACCCGTCCCATGGCGGCCAGCTCGGCGCGGCAGCCGGAGCAACCTTCCAGGTGTTCCACCAGGAGCTCGCGCGCCGCCTTGTCCAGCCAGCCGGCCAAACATTCCGGAATCTGTTGCCGGTAACGATCGCAATCCGTCATGCCCGTTCTCCGCGAAGCGCAAAGAAGCGCTCGCTCAAATCGCGCAATGCGCGATACACCCGCACCTTCACCGTCCCCACTTCGCACTCCAGGGCGGCGGCAATCTCGTCGTACTTCATATTTAAGAAGCGGCTCAGGATCAGCACTTCCTTCTTCTCCGCCGGCATGGAGGCCAGGGCCCGGCGCAGACATTCGGTCTCCTCGCGTTGTTCCGCCTGGCGCGCAGGAGAAGGCGCCGCACTGGCGAAATTTTCGACACTTTCAGGCAAGGCAACTTCAGCCGCATGCCGCCCCGCTTGGTCGAGCCAGGCGTGACGGCCAATTTGAAACAGCCAAGCGCGGAACCCCGTTCCCGGTTTCCAGGTGTGCCGGTACTTCAGTACCCGGAAGAAAGCCTCCTGCACCAAGTCCTCGCTGGAGGCGCGATTCCCGGTCTGATGCAAAAAGAATTGAAATAGCGCGCGGTGGTGACGGTCGAAAAGCACTTCGAGCCGCGCCACGTCCCCGGCGCTCACCTCCCGCATAATTTGTTCGTCCTCCATCGTTTTGCTTACGATATCGATACCACGGCGGCGGGAAAAGGTTACAAGAAAAGTTGTGGAGCGGGCTTTCAGCCCAATGTCACTCAGTTTTCCAAAAGGCCAGCCGCGGGCTAACCTTGTGGGGCGGGCCCCCTGGCCCGCGCGGGACGCCCCCGTCCCACCCCGGCACACCTGTGCGGGCTCACCACGGCTTTTTGCCCTTTAAAGGCAAGCGGGAAGCGCGCCCGTTGAGGCAAAATAGGAGAGCAGCTCTACATTGCGGTTTGGACGGACGGATGCACTGGTGATCTGCCCAAGTCCGGCTGGGCTGCACATTCTGAAAACTTTCGAGGCGTACGTGAAGATTCTGGCAAACGGCATGTTCTGTGTTTCGCTGCTCTGGTGGAGCGGCGGGGGAGGCTTGCAGGCGGCGCCGCAGACGGTTTCTTCCGCGCCTGCCGGCGGCCCCAGCCAAGCCGATGCCGGAGCTGATGCCGGCGCCAATGCCCCGGCCGATCCCTCCAGCGCCGGTGAGCCCCAGACGCCGCCCCAGCAGCAGCCCGCAACCCAGCAGCCCCAGCAGTCTCCGGGCGCTCCCGGCGGCCCGATCGTGCAGGCGGCGCCTGA
>Ga0187864_10001481_pt1 | contig 22607 bp, 18 predicted proteins | sample June2016WEW_11_4_FD_132985 | JGI IMG/M metagenome (GOLD analysis project Ga0187864, IMG submission 132985) | Peatland microbial communities from SPRUCE experiment site at the Marcell Experimental Forest, Minnesota, USA - June2016WEW_11_40 | ecosystem: Environmental > Terrestrial > Soil >...
AAATTGCCCCTTCATGGCCCTGATCCTGCTCCTGCCCCTCGCTTTCGCCGCCTTGTTTCTAGCAGTCGAAAGCGAAGGCTACCGGGACCGCTTTCTGCGCGCGGCGGTCGCGTTCGGTGTTGCGGCTTGGGCACTGGTGGAGCTTCTGAGCCTGCCGAGCGCGGTCACCCGATGGGCTCTCGCGGTGGCGTGGCTGCTGGTCGCGGTGGCTGCCTTCCTGCGCCGCCGCCCGATCAATCTTCCGCGCCTGAAGCCGGATCCGGTAGTCGTCGTGTGCCTCGCCGGATGCGTTACCGTGGCCGTGTTTACCGGCTTGCTGGCCGTGCTCAGTCCGCCCAACAGCACCGATGCCATGGCCTATCACTTACCGCGCGTGGTGTACTGGGCGGAGCAATCGAGCGTACGCTTCTTTCCTACCCCCTACCTGAATCAAATCATGCTGCAGCCCATGGCCGAATATCTCATGCTGCACGCGTATCTGCTGGCCGGCGGCGATTGGTTCCTCAACCTGGTGCAATGGTCGTCGTCGATAGGCGCCATGGTGGGCGTATCGCTGGTAGCGCGCGAGTTGGGCGCGGACGCCCGCGGTCAGGCCCTGGCAGCATTGGTTTCAGCCACCATCCCGGCGGGCATTCTGGCTTCTTCGGGGGCCAAGAACGATTACGTGCTGGCCATGTGGCTCGTGGCGGCGGTTTACTTCGCCGCCCGCGTAGGCGCCGCCCGCTGGAAGTGGGATGCCGTCTGCCTGGGTTGCGCTTTCGGTCTGGCGCTCGATACCAAAGCTACGGCCTATCTATTTATGCCCGCCCTAGTGGCCGTGGCATGGTGGGCGGGTGCGCGTTCGGGCGCGCGCGCCATGCCGCGAGTCTGGCGCAGCACCCGGGATTGGCGCCCGCCTCACCCGCTGGTTTGCCCCGCGATCACCCTTGCTTGCGCGCTCGCCATCGATACACCGCTCTTTATCCGCAACTACCGCTTGAGCCGCTCGCCGCTCGGTTTCGATTCCGCCCATGGCGATGGCCTCTTCCGCTGGCGCAACGATCGGCTCGGTTGGAAACCGCTCGTCTCCAACGCCCTGCGTAATTTTTCCGATCAGCTCGGGGCGCGCAGCCAGCGTTGGAATCAAGGCGTCTATGGCTTCGTCGTCGCCGTGCACAAAAAGCTCCGCATCGATTGGAACGATCCCGCCACCACCTGGCCATGGGCCGTATTCGCTCCGCCGGTCAACGCCAATCATGAAGCCAACGCGCCCAACCGCTGGCAATTGCTGCTGCTCGCCTTGGCCGTGCTCGCGGCCATTCGCAGGCACAACGCCCTGTGGCTCTGGTACACCGCGGCGCTGGCGTTCGGCTTCCTCGCCTTCTGCGAGTATCTGAAGTGGCAACCGTTTCTGGCGCGTCTGTTCCTGCCGCTGCTGGTGGCCTCGGCGCCGCTCATGGGTGCGGTATTCGGGCGGTGGCGCGCGCCGTTCGCCATCCTTCTGTCTCTGTTTCTGCTCAACAATGCGCGGCCGGTGCTGTTCCAAAACTGGGTGCGCCCGTGGAGCGGGCCGCACAGCGTCCTCCACGCCGATCGCGACCAGGAATATTTTGCGGATCTGGGCTCGTGGAAAAATGCGCCGTCATATTTCAGCGCCGTGTCGCTCCTCGGCCATTCCGGCTGCGGCGTGATTGGCATCGATATTACCAACCTCACCGTCGAGTACCCGCTCCAGGCCCTGTTACGCGAGCGCAATCCCGGCGCGCGCTTCCTCCACACCGGCGTGACCAACGTCACCCGGCGCTACCCGCCTCCAGTAGCCGCGACTCCCTGCGCCGTAGTCTGCCTGGACTGCATCGGCGACGCGAAACGCCTGAGCCTCTATGCCGGCTTTTCCAAGAGCACCACCATCGGCCGCTTCGTCGTGTTTTATGGCCAGGGCTTCGCCCCTTGAATTAGGGCAAGCTAAAGCATGCCCCACCAAGCCGGGGTGGGGCATGCTTTAGCTTGCCTTACCTGAAACCGGCTTGCACCGCCCTACTGCGGCCGCATCCAAATATCTTCCAGCACATCCACCGAAGACGTCAGCGTCTGCCCGCCCACCGTCAGCCGCACAAAGTAAGTCCCGGGCTGCACCGGACTTCCTTGCGGTGCGCCGAAGCCGAAAAATCCGCCGGCGCGTCCACCGCCGGCGACGAACGGGACCGGCCCACCACCGCGTCCGCCACGGCCACCACCGCCGCCGCCGCCAAAACCGCGGACCACGACCCCGCCGCTCTGGCTGCCGGGCCCCAACGCAGGTTCAGCGCCCGGAGGCTCGGTCGCCAGAGGGCCGCCGAAACCACCCCCGCCTCCGCGTCCGCCGCGCCCAGCGTTGGCGCCCGCCGGCGGAGCCGGGCCCAGCATGTTCCACTGGAAGCGGTTCATGCCCTCTTTGATGTCCACATCCATGGTGCTGAGGACCTTATCGCTCTGCAGGAACTCCACCTTAGCTTTGCCAAGCTCGCCCTTGGCCCAAATGCTGATGGCCGTGCCGCCTTGTGGGTTCGGTGCTTTGAATTCCCGATTGGCGGCGTGCCGCTGCGCCTCCGGATCGTTCTTCCACTGAATGGCCGGCCGCGGATCGAATAGAATCAGGCTGCGGTCGTCACCCGCCTTGAGATGCTCCAGCGGAGTGATGTCGTCGGCAATCCAGATTGAGCGCCCATGCGTGCCTACAATCAAGTCGCGGTCGCGCGGATGGATCAGAATGTCGTCCACGCGCACGCTCGGCATGCCGGTCATGAACTTCTCCCAGCGGCTGCCGCCGTCGAGCGTCACAAACAACCCGAACTCCGTCCCCACGAACAGCAACCGCGGGTTGTCGTAATCCTCCCGCAGCGCGTTGATGTTTCCCATCTCCGGCAGATTGCCCGTCACATTCGTCCACGTTTTGCCGTAATCGGTGGTCTTGAACAGATACGGCTTCCAATCGTCGTTGCGATGGTTATCGAGCGCCACGTAAGCCGTGGCGGGGTCGAAGTGCGAAGGCTCGATGCGCGAAACCTGCACGTAACCCTTGGGCGCGTCGCTGATGTTATCGATGACGTTGATGAAAGTCTCGCCGCCATCCTGGCTCAACTGCAAATTGCCATCGTCGGTGCCGATCCAAATCACGCCTGGTTTCGATGGAGATTCGCGCACCTGCGTCGCCAACGAACCGGCCGAATACCCGTCGTGCTTTTCGGCCATCGGTTTATCGCCGCTCACTTCCATGATGGACATCTTCGGCGCCCAGCGGTCCACATTCTTGCTCAAGTCCGTCGGATTCATCCACCACGTGTCTCCGCGATTGTTCGACTTAAAGAAAAACTGCGCCGCCATATAAACCACCTCCGGGTTATGCGGCGAGATCTCGAACGGAGCGTTCCAGTAAAAGCGGAATGTTTCGGCCTTGTCCGGCGGGTTTACGATGTTCAAGGGACCGCCGCGGCCGCCGAATCCGCCGCCACCCCCGCCCGCAGCCCCGCCGCGTCCTCCTTCCGCCGCTTGCGGTGCACCGTTGGCCGGGTCGCTCCCGGCGTTCCTCGTCGAAGTCGTGGTTCCCGATGGCGGTGCGCTTGCCGCCGCCGCGTTAGCCTCCGCATCCGTGCCGCCGCGTCCGGGCCCCAGCGAGGGCCGAATGCTCTTCTGCGTGCCAGCGCGCATATCGTGCCGGCTCATCGAGCCATCCTGCGATTCGGCATACACAATCGCCCAATCCGTAGGATCTTGCCGGGTATAGAAACCGTCGCCGCCCGCCACCTGGAACCAGTCCGTATTCACCGGCCCGATGGTGGAGCGAAGCGCGCTCGGCCCGCACCAGGCGTTGTTATCCTGCAACCCGCCGCAGACATAATAAGGCCGGCGCATATCCGCCGAAACCTGGTAGAACTGCCCCACCGGCATGTCGTTGTGGAAGTCCCAGCGATAGCCGCCGTCGTTGCTCACGTCGATGCCGCCGTCGTGCCCTACCCATACCGTGCGCGGGTCCTTGGGATTGATCCAGATCGCGTGGTAGTCGGTATGCGACGCGTCCAGGCCCTTCCATGTCTTGCCGCCATCGAGCGACATCTGCGCTGGGGTACCGCCCACGAAGAGCTTCTTATCGTTGACCGGGTCCACGCGAATCTGGCTGAAATAGGTTGGGCGTTGGTTCTGGTTGCTCATGAACTGCCAGGTCTTGCCGCCATCGTCGGAGCGGAACACGCCGCTCCCGTTGGGGTTGGGCGGAGCCGCCGCGCCTCGGCCGGCGCCGCCTCTACCGCCGCCACCGGCTTCCCCAGTCGGTGTCTCGCCGCCTTCTACCGGGCCGCGGCCGCCGCGCGCCGGGCCGCCTTCAGCCGTCGTACCGCCGCCCGTTCCGGCGCTCGCGCCCGCTTCCACCTGGGCGTAAATGGTGCTGGGTTTGGCGCGGAAGATGGAAATCGCAATTCGCCCGAAGATGCCGTCCTTTGGCTTCGGCCAGCCTGGGCCGTCCAGCTTGGTCCAACTGTTGCCGCCATCCACGGATTTCCACAACGCGCTTCCGGCGCCGCCGCCGTTATACCCCCACCACGTGCGCTGCCGCTGGAACGACGAAGCGTAAACGATCTTCGAGTTCGACGGATCGATGGCCACGTCGTTGAACCCCGTGTAGGGGTCCATGTATTTGGCCAGCTTCCAAGTCTTGCCGCCATCGGTCGTCTTATACAGGCCGCGCTCCGGATTGGGTCCGAACAGATGACCGGGCGACGCTACGAACACAATGTTGGGGTTGGTCGGGTCGACGGCAATGCGGTTGATCGATTGCACCTGTTCGAGCCCCAGGTGGTTCCACGTCTTGCCGCCATCGGTGGTGCCCCACATCCCATCGCCGATCGAAGAGCTTTGCCGGTTATTGGCCTCGCCCGTGCCGACATAAACGATGTTCGGGTCCGACGGAGCGATCCCGATCGCGCCGATCGATTCGTTCGGCATGGTGTCGAACAGCGACCGCCAGAAAATTCCGCCGTCGGTCGATTTCCATAGACCGCCCGTGGCAAAGCCCACGTAAACGATCATCGGGTCTTTTTCGGAACCCTGAATGTCGTCCACACGCCCCGCCATGGTGGCGGGCCCGATCGGCCGGAACGAGAATCCCCGCAAGATCGGGTCGGTGGAAGCGTTGATGACAGGCGGAACCGGTTCTTGCGCCGCGCCCTGCTCTTGCGTGTGGCCGGGCAAGCCCAAAACGAAGCCGATTACGAGAGCCGCGAAAAGCGTCCCGAGGTGTTGATACACGGACCTAGCAAGCATATTGGTGAATAATGTACCACGCGCCACCTGGGTCTACTATTTCGAATAGTGCCGTGCGCCGTTAGACGCGCGATTCGCCAGAATTCGTGGGGCGGACCCCCGGGGTCCGCCCTACAACTTATGCGGATGTATCACGGGCACAAAAGTATGCGGCATTAGCCTCGTCAGCCCCCAGCCCGCTTAATCTGCTCCAGCGTTCTTCGCAAAATCGGCAGGACGGCGAGATCCTTTTCGCCCGCGAGTTCCTCTTTGAGTGCGATAATCGTCGCCAGATCCAGTACCCGCACTCTCTGCCCGTTGCCGATCTCCATCTCAATCGCATGCGGCAACAACTCTTCATAGCCCAGTCCGCGCCCGACTGTTCCCAGCACATCCAGAGGACCGCAATTGGTAATCAGGTTGTGGTGGCCGGGCGAACTCAGATGGCTGGGTTTGGGCTTGAGCCGGCGGCTGGGCTGCATTCGATAAACAGCATCGATGCCGTCCAGCACACGCAAGAGCTTGGCTACGTTGTCCTCGCTCCGCGAGACAACGATGTCGAGATCAAAAGTGTTCATCGGGGCGCCATTTAGAGCGGCTGCGAGGCCCCCGACAATCGCAAACTCCACCTCGCCCTCGGTCAGGGCGCGCAAGAGCGCCCGAAAATCACTCACCGGCATTTAGTTCTCGGATGGCAAGGATTGCATTCACGTGGCGCTGCAGGCAATCGAGGCGCTCGGCCGGCGTCAGTGAGAGCATCCAGCGGATCAGCGTCAAATCCACGCCATCTTCGCTGTAATCGGTTTGTGGTTGCGGATCCTGGTCCGCCACAGATCCTCCTACTATTTCAGCTCGGCTCCTGAACCGCGTCCCGATGGTGCAGCTTGACCTTGAAACCCGCCGCGCGCAATTTCTTGTGGATTTCTTCGGCGATCATCACCGAGCGGTGCTGCCCGCCGGTGCAGCCGAAACTGATGGTCAGGTAGCTCTTGCCCTCGCGAATATAATACGGCAGCAGGTACAGCAGCAATTCGGAAATTCTTTTTGTGAACTCCACCGTCTGTGGAAACGAACGGATATAGCGCGCCACCGCCGGATTCTTCCCGGTTTGGCGCTTGAAGCGCGGGATGTAGTTCGGATTGGGCAGAAAGCGAACGTCGAATACCAGGTCGCTTTCCGGCGGCAAACCGTTGCGATAGCCGAAGCTGTTCACATAGATCGCCAGGGTGGAACGGTCGCGCCGGCCGCTGAAGCGCTCGCCGATGAATTCGCGCAGCTCGTGCGCCGTAAGCTGGGAGGTATTGATCACCAGATCGGCCATGGCGCGGATGGCGGCCAGTTCCGTGCGCTCGGTCCCAATGCTGCGGACGATGGAGCGGCTGGCGCCGAGCGGATGCGGGCGCCGGGTTTCGCTGAAACGGCGAACGATGGCCGCATCGTCGGCTTCGAGGAAAATCAACTGCACGGCAAGCGACTTCTTGATATCCGCGAAAACCTTGGGGAAGCGTTTCAGCCCTTCGCCTTCGCGAATGTCCACCACCAGGGCCGCGGCCGGGATGCTGGTGTTGTCGCGCGTCAGCTCGGCGAACTTGGGAATCAGCTCTACCGGCAGGTTGTCCACCGAGTAGAACCCCAGGTCCTCCAGAGCCCGCAGGACGGAGCCCTTGCCGGAACCGCTCAGACCCGTGATAATGACCAGCTCCGGCCGGCGGCCGGAAGCCGCGGACGTGTTTGGGGCACGCGGCATGGAACCGGTTTACGCCTCGACCAGGTCGAAATGGCCGTCGCGGCGCCGCAGCAGGACCGAGAGACGATCGGTCTCGGCGTCGCGATACACCAAGTAATCGCGGCCCTTTTCAATTTCGATCAAGGCCTCGTCGAGAGTCATCGGTTTGCGTTTCTTGTGATTATCGATGTGATAAATGCGCCGTTCGACCTCCGGTTCCGGCCCGGCCGGCGGCGCGGACGCTTCCACCGCGGCCTGCTCCGCCGGGGCGCCTTTGCGCGGCGTGCGTTTGGTGTCGCGCCACTTGGTGGTCGCTTTGAGGGCCTGCTTCTCCAGCTTGTCCGCCGCCGCGTGAATCGCCGAAAACAGATCCGTGGCCGATCCGATGCCTACCAACTCGTGGTTATAGTAGTGGACCGTGGCTTCCGCCTGATGCAAATGGCGCTCCTGCGAGAGCACTACGTGCGCTTCGCATTCCCGCTTGCCGTCCAGCAGTTTGCCGATTTTGACGAAATGCGTCTCCAGCTTGGCGAGCTGCGCCGGCGCCAATCCCACCTGCCTGCCCGTGTATGTGATCTTCATGAGCGTTCCGCCGTTTTTCGGCGGCGGTTGCGGCCAACCGCCGCCGGCACCTTCCTCTTTCTTTATAGCGCACAAGGAGCTGGACCACCTGCTGCAATTCGTAAGTAGTCGACCGGCAGCAACCGTTCCTTACAGTCGCGGCTCTGACTGGCGGCTCAGTGGCTATCTTCGCTATTCCCGATCCACATGCATCAAAAACGCCCTCCAGCCGGTGCGGAGAGCCGCAAGTCAGAGCCGCGACTGGCAAGGAGCGGTCGCATGCAAATGATTGCCGGCGGCTGAAAGCTCCCCTACGGCCGCAGCCGCCGCTGATGCGTCGAAGGTATTTTCATGTCCTCGCGGTATTTGGCCACGGTGCGGCGGGTGACGTTGATGCCGGCGGCTTCGAGCAGCGCCGTGATCTTTTCGTCTGTGAGGGGGTGGGTGCGGTCTTCCTCCTCGATCATTCTCTTCACCTTACGCTTGAGCAACAACAGCGGCGTGAAGCTTCCCGAAGGCCCCTGCACGGCTTCGGAGAAGAAGTAGCGCAGTTCGAAAACTCCCTGCGGCGTGTGCGCGTACTTGCCGGCCACCGCGCGGCTGACCGTGGACGGGTGCACTCCCACTTCCTCCGCCACTTCTTTGATCATCATCGGCTTCAGGTGCTCGAGCCCGTTGGCCAGAAAGTCGGTCTGGCGGCGGACGATCGCCTGGCAAACCTTCAGGATGGTCTGCTTCCGCTGCTCGATGTTCTTCATCAACTGGATGGCCGAGGAGTAGCGCTCGCGCACGTAGTCCCGAACTTCCTTGGAAGCGCCGTTTTCCCGGTCCAGCATACGCCGGTATTGCACGTTGAGACGAAGCTGCGGCACGTCTTCGTCGTTCATTTGAATGATGTAGTCGTCGCCGTCCTTGATCAGATATACGTCCGGCTCGATCACCCTGGCGCCGGCGCCGGAATAGCGCAGGCCGGGCCGCGGATTCAAATGCCGGATCATATTCACGGCGATTTCAATGTGCTCCATGGGCCGGCCCAGCAGCCGCGCCAGCTCCTTATACTGGCGCATTTCGAGCAGGCGCATGTGGTCGGAGACGATCTGCCACGCCACTCCGCCCTTGCCGTTCACGCTTTCGATCTGGAGCAGCAGGCATTCGCGCAGGTCCCTCGCCGCGATTCCCGCTTCGAGCGACTGGACGGCTTTCAGGCCCTGCTCCACCTCTTCCATCGAATGCTCGCCGGCGGCGGCGATTTCCGCCAGTGGCGTCGTCAAGTACCCGTCGTCATCCAGGTTGCCGATGATGGATTCAGCCGCGTTGCGCACCGGGTCGGGAATCAAGCTCATGCTCAACCCCCGGCGCAAATAGTCTCCCAGCGTCTCCGGCGCCGAAAGAAAGGTCTCGAAAGACGGCTTTTCCACCGATTCCGATGCCGGACTCTTATAGCCCGGATCGAGATAATCGTCAAAAAACGAGCCGAAGTCGATTTCATCGAATGGATCGGAGGCGGCCGGGGTTTCGAGCGGGTCGTTGGTAGCCGAAGGGGCGCTCTCCGGCCCCGTCACCGTGGCGGCGGTCTCTTCGGCGTCCGCAAAAACGCTTCCATTGATGGCTACGTCGCCCGCGTTGCCATCCACGGAGCCCGATTCGTTCAATACCGCCGCTTCCAGAATCTCGCGGTCCGCGCGGTTGTTTTCCGGCTCCGCCTCCAGAAGGGGCAACAGCTCTTCGGGGGGGACTTCGTCGCCGCTTTCCTCGGTGGCCTCTTCCAGAACCGGATTCTTGACAATCTCCTGCGTGATCATTTCCTTCAGCTCCAGCCGGTTGAGCTGAAGGACCGTGACCATTTGGACTAGTCCGGGCGTGAGAATCTGCTTTTGTGCGACCTTAAGGTCCAATCGTGGCGACAGCAGGCTCATCTCGTACCCATAATATCACTGGAATTCCGTCGCACCGGCGAACTCTTTGCGGAGCCCTAGCATTTTTTGTGCCGTTTTCAACGGTAGCCGCGACTTTGGGCATCTTTGTGCGCGGAAACCAGGAAATGCTCCACCCGTTCCGCGCTTCTGCGACGGGGGCTCCGGTTCCACGGGCGATGGAAGCTGTTTAGCAAGACCGCATCCGGGCGGTACCTGGTCGTGGTGTTCACTTATGAAATGAATGCCGCAGAGAGGAGCAAGTATGCCCCGCAAATCGGCTGACCCCGTGAAATCCAAGGCGGACGCCGGGCAAGCCGGCTGGTACGCGACCCCGCAAGGTCGCCGGCAGACGCAGCGAGAGTTTGCTCGCGCGCTCAAGGACGGGACTCTGGTTCGGTCGGCCGGATCGAAAATCGCGAAAAGCGATCCGAAGGTGCTGGAGCAGCTCATGGAAGAGGCGAAACGGAACGCGACCCGCTCCATCTCGATTCGTGTCCCGATCGCCGACCTCGAACAGGCACGGCAGATCGCCGAAAAGACCCGTGTCGGCTACCAAACCGTGCTCAAGCAAGCCATCAGAGAAGGTTTGAAGCGGGCCGGCTGATTCCGAAATTACGATGTCAGCCTGGATGGAGCCTGGCACCGGTTCCCTTAGGCGGCGGTTTGGGACTTGCCAAGGCAGCAGCGCTTGTATTTCTGGCCGCTGCCGCAAGGGCACGCTTCGTTGCGGCCGATTTTGGGTTCGGAGCGGCGGTAGGGTTCGGGCTTTTGTGCATTCTTGTGCAAATTTCCGGTTTTGCATTCTTGTGCAAGCGGGGGCTCCGCGGGGGCCTCTGGCTGCCGGGGTAGCGGGGCGTTGTTGAAAGTAAGGGATTTCTTTGGTTTGGCCGGAGAGGAAGGCATGGCGGTTTGGATAATGAAAATGGCGGCTTTGAGACGGACGGACGGGGAGGACTTGGGATCTTTGAGGACTTCGCGGAGAGAATCGAAGGCCAGCTCGGCGAGCTCTTGGGCGCGCTCGCGGAAGATGAGGGTGCGGTCGGACTCGAGATCGGCAAGCGCCTGTTGGAATTGCGGGGAACTGCTGCGCCAATTGGCGACGGTGTTGCGGTGAACGCCGGCTTGGGCGGCGGCGTTTGTGAGGTTCGCGCCGCTAGCTAGACAGGGCGTCGATGACCTGGAGTTGTTGAGCGGAGAGCTGGGAATCGTGCATGGGATCACTTCCGGCCCCACGATAGCGCGCGGGCAGTTCAGGGACGGGGTGCGCGGAAGGTGCGGATTGGCTGTAGCTCTATGAAACGGTGGGAGTAAAAAAATATATCGAAAGTCTGTGACCGTCCTTTTCGCCGGCCGGCTTTTGTGCGTTCTTGTGTGTGGAAGCGGCATCGGCTGGGGCGGGTCTGGGGAAACAGGCGGGATGTTTCTGGGGTTCCCGAGCCTGTGGGAGCGGTCTGACTGATCCGCCAGTTCTGGGAATCAGCGACTGCGCTAATAGCGGCGAAAACGAGGAGCGATAAAATGTAGCGCATTGCGTTTTGGATTTCCAAATCCGCTTTTTCAAGCGCTGCGGCAAAATTCAGACCTTGCCATCGTGAAGTGTAGGCGCGCGGTAACGCGAAAGCAAGGGGGTTGCCCCGCCCTTGCCCTCGCCTTTCCACACGAATCGCCCCGCCCTCGCCAGGGATTCCGGTCGACGCGGTACCGTGGAATGATGCGAATCCTTGTTTTAACCGACGACAACGGAACGACCCGTGTAAGGGAAAGCCGAGAGGTTTTCGATGTAGCGGAGTTCAAGCTGGTCTACACCTGTCCGGACTGCAAGAACGAGTTCATCTTCACGGCGGATAAGGAGGGCGAGCCAAAGCAAAGCTGGCGTGCCTGTCCAGTTTGCGCAAAGAACCTTACGTTGTTTGATACCGGCACGGCAACGCCCGAGGTCTTGCTGTGGGAGGCGCTTTCCCTGTACCGGTCGTTCTACGAATTCGTAACGACGCGGCATCCGTTTCCGGAACTGAAGCTGCTGGTGACGGTACCGGCGGCGGAGCCGAAACCGGCCAGCAGTCCGGCGAAGCCAACAGCTACCTAGTCTGGTGCGCCTGTCCGCCTGTCCGCCTGTCCGCCTGTCCGCGTGGGAGGCGTCGCCGCGAGCAACGTTCCGCCGGTTGTTCCGCCAAGTAGTCCGCCGTCGATTCCCGCCGCCCGTGTCGCCGCCGTACAGCCTTACATGGAAATGGCAGGGCCGAAGCACCGACCCTGCCGTAAAACTAGCTTCCAAAACACTGCCTCATTCCACGGAGGCAAATCCGACGAGCCAAAAGTTTTGGAATGAAACGGAATGAAACTGCGTTTGGGAATGTCTGTAAGTGATTGAAAACATGGTGGCCAGGGACGGAATCGAACCGCCGACGCCAGCCATTTCAGGGTTGCGCCCGCCGGTTCAGCGAAACGGAAGATACACGATCTGATTCCGCCATTGTTCTGCTTGTGATGCGGCCCACACAAGAAGAAGTGAATCGATGATCTCACCGATAGCGCTCGGCTGCTGGGGGACGATGAATATGCCTGGAACTGGTTTGCCATCTTCGAGGCGATCCCGAAAATGCCACGTCATCGTCTGCCGGTCGTGGGTAATCAGAATGCGTTCTTGCTCAGCGGCAAGTTCAAGGAGCGCTGAATCTGTGGTTCCGCGTAAACGAGTAGTTTTCACATCTGCAAATCGAATGCCTTTGCCGGCCGCGCCACGCGCTGAAGGAAAACTCGCCCCGATTGCAGTACACTAATTCGACATGCGACGTTTATTCCTCGCCAGTCTGGTTTTTGCCTGCGCGGCGGGCGCAGGGACGTTTAGTCTGGAACAGGTTCTTTCGGCTCCGTTCCCTTATGAATTGACTGCCTCAGCCACCGGCGGAAACGTGGCGTGGGTTCTGAACGAGCACGGGGCGCGGAACGTGTGGGTGGCCATGGCGCCGAATTACACAGGCGTTCGCGCCACTTCGAATACCGAGGACGACGGCCAGGACGTGGGCCAGTTGCAGTGGACCCCGGATGGCAAGTCGGTGGTCTACACGCATGGCGGCGACCTGGAATTTCTGGACCGGCCCGACCCGAATCCGGCTACCAATCCGGCGGGCGTGGAACAGGCCGTTTGGGTGGTAACGCCAGGTTCGGCGCCGCGCAAATTGGGCGACGGCCATTCGCCTGCCGTGTCGCCGAAGGGCGGACTGGTGGCGTTTCTGAAGGAAGGGAAGATTTACATCGTGCCGGTCGCGGGCGCCGAGAAACCGGCCCTGATGTACTATCCGCGTTCGGGAGTGACGGCGCGCGAGCTGGCGTGGTCTCCGGATGGCTCCAAGCTGGCCTTCGTCAGCGATCGCGTCAATCACAGCTTCATCGCGGTTTACGATTTCGGCGCTAAGGCGCTGACTTACATGGAGCCGACCGTGGACCGGGATCAATCGCCGGCGTGGTCGCCGGATAGCCGCCAGGTGGCGTTTGTGCGCGTGCCGGCCGGCGGCGGAGGACGAGGCGGCCGCGGCGGTGGCGGGGAAGGAGGCGGCTGGTCGATCCGCGTGGCCAGCGTTGCCGACGGCACCGGCCGCGAGATCTGGAAATCCGAGCGTGGCCAGGGCAGCGCATTCCATCCGGCGGAATCCGAACCGGCGCTGTTGTGGGCAGCCGGCGATCGCATTGTTTTCCCGTGGGAGAAAGGCGGCTGGCTGCATCTTTATTCCGTAGCTGTGGAAGGCGGCCCGGCCACGCTGCTGACCCCGGGCGATTTCGAAGTCGATCACGTCGCCTATTCCGCCGATCGCAAGGAAATCGTGTTCGATTCCAACCAGGACGACATCGACCGGCGGCACGTGTGGCGCGTGAGCACCGCGAGCGGCCCCGCGCGCGCCGTCACCAAGGGAGACGAGCTGGAAATGACGCCGGTGTTCGCCGGCGATGCCATTGCCTATTTGCATGCCGATGGCCGGCGCCCGTTGCGGGCCGCTATCCGGCAGGGCGAAACCGTCAAAGACCTCGCGCCCGATTCCATCCCCGCCGATTTCCCCACCGATTCGCTGGTAGTCCCGCAGCAGGTCATCTACAGCGCCTCGGACGGCCTCCAGATTCATGGCCAGCTCTTTCTGCCGCCGAACAGCCAGCCCGGCGAGAAACATAAAGCGCTAGTCTTCATGCACGGGGGCTCGCGGCGCCAAATGCTGCTCGGCTGGCACTACATGGATTACTACAACAACGCCTACGGCATGAACCAATACCTGGCCAGCCAAGGTTACGTGGTGCTCTCCATCAATTACCGCAGTGGCATCGGCTATGGCTTGGCATTTCGCGAGCCGGCGAATTACGGCGCGCGCGGCGGCAGCGAATATCATGACGTGGAGGGCGCCGCTCTGTATCTGCGTACCCGAAGCGACGTCGACCCGGCGCATATCGGGCTGTGGGGAGGCTCCTACGGCGGCTATCTCACCGCCATGGGGCTGGCGCGCGGTTCGGACCTATTCGCCGCCGGCGTGGATTTCCACGGCGTTCACGATTGGAGCAGCCGCGGCAACGGTCCCGGCGGCGGCGCCTCGGGGCCGCCGACGCCCAGCGCGGAAGCGGCGCGGGAGGAATCGGCGCGCCTGGCCTACGACTCATCGCCGATTGCGTCCGTCTCCACCTGGAAGTCGCCGGTTCTGCTGATCCACGGCGACGACGACCGCAACGTCAACTTCGCCGAAACGGTGGAACTGGTAGTCGCGCTGCGCCGCCAGGGAGTGTACTTCGAACAGCTCATCATTCCGGACGAAATCCACGGCTTCCTGCGCCACGCGTCCTGGCTCAAGGCCTATCGCGCGGAAGTGGATTTCTTTAAGCGGAAGCTGTAGGGACCCCTAGCGGGACGGATTGTGCCCGGCGTCGCGGGCGCTCCACTTGTCATAAGCATCCAAGGCCGCCTGGGGACGCGGCCCATACCAGTTATAGCCGCGGCGGCGTTCCGGAGAGGTTTCCTCGACGGCGTCGTGAATGCTCTTGTCGCGGTCGCCAAATATGGGACGGTCCGAGCCGATCCGGTAGAAGCGCGCCCAGAGCGGCGGCGCGTTGACGGCAGGCGCCAGGCGGCCTCCCTCGGGACCGCGTAAATAGGCTTCGCCGTGGATGGCAGTCTTGCGGAACCAGGCGATGGCGGCCTCGACCGCCGCCACCACGCGTGGGCCGGGGTTCGGCAACTCCATCAGAAAGATTGCCACGTCCGCGCTTTCGGCGCTCGATAGCGCCGCCGGTTCATAATTCCGGCCCGCGACCGGCGCCAGCGTGAGCGCGTCGTGCTGCTGCGCCCAAACCGCCCGCCCGCCGCTCTCCACGATTTGCGTCCTCAGGATGCACTCCACGCCACGCGCGACCGCGGCCGCCGCCTGTTTTCGAACGCCGGCCGGCACGAAGGCAAATATGCCCCGCCCGCCGGCGGCGCCATCGAGCAACCGCAGCGTCTCGACCACCGCGCCGTCGTTGAATGTGATGGCGTCGTGGTAGCCGCCTTCGAGCGGCCAAACCTGCGGCCAGCCGCCGTTGGGAAACTGCGCCGCAAGAAGATAATCGACGCCGCGCAGAAATGCCGCGCGATAAGGGGCGGCGCCGGCGGGATCGAGCGCCGCCACAACCCGAGCCAGAAACTGCAGTTCGGTGTTGGTGGCGTCGTTATCGAGCGTGCCGACGTAATTCCACTTGGGGTCTTGCGGGGTATCGAAATCGCCGGGAGCGAGATAACGGGAGAGATTGTCGCCGGCGAAGTGCTCCCCTTGGCGGCGCGGGTGGGCAGTCAGGTTAAGATTCTTGCTCCAGCCGCCGGCGAGGGTCTGGAAGGAAACCACAATGTCGGCGACGCGCCGGGCTTCCGCGCCCGCGTACCATTCGGGCGCGCGGTCGAGAGGCATGCCACGAGCCGAGAACCCGCTGGGAGGCGTGAGCGGCCCGGTCAGGCCGGCGGCCTTGACTTCCGCTTCCAGCGCGGCCCGGTCCGCCCGCCGTTGCCGCGCCGACCGGTCGAGATAGGATTTCCACGCGGACCGCTCCTTCGCCGTCAAGCCTGCGATGCGCTCCACGGTGAGAGACTCGGCCGCGACGCTGGTGCCGATGATCGCCGCGGGAAGCGCCGGCGACGGCACAAGAGCCAGACACGCAGCCAGAACGACGATCCGAGGCATGGGTTCATTGTAAGCGACGATCCGTGGAGTAGACCCCCGGCCGGCGTCGCGCGGGGTGCGCGACACAGGAATGGCGAATCGAACAGAGCAGCCAGCGAAAAGCAAGCCGTGAAAACGAGTGCGCGGGTAGAGCGAGACCGCATTAAAAACTGTCCTACGAAACCGGTGGGGCATGCTTCAGCTTGCCCATAAGCCCGCAGGGCGATAGACAGTAGCCCATGGCGCAAGCCATCGGGACCGCCCGGAACCTGCCTTTCGCGCACATTGCCCTGGAGTTAGATTAAACAACATGCGGCCCGCGCGGATGTCACGCTCTCTGTGCCTAGCGTCCATGTTCCTGGGCGCCGCCTCGGGTCAGGTTCAAATCCAGCCGCTGCTGGAAGAACTCGCCGACCAGACAAGCGATCCGAGCCTCTGGCCAGACGGCAAGACAATCGCATTCGCCTGGTGTAAACCAAATTACTCGTGCGGCATCTATACGCGTCCGTTCACGGGTGGCGCGGTCCAATTATTCGCCCGCGAGTTGGGTTTCAAGGGTTTCGCGAACAGTCCGCGCTGGTCGCCCGATGGCCGGACCATCGCGTTCACGCGGTTCTACTCACATTATGACGTTCACCTGGTTTTACGCAGCGCTGCGGGCGGAGCCGAGCTCGACCTGGGTGGCGTCTGCGAGGGCCAGCCAACGTGGGGCCCGGATAGCCGCTTTGCTATAGCGAGCCGGCGAGACCAGACCTTGGAGTGTCGTCCGACGCTATATTCTGCCCTGTCAGGACAGGTGATCCGCCAACTGGCTCAAAATGGCTCGTGCCCCTCCCTTTCTCCCGACGGGCGCAGCCTGGCTTATGCCGACGGCGAAGAGTTGACGGTCTTGCGCTTCACTGCCGACTATCCAGGAAGCCGGTTTCCATCCCATCCGCATCGTGGAGCAGGCTACCGGCAACAACGCCCGCATTCTGGGCCAGGAGGAGCGTCTGGGCCGGGTGCGCGCCGGATGGATGGCGGACCTGATCGTGGTGAACGGCAACCCGCTCGAAAACCTCAAGGTGCTCTATCCGACCGGCGTGGAAGAAATGCGCGGCGGCCAGGCGATTCATACCGGTGGAGTGGAATGGACTATCAAAGACGGTTTCGCCTATCATGCTCCGGAGCTACTGGCACAGGTGAAGGAGATGGTGGCCAAAGGGCGCCAGGCAGGCGCAACGAAATAGCTCGCCGTTTTCCACAGCGGGACGGCGACTGCAGGCTTTTACCCCACCAGTTACCTCACCGAATTCCGCGATGGCGCGATTGCCCGCAAACTCGCCGATGAAATCTGCCACGCCATGACCCGGCCCTGAAGATCATTGAGGTCTGCCGCGGCCAAACGCCTTCCATTATTCGTCATGGCATCGATCAGGCGTCGCACTTCTTCAGCCGTTCCCCGATGGGTTTGGCCAGCCCCCGCGGGCCGTCGATCAAGCTGGTTCGCGTTTCCACCAGCTAGCCGGCGAAATCGGCGCGAAACATGCGCCAACTGGCCACGTACAGCAGAACCGGGCCGAGGCAATATACCAGCCCGGTGAGCGCGTGGAACGCCATTGGAATGGAAATCCGCAATATCCGGGCCATCACCGCCGTAGCCGCGGGAATCAAAGGCGCGTAGGCATATTGGACCGGCGCACCGCCGCCCCAATACGGCCACCAGCGCGGCGGCAGCCAGTCCAAACCGATAATGCGCGCCATCGCCATCCAGGCACCGTGCATCGACTGCCAGTGCCCGGTCGACTCAGTAAGGAAAGCCTCCTGACAGATGTAGGCGTTGAGCCCTGCCACCAGGACGAGGTAGAGCCAGGGGCGCAGGTGTTCGGTTCTGTCCGCCATCAACAGTTCAGTGTACTGCGAGGCCTGAGCAATGTTCCGATGGTCTTCGCGCCCACGTGAGGGCTGGGCTCTTTGTGCGCCCGGCGGTTTGGATGCGCGATTGAAAAAACAAAATTGCCACATGGGTAAACATATTCATTTCTGTTGGTTAGCATCGGTTTTTGGCCTCGTTCGCCGGAGGTGCGGTTTTGTGCATTTTGTGCATTTTGCGCGTTTTTTATGGTGAAGTCTGCCCGCCGCCATCCGCCGCCTCGCGGCAACGCTGCCCACCAATCCGGGTCGGCGGATGCACAAGGACAGGCCCGCTCTCCAGGATGTGGCGCCAGCCGCAGTGGCGTCTATAAAGCCATTCATATCTGTCGATTAGGCCAAACCGGGCCCGAAACGCCCTGACTTTGGGTTGTGCATTTCTGTGCATTTACACCTGTTTTCGGTCGGAGCGCGGCAAAGTGTCGGCTTGAGTGCGAAAAACGATCGGCACGGGTGCGCGCGACAGACGTTTGGCTCCCGCCACCATGATAGAACGGCAGGAAGGGGCTGTTTTTGGCTGTAGGATTCGGCCAGCAGCGCTAGGATCGCCTGGGCCTTGCTCCCGCCGGTTGCTCCATCATCGGGGACATCGCAAACACGTGACACGACGCCATATTATCCGTTACGCTGAACGGAGAACCGGCCCGAAAGGAAAATCCTATGGCTATGCAACTGACGCCTGAACAAGAACAGCGTATTCAGGCGATCGTGAACGCCGGCGCTTATCCTTCGGCCGAAGAAGCCCTCGATGCCGCCGTCGCCGCCGTTGAGATTGCCTCGGCGCCGGGTTTTGAGGGGCCGCGGGAAGAGTTGGAAGAACTGCTTTTGGAAGGTCTCAATTCCGGCGAAGCCGTTGAGGCCGACGAAGACTACTGGAGTAGCCTGCGCGCGGAAACCGACGCGATGGCGAAAGATCACCTCGCGCGGAAGCCTGCCCGGTGAGAATTGAAGTCCTGCCTCGCGCCGGGGATGACATCGGTCGGAAAACTGATTGACGGGCGGGATGGGTTGGCATAGGACAAACGCAGTTTTCCTATGCCGCAGAAGCCATGATGATCAGCGACAGCGGCTCCTGATAGCGGTCGGCGTGGGGTGGGTTCTTTTCACAAATCCCGAAACAGTGCCCGGAAACCTTCCTGCTCAAAATGCCGGTCGTTGGTGAGAACCTCGGTCAGCCCTTCCTTGCGCATCGTCTGCATCGAAATGCAATCCGTCAGGCTATAGCCTTTGTCCGGGCGTGATCGGTAAAGGTCAAACCCGGCGACAAAGGAATCGTGGCTCTGTGGAATGACACGCACGGTCGGATCATGCAGGATGGCCTCCACGTTGCTTGCTACTTCCCGACGCAGGTATTCACGGATTTCTCTTGGGCAATCCGTAGATGTAGTGGTCATGCTCGCTGGCGCCGTCGTTGGGCATGGCGGCCAGGATTTCTGGCGGCACCTTGCGCATGTTGTCGCGGATCACTTCGGAGATATGGCGTCGTCGCGGCCCGGCCACTTCAAGAGCATGTGCCAGCAGTTGGCGGGCATATTCCTCGGCGGAGACGCCTTGGGCCCGCGCCTTGGCCGCGAGCGCCGCCATCTGCTCATCTGGAAGGTCGATAGTTAAGGTCATGGCCAGCTCTCCACACGCTATCGTAACAGCGCCGATCTTACGCCGTTTCAGCCGTTTTGTCACGCGGTGCGGGAAAGGGCCGAAAAGCGGCTGACTTCGCCGTTCGCGGCTCGACTTGCAAAACATTTTCCTGTGTTTCCGTGCTAGGGTGTGATAAAGGGTTTTATCACACTCTCTGATAAGCGGGAAGGCCACATTTGTAGAATTCCCCTGGGGCGCATTGTCCGGGCGTCTCCGCCACGGCTATTTGCCGATGCAAAACGTGGAGAAGATGCGGTTCAGAATGTCGTCCGCCGTGGTGGCGCCGGTGATGGCGTCGATCGGTTGCAGAGCGGCGTAGAGGTCGAGCAGCACCATTTCATGCGGAATTCGAAGGTCCACCGCGCCGCGCGCCTTTGCCACGTAAACGCCGGACTCGAACAGCAAGTGCTCGTGGCGCAGGCTGGTGATGAAACCGGTCTCGGCCGAGGGCGCACCGGCCGGCAGCACCGCGTCGAGAATCGCCTGCCGCAGGCGCTCGATGCCTTCGCCGGTAAGCGCGGAAACGGCGATGGCTTCTTCCGTGCCCGAAGCCGCGGCTGCTCGCCCCAGGTCGCACTTATTGCCGGCCAGCAGCATGCGGCCCTGGCTGCGCGCGCGGCGGATGATCTCGCGGTCTTCCTTATCGAGCCGCCGTGAAATATCCACCACCACCAGGGTGAGATCGGCATCCGCCATGGCTTCGAAGCTGCGCTCGATGCCGAGCGATTCGATAGTTTCCTTCGGCTCGCGAATGCCGGCGGTATCGACCAGCTTTACCGGAAAGCCGCCGATCGAGGCAGTCTCGGAAATCGCGTCGCGCGTGGTTCCCGGAATGTCGGTGACAATGGCGCGGTCCTGCTCCAGCAGCCGGTTGAACAAACTGCTCTTGCCTACGTTAGGCCGGCCGACAATGGCCAGCGTCAGCCCCTGGTGCACCAGGTTGCCGTAAGCGAAGCTGGCCGCCAGCTTCACTACGCCGTCCTCGATCTGCTTCAGGCGGGCGGCGATCTCGTCCGCCGAGGCCACGCTGACGTCATCTTCGGCGAAATCGATCCCGGCCTCGAGCAGCGCGATCAGATCGAGCAGCTTTTCCTTGATCGGCGCCAGACGGCGCGACACCGAACCCGCCGCCTGCTGCGCCGCCACGCGCGCCTGATAGAGCGTGGTGGCTTCGATCAGGTCGCGCACGGCCTCGGCCTGGGGAAGATCGATGCGGCCATTCAGAAACGCGCGCAGGGTGAACTCGCCGGGTTCGGCCAGCCGCGCGCCGGCGCCGAGCGCGCGCGCCACGGCGTGCCGCAGAACGACCGGCGCGCCATGGCACGCGATTTCCACCACGTCTTCGGCGGTATACGAGCGCGGCGCTTCGAAAAAAGTCGCCACCGCCCGATCCACCGCGTGGCCGGAATCGTCGGTCAATTCCGCCATGCGCGCGTGCCAGGATCGCCAGCCGCCGCCGGCGTCGAATCGCAGAATGCTCTCGGCCACCAGGCGCGCATTGCGGCCGGAGAGACGCACCACGCCCAGCCCGCCGCGCCCCGGCGGAGTGGAAATGGCGACGATGGTGTCCCCGGTTGGCATTGGGCTAAGGTGTGACGTGCGGCAGACTCTCCGGCCGCCGTGTCGAGACTCCGAACTCCCGACGTCGTGGAATTTGGGTTAAGCCAGAGGTCTTCGATTCGGGGGTGGGACGGACCATCGTTTTTCGTGGTCTGTCAGGCCCGCGCGAAGGCACACCAGCCTGACAGACGACAAAAAACGATCGTCTGTCCCACCCGGGCACACCAGCCTGACAGACGACAAAAAACGATCGTCTGTCCCACCCGGGCGCGTATTGATTTTCGGGGAAAAGGGCGGGACGGGGGCGTCCCGCGCGGACCAGGGGGTCCGCCCTACGAACGTCGCTAACCATGCCGGATCACCAGCACGTCGCCGTCCTTCACGATGTACTCCTTGCCTTCCAGGCGCAGCAGCCCTTTTTCGCGCAGAGCCGGGTATCCCCCCAAATCCACCAGCGCTTTCCAGTTCACCACCTCGGCGCGGATGAATTTTTTTTCGAAATCGGAGTGAATGGCGCCGGCCGCTTTCACCGCGTTGCTGTTCATGGGGATGGTCCAGGCGCGGCATTCGTCCTCGCCGGCGGTAAGAAAGCTCATCAGCCCCAGCAGCGAATAGGTGACCGTAATCAGCCGTTCCAGCCCGGATTCCTTCAATCCATAGCTGGCCAGGTAATCGGCCTGGTCTTGGCGCGGCAGTTGCGCCAGCTCGGCCTCGATCTTGCCGCACACCGCGGTCACGGCCGTATTGCGCCGCCCCGCCAGGGGGCCCTCGCGATACTCCCGCTCCCGTTGGTGCAGCTTCAGCGCTTCCTCTTCGCCCAGGTTCAACACGTAGAGCACCGGCTTCTGCGAGAGAAACTGGAAGCCGCGAATGCGCTTTTCGTCTTCCGCGTCCAATTCCAGATTGCGCAGCGGCTGGTTGTCTTCCAGCGCCTTTTTGCACCGCTCCAGCAATTCGAATTCGCGGTCGAGCTCGGCGTTCTTGATCTTCTTGCGGTCTTTATCCAACCGCTCCAGGCGCTTTTCCACCACCACCAGGTCGCTCAATATCAACTCGGTCTCCAGGTCTTCCAGGTCGCGTACCGGGTCGATCGAGCCCTTTTCGTGAGGGATGGTTTCGTCTTCGAACAAGCGCAGCACCTGCGCGAAGGCATCGGCCACGCGCAGACTCGCCATGTAGGAGGGGTCGCGAAGGCTTTCCTTCGAAACCGGCGGCATATCCACGTATTCCACCGTGGCGTGCGTCACCTTGGGCGGCGAGAACAACCGCCCCAGCGCTTCCAGGCGCGCGTCCGGCACCTTGGCCACGCCGGTGCGCGCGGCGGTCGCGCCCATCCGCATTTCCTGCTGCACGCCGGTCAGAATCGTGAATAAACAGGTCTTGCCCGTCATAGGCAGGCCGATAATGGCAGTCTTCATAGTTGGGGAAACTCTACAGGGGCACGGGCACCTGGCTCAGGACTTCTTCCATGATGCGCTCGCCGGCATCGCCCCGCCGCGGCCCCAGGACGTTGCGGGTATCCACCACCAGGCGATGCGCGAACACCGGCACGGCGAGCCGCTTGACGTCGTCCGGAATGGCGTAATCGCGGCCCTCGGCCAGGGCCATCGCCTGCGCCGCCCGGTACAGCGCCTGCGAGCCGCGCGGACTCACGCCCAGCGCCAGCGATTCGTGACGCCGGGTCTGCTCCACGATCGCCAGTAAATAGTCCACCACCGCCTCGTCCACTACCACCCGCGTGGCGGCGTCCTGCAGGTGCAGAATATCGGCGGGATCGAGCGGCGCGGGAGATTCCGCCGGCGCCGCCTGGCTGGGAGCGCGCACGATTTCCCGCTCGCTGGCGGCATCCGGATACCCCATCCGCAGGCGCATCAG
>Ga0187864_10001482_pt1 | contig 22604 bp, 19 predicted proteins | sample June2016WEW_11_4_FD_132985 | JGI IMG/M metagenome (GOLD analysis project Ga0187864, IMG submission 132985) | Peatland microbial communities from SPRUCE experiment site at the Marcell Experimental Forest, Minnesota, USA - June2016WEW_11_40 | ecosystem: Environmental > Terrestrial > Soil >...
ACCGCTAAATTCGATCGAGCAGACGCTCGGGTCTATGTTGGAATACTGGAACGCGGTCAGGTGATGTCAAGAGCCGCCGAACGATGCTTTCCGTGAATCTGAAATGAATCGCGTACTCACAGTGAGCCCTAAGGCAAATATTCCTCCCCGATTGAATGCTGCTCGACAAGACACACCTGCCATTCTGCTCGTCGGCGGGATGGGGACGCGCTTGCAACCAATACTGCCATTTACGCCCAAACCGCTGGCTCCAGTTGGGAATATGCCTTTCCTTCAGCTACTGGTCTTGCAACTTCGATCGCAGGGTATCCGCCGCATGGTGATGTGCACCGGGCATCTCGCCGACCAGATCGAGGAAGAATTCGGCGACGGTCATAAATGGGACGTGGCGATTGATTATTCGAAGGAATCGCGCCCGCTCGGAACGGCAGGTGCGGTAAAATTCGCGGAACGCTACCTCCCACAGGTTTCCGACTTCCTGGTCATGAATGGCGACTCATTTTTGGAACTCGATTTCCGTCAGTTCATTCGCTTTCATCGGGAGCATGGCGGATTGATCAGTATGGCGGTACGCAGAGTTCCGGATGCGGCTCGATATGGAACCGTTCAACTGGACACGCTGAATCGAGTCGTTGGCTTTAGTGAGAAGACTGGGGCCCGGGTTCCTGGCGTCGTAAACGGCGGCGTGTACGTGTTCAATCGCGCGATACTGGACCATATTCCGCACGGACCAGCCAGCCTTGAAAAGGATGTATTTCCACGCTTACTCGAACATGGGGTGTATGCGCTCGAGCAGCACGGAATGTTCATCGACATAGGGACACCAGAAGATTACGCGCGTGCTCAAGTACTGTGTCGCAGTCTCTATCAGGCAGCTCTCCCCGAATCACAATTCGGGCCCCGCGATCGTCGGCCCCGCTAGCCCCGGGCCCTTGTGCAAAAGCTTTAAAAGGGTGGCCCTAGGGGTTCGGCTTCCTAGACACGATGACGGCAGCTGTTGCAATCGAAACGAGTAATAGAATCACGGACAGTTCGAGGAAGCTGTGGTAGGAGAGTCCGTTGCCCCGCGTTTCCATGAGCGTCGCACGCATGCCCAGCATGTTGAGGATGCGAGTCACCACGGCCGCGACAACACAGATCAGGCCCAGCCAGTAGCTCCACCGCAGAATGTGCTTTTCCATGGCGCTTCTCCTTCAATTGAGTTGCCGAGAGCCCAATAGGGGGACCACCCGGCCTTGAAGGTATAGCGACCGTGGCAGGGAGTCAACGGCGAACCAGTTTAAAAGGCTTGCACTGGCCGGATTCGAACGGCTCCCGGATCTGGAGGATGTGCGGAATGCACCGATATCTTCGAGCAAAGTTAGCCTGTTGATCAAAGCCTCTATCGGAGTTTCGTTTCCCAAAAAAGAACTGTTCAGAATCGCGTTGACCGGTCGCAAGGGCGGGAAGCTCAGGAATGCGTGGACCATCGCATCTGTGACCCTCGGGCAAAGCTTCACGTATTCAAGAGTGTCACATCTTAGCCGGTCAAATCATTTCCGAATTTGTAGAAAAGGCCAGTTCTATGACCAGAGCAGTGTTTTTGGATCGTGACGGCATCATCAATCGAAAACCCCCAGAAGGTCGGTACGTGATCCGCTGGGAAGACTTTCATATTCTTCCGGGAGTGGTCGAAGGCATTGCTCTGCTAAACCGAGCCGGTTTTTGCGTTATCGTTGTTACCAACCAGCGCTGTATCGCGAAAGGGCTTATGACCGTGGCTGACCTGGAGAAGATGCATCGGCGAATGTCCGATTTCCTGGCGCGGGCCGGAGCTACCATCGATGGAATTTATTACTGTCCGCACGAAATGGAGCCTTCCTGTAGTTGTCGTAAGCCTGCGCCCGGCATGCTGCTAGAGGCAGCTCGCTCGCGCGGCATTGAGCTACCAGCATCGTGGATGATCGGCGATTCCGATATCGATGTAGAAGCTGGCAGAAACGCTGGATGCAAAACGGCTCGACTGTTGGCGACAAATGAGACTTTCGACGAACCAGGGCGCTATTCTGCCACACCAAGCTACGCTGATATCGTTGCGCCATCGCTTCTCGATGCTGTTCGCCAGATACTGCATTCGGAGGGGGCCGCCACCGGTTCGTTCACGACAGCCCCCGCGGCCACATAGATCCGATGCGCAGCCACCGCACAACTGCACCGCGAGGCCGTGACCGTCTGAAGATTAAACCGAGTGCTAGCCGTTTGGAATCTTCCACGGGGCGAACAGGTGTCGCTAGCCCACGGCATTTCCTCAGCTTCACGCCACAACTTTTGGTCCGTGTCCGACACTTCCTCGACCCGGACTACGCGGACATTTTCCGAGGAGCTTCGGCAGTCCATCTGAAGAAAAGGAAACGAAGCGCATGATAATAACCCGCACTCCACTCCGCATCTCTTTCTTTGGCGGCGGCACCGATTATCCTATTTGGTACCGTCAGTTCGGCGGTTCTGTACTGTCCACCGCGATCGATAAATGCTGCTACATTACTTGTCGACGGTTACCGCCTTTTTTCGAATACCACAGCCGTATCTCGTATTCGAAAATTGAAAACGTCAACCACAACGGTGCGATCGAGCACCCATCCGTCCGTGGGTGCTTGCAGTATCTAGGAGTCGACGAGGGAGTTGAGATTCACCACGTCGCTGACCTGCCTGCTCGGACTGGCTTGGGTACGAGTTCGGCGTTTACGGTCGGGCTTTTGCTGGGTCTATATGCGCTCAGAGACCAGATGCGCAATAAGCATGCACTCGCTGCCGATGCAATCCATGTAGAGCAGGAAGTGATTCGAGAGGCTGTTGGTTCACAAGATCAGGTTAGCGCTGCATATGGGGGCTTCAATCGTATCAACTTCAACATTGACGGCAGTTTCGAGGTCAAGCAAGTCCTAACTTCGCCAGATAGATTGGCTGCACTCCAGCAACACTGTGCGCTCTACTTTACTGGATTTGCCCGGACTGCTTCGGAGATTGCCAAAGAGCAAATCAGAATGACTCCACACCGGAAGCATGAGCTCGAAGTGATGTTTCAGATGGTAAACGAAGCCGAGGCAATCATCACGAATCCAAATCGCTCGTTAGATGAATTTGGCCATTTGCTGCACGAATGCTGGCAGGTAAAGAGAAAGCTGACGCAAAACATCACGAACACGAGCCTCGATGATATTTATGAGGCAGGACGCAGCGCCGGCGCCCTTGGGGGCAAGCTTCTCGGAGCGGGCGGCGGGGGTTTCATGCTGTTCTTCGTACCGCCTGAGCGGCGGAAAGCATTGCGGATGCGACTTAAGAACCTACTGTGCGTTCCATTCGGGTTCTCGAATCGAGGCAGCCATGTCGTCGTATGTGAACCAGAAGAAGTGTACGACAAGTCGCTTACCACTGAGCGGTCTGAGGTGTACGCCCAGCAACCGTCCCGTGACGCTGACTAGCACAATGACTGATTCACACCGTAACCCCACCTTCCGACCACCTTTGGGATAACCTGGCTGCTTACCACTCACGGGCGTCATCGTCCGATCAACCAGGTTGGCTCGAGGCTTAGCGATGCAAAAAAACCGTTCCTTGGATCACATCCTGTATGTCCTGGTCACTCCTGCTCGTAATGAAGAAAAGTTTATTGAGAAAGTAATCCAGTCGGTGATCGGACAAACCGTCTTGCCGTCCAAGTGGGTGATTGTGAATGATGGGTCGACGGACGCTACCGCCAGCATTGTGTCCCGGTACCTCGCGAAATACGAATGGATGGAATTGCTGAACCTGTCTCCACACAGGGATCGAAGTTTCGCCGCCAAGGTCCATGCGTTCAATGCTGGCTTTGAGAAAGCCAAGAATCTCGAGTATGAAGTCAATGAGATGGGACGATAATATGGATCCAAGCTGCTCTTACCCACTCTACGTTCTGATTACCCCTGCTCGCAACGAGGAGGCATTCATCGAAAAGACGATCGAGTCGATGATTCATCAGACGTTTCCACCGGTGAAATGGGTGATCGTCGACGATGGATCGACGGACAAGACTCCCGAAATCATAAGCCGCTACCTTGCGAAGCATCCTTGGATTGAAATGGTCCAGATGCCGCAGCGACGGGATCGCAGCTTCGCCGCCAAGGTGCACTCGTTTAACGCCGGCTATCAAAGAGTGAAAGGCCTCCCATATGAAATTATCGGCAACCTGGATGCCGACATCTCGTTTGACAGGGATTTCTTCGCGTTTCTCATCGAGAGGTTCGCGGAGGATCCCGCTTTGGGCGTGGCCGGAACGGTTTTCAGGGAAGAAGGCTACAGTTCGGAAACAGACAGCTTCGAAGGGCAGAAGCACGTTTCCGGGCAATGCCAGTTGTTTCGCAAGAGATGTTTCGAAGAAATTGGCGGCTACATTCCACACAGGGCGGGGGGAATCGACTGGATGGCAGTGACTACCGCCCGCATGATGGGTTGGAAAACGAAGTCATTTCGAGAGAAGTCGTTCTTCCACCATCGGCATCTGGGGACGGCCGAGCGTGGTTTCCTCGCCTCAGCGTTCTCCTACGGTCAAAAAGACTACTACCTCGGCAATCACCCCATCTGGGAACTCTTTCGGGTGGCCTACCAGACCACGAAGTGGCCCTATATCCTCACGGGCTTGGCCTTTGGACTGGGATATTGTTGGGCCTTTCTGTGCCGCACGCCACGCCCAGTTTCCCGCGAACTGATGGCCTTCCACCGCCATGAGCAGATGGTCAAACTCAAGGCCATCCTCAAATCCTTGGTGAAATTTAGGCGCGTGGATAAATTCAATGTCACGCAGGGCTAATACTTTTACCCTTCAGGCCTTATGAACGAAGCCTTCGTCGAAAAAGTCGTCGTCGCAATCGGCCGGTTTGTCGCATGGCTCGATGGTTACGGAGAGACTTCATACGATCACCAGAGTTTCTTCGCGAGTGACCTTGGGCGAAGCGCGAAGGCTCTCTATTATCGGAAGCCGCTGCTGGGGACAATGGCGGTTTCTCCGATGATATTTTGCGAGGCATTCGTCCCCTCAGCTCGAAAACTGTTCTGGAAGCCGCAGCGATTCCCCATTGCAGACGCCCATTATGCTATGGGCTTCGCTTTCCTCTCGAATGCTCTCGGACAAGAACAGTACTATAAGCGGGCAGTCCATTTTCTTGAGGTTCTCAAGACAACCCGGTGCCCAGGGTATGATCACTACTGTTGGGGGTACCCATTCAATTGGGAGACGCGAGGCGGCACCCTCAAAGAGGACACTCCTTTCATAACGACTGTGCCGTATGTCTACGAGGCTTTCCAGCAGGTTTATCAGATCGATCAAGATCCCCAGTGGCGTGAGATCATGCAATCGATCGCCGAGCATGCACTTCAGGACTATCAGGATTACGAAACCTCGCCGATCGCCTCTAGCTGTTCCTATACTCCTGGACCTAATAACTCAAGTGGCGTGATAAACGCCAGCGCGTACCGAGCGTTTCTCTTGACGAGAGCGGCGTTGGATCTCTCGGAGGAAAGGTACCATAAGGTCGCTGAAAGAAATCTGAACTTCGTCATCGAGTCCCAAAATGCAGACGGCTCCTGGTTCTATTCGACGGATGGTGAACGGGATTTTGTCGATCACTTTCATACGTGTTTTGTGTTGAAGGCCCTCGCAAAAATTGAACAGCTTACAGGATGCTCTCGATGCAGGAACGCCATTGAGCGGGGCGTCAGCTATTACGTGAAGAACTTGTTCGACCCCAACGGTCTGCCGGCGCCATTCTCCAAGCCGCCGCGGCTCACCGTATATCGCCGAGAGCTATATGATTACGCGGAATGTCTCAACCTGGCCGTCCTCTTGTACGGCCGCTCTCCAGAGTTAGACAAGATCTTTTCGGGTGTCGTCACGGATCTGCTTGTGCAATGGCATAAGCCCGATGGGTCGTTTCGGGCCCGTAAGCTTCTGGTTGGCTGGGACAATGTTCCGATGCATCGCTGGGCTCAGTCGCAGATGTTTCGAAGTCTCTGCTTTTTCCTATCCCGAAACCTAAACAAGTCCCAAGACAAGGTAGCCCGCGATACGCTTCAACCACTGGAGTCGAAGGCTACACAGTAGCGATATCTCATGTGCGGCATTTGCGGACAATATAACTTCGGAAACCTGGCGCCTGTTCAGCGTCGGGACATCGAAGCGATGACCAAGAGCATCATCCATCGAGGCCCGGATGATGAGGGGTACTACGTCGCCGGACCACTCGGATTCGGTTTTCGCAGGCTCTCGATCATCGATCTTGCGGGCGGGCATCAGCCCATGTCAGACCAGGAAGAATCCGTTTGGGTGATTTTCAACGGTGAAATCTACAACTTCCCTGAGCTTAAGCGTGAGCTGGAAGGGTACGGCCACGTTTTCCGCACGAAGTCGGACACAGAGGTCATCGTCCACGGGTACAAGCAGTGGGGCGATGAGGTGCTTAATCACCTGAACGGGATGTTTGGATTGGCGATCTGGGATGCGCGCAAGCAGCGACTCGTCATCGCTCGGGATCCGTTCGGGATCAAGTTGATTTATTACAAGATCGATAAAGACCGTGTCTCGTTCGGCTCGGAAATTCGCGCTGTCGTCGCGGCAACAAACGAAAAGGCTAAAGTTGATCCGGTTTCGTTGAATCTCTTCCTTCGATATCGCTATACACCGTCACCTTACACGATATTCAGTGGCGTTCGAAAGCTTGCCCCGGGAACCCTGTTGGCATTTGAAAACGGGAGCTACAGCTTGCGGCGTTGGTATCGATATAAGCCTACACCGTTTTCACCATTGAAGTCTGTCGGCGAAGCCAAGGAAGAGTTGCTTGAACTCTATAAGCAATCTGTGAAAAGACAACTCCTCAGCGATGTGCCGCTTGGACTGCTGCTCAGCGGCGGCGTCGATTCTGGGCTGTTGCTTGCCCTCATGAATCTTTACGGGAATTCGTGGCGCACGTATACGGTTGGATATGGCTCGAGCTTTTCGGATGACGAGTTGACAGACGCGGCCGAGACCGCCTCTGTATTTTCTTCAAAACACACCTCTGTAATTCTTGACAGGAAGACTTTTGAGGAAGCCCTCCCGCATATCGTTTCATGTTTGGAAGAACCCATTGCGTCGTCGTCAATTGTCCCCATGTACTTTGTCTGTAAACGCGCGCGGGAGGATGTCAAGGTTGCACTCGTCGGCCAGGGCCCGGATGAGTTGTACGGTGGCTATCGCCGTCATATTGGCGTGCGGTATGGAACATTTTGGGGAGGTTTGCCGAGGTCGGTGCGCACAGCTGTTGGCTCGGTCATAACCGCGCTGCCGCGAAATGAGACGCTGAAAAGAGGTATTCACTCGCTGGATATTCCCGAGCGGATGAGGCGGTATCAGCATGTATTGTCGCTTCTGCCGGCCAATGAAATCGATGGACTCTTTCAGGACGGAATTCTTCCTCCTGAGACAGGCGATAAAATCCTCGAGTGCTGGCAGGATCTGCCTGCCCTCATGGACGAGACCGACGAACTAGGGGGCTTTCAGTTCGTGGAGCTGCGATCTACCCTTCCTGATGAGCTACTCATGTACGCAGATAAGCTCTCCATGGCTCACGGTCTCGAAGTGAGAGTGCCTTTTCTCGATAAAGAAATCGTCGAATTTGCCGAACGGTTACCGTCGAATCTGAAAGTCCGGAATGGGTCAGGAAAATGGTTGCATCGCCAGGTCTGCCAAGCGCTGCTTCCGGCGACGATCCTAAGAAGGAAGAAAAGGGGATTTGGCGTGAATGTTGTTGATGATTGGTTTCGCGGAACAGCGCGAAAGAAAATGGAAGAAATTCTACTGGACAGAGAAAGCCAAATATATAATTACCTGCGCCCGTCCGCGGTATGGCAAATTTACGAGGAACATCGTTCTGGTAAAAATGACAATCATAAAATCCTGTTTAGCCTCGTCGTTTTTGAGGAATGGCTTCGGGCGCACGAGGAACCCGTAGCGGCGCTGAGCTAGGAGCCCTCGCGATGATAGGCGTTATTGCAGATCCTGCGGAGCACAATATTGTCCGCGAGTTCTTCGAGCTGTTCAAAACTCCGTGGGAGTTTTATCGCTGGGATCGGCAGTACGACGTCCTGCTCTGTGCCGGAGATGGCCAGTTCGACGCAACCGCAAAGCCCCTCCTCTTCTATGCCGGCAGAGAGACGCATTTTGATGATCAACAGAAGATCCAAACTGGCCGACAACGGAGGCATGCCTGCGTCCTCTCGTACCAAGGAAATCGAATCCCAATCTATGGGAACACCATCACTTTTCCGGAGAAAAGGAGCAGCAGCCTTCTGGCGGATGAAAACTCCCAGGAGTGCGCGGCATATCTAGACGGCCCGAGCGAAAGAGTGTTGGCGAGGATCGGCTATGACCTCTTCAGCGAGGTTCGCACATTGCTAACGGCGGGTCAGCCGCCCGCCAACGCAAATATGCCAGCACTGGAGCTGCACATCGCGCTCCTGAGGGACTTAATCACCGGGTGTGGCGTTCCATTGGTTGAGATTCCTCCGGTTCCGGACGGCTGTCGATTCGTAGCTTGCCTCACACACGATGTTGACCATCCCTCGATCCGCCAACACAAATGGGATCACACAATGTTCGGGTTTTTGTATCGTGCCGTCTTCGGTTCTTTGCGAAACCTCATTCGCGGACAAATGCCCGTTCAAGATCTGCTCACGAACTGGGCGGCGGCTTTGAGGCTACCGTTCGTTCACCTGGGCCTTGCGAAAGACTTCTGGCGCGAGTTCGATGATCGTTACCTGGAATTGGAAAAGAACCTTCGCTCAACCTTTTTCGTGATTCCTTTCAAGAACTGCCGGGGAAGGAACTCTCATGGTCCAGCACCGATGCTTCGCGCAACTCGCTACGAAGCTCAAGATATCGCCGATACGATCCGGAAGCTGATGACTGCGGGCTGCGAAGTCGGGTTGCACGGGATTGACGCGTGGCTCGACAGCACTAGAGGGCGCGAGGAACTAGAAGAGATTCGACACCTAACGGGAGTCTCCGAAATCGGTGTGCGGATGCACTGGCTCTACTATGACCAACAATCGCCCTCGGCCCTGGAGACGGCCGGCGCGGCCTACGACTCAACGACTGGATACAACGAGACGGTGGGATATCGCGCGGGCACAACGCAAGTATACAAGCCGCTCAATGCGAGTCAGCTGCTCGAATTGCCGCTACATGTGATGGATACGGCTTTATTCTACTCTAGTTATCTCGGGCTATCCCCACGGGATGCGAGGGGACTCCTCGGCCGGATGGTGGACAATGCGGCCCAGTTTGGAGGCTGCCTGACGATCAACTGGCATGATCGCAGCATCGCCCCGGAAAGGTTGTGGGGCGGATGCTATCGTGACTTGATCCAGGAGCTGAAAAGTCGAGGCGCGTGGTTCTCAACGGCTGGGCAGGCGACCTCCTGGTTTAGAAAACGCCGATCGGCAGTGTTTGAGATGGATTCTATTGAGCCGGGCGCTGTGCGTGCCAAGGTCGCGGTTGAGCGCGGCGATGATCTTCCTGGTTTGCGATTGCGAATCCATAAGCCGTGGAAGTCAGGCCCGGTCGGCACTCACCGTTCTGAAGACTACATCGACATGGCTGTTGATGAAATAGTTAAAGCCTGTGTTCCATCTGAAGCTAGGTATTCACTGGGCTCGAGCAGGCTAGGGGAGGCCTCATGACAATTTCTGTCGTCATTCCGACGTATAACCGCAGAACGCATATATTTCGGGCGATCGAAAGCGTGCTCGCGCAAACCGTACCCGTGGACGAGATTATCGTCGTGGACGATGGCTCGACGGACGGCACGGCAGAAGCGGTCGGAAGCCGCTATGGTTCGAGCGTCAGCATCTTCAGACAGGAAAATCGGGGTGTTGCCGCGGCACGCAACCGGGGTATCCACGAGGCGCGGTGCGAGTGGATCGCGTTCTTGGACAGCGACGACGTCTGGCTACCAACAAAGGTCCAGCGCCAGCTCGAGGCCCTCGCCGCGCTCCGCGGCGAATTCGGGGTATGCTTCACGGACAACGTTTTCGATGGGAACCCTGACATGAAGCGATCAATGTTCCAGGAGGCCGGCTTTGAAGGCGCGCCCGGGTTCGGCACCCTCGAGGATCCAGCCCAATATATAGTTGCTGGACGGGAGCCTTTTTTCACCTCGAGCCTTTTGGTTCAGCGCTCCGTGTTGGAAGAGGTAGATGGGTTTGACGAGGCTCTGGCAATTGGGGAAGACACGGACTTGTTTTTTCGACTGAGCTTTAGAACAAGATTTTGCTTCGCTGCGGAGCCACTCGTGCGCATCGATAGGGAGCCATCCAGGTTATATACAGTGTCCAGCTTGTGCTCGACACGGGACGATCGGAAGTATGACAGCTTGGAGCGATGGTACACCAAGTGGTTGGCGATGCCCGAGGTGACTGGAACCAAATATGAGCAGCCCATCCGTGAGACACTGCGACTTGTTTATTATTCGTCCGTCGAAGCCAAGGTTCACGACCTCAGGATAAGGCCCGCGTTTCGCAGGCTTGGTCGGTTGAAAGCCCTGGGTCACAGTTATCCGCTGATTATCCTGAGGTTGTTTACGCGCAAGATCAAAAAGTTGCGGCGTGGCTCAAACGGCTCGGAAAGCCGCATCGGTTGGCAGTGGTAGAGGATAGATTAGGGGTAGAAGAAGTCACTCTTGGGCGCTTGCAGCTCAGCTCCCGAATTCCTGTAGCCCTTGGCGAGTCCACCAGGAGCGAATGGCTTCATGTCATTTTTGTCCCATCTTGGACAGCAGTGATTCCACGCAAGAACTTTTCGCCGAAGCCCGAGCAGTGTTCCCTGCCGCAAGCTATTGAGTGCCGTTTGCGGCCGTGGCTTCACTACACTTACTTCGAGCAACCAGCGACTTGATACGATGCCTCCCAGTTTAGCACTGCTTCTGTGGCTCATTCTTCTTTTGGGCCTGCTCTGTTTTGACCCCGCCAGGAGCGCGGAGCCTTCTGCGGCCCTGTGGGTACCTTTGACCTGGATGTTCATCGTCGGGTCGCGCCTAGTTTCGCAATGGCTGGGCAGCCAGGTAGGGGTGGCGGCCCAGACTTTTGAGGATGGGAATCCCCTAGACCGCACTGTTTATTCCCTTTTGATCGTGCTGGCGGTCGGCATCCTGATATCGCGATCTTTCAAATGGGGCACTTTCTTCGTCCGCAACTTTGCCCTAACTGCATTTCTTTTCTTCGCTTTGGTGAGCATCGTGTGGTCCGACTTTCCTCTGGTCGCTTTCAAGCGCTGGTTTCGAGATCTCGGCCACTGCCTCGTAATTCTTGTCGTTCTAACCGATTCACACCCGGTCGAAGCAGTCCGCACTCTGCTTCGGCGCCTTTGCTACTTACTGATCCCACTTTCTATCGTTCTCATCAAGTACTTCCCCGGTTTCGGCACGGGCTACGATCGATGGACAGGCGCTGCCACATACATGGGTGCTACAACGAGCAAGAACATGCTTGGCGTCGCTTGTCTGATTAGCGGGATTTTCTTTTTCTGGGATACGGTGACGCGCTGGTCCGATCGTAAGGAACGACGCACGAGACGGATCATCATGGTGAACTTTGCATTTATCGCAATGACGCTCTGGCTGCTGCATCTCGCCGACAGCGCGACTTCGCGCGTTTGTCTGGTGATTGGTTGTCTGATAATCGCCGCGGCTCACAGCGATATGTTCAGGCGCCGTTCCGGCCTCCTCAAGGTGCTGATTCCGGCGTGTTTCGTTCTGTATCTGATCTTGGCATTCGGTTTCAATGTTAACGGGGATTTGGCCAGCGCCATCGGTCGGGACCCAACGCTCACCGACAGAACCCTTATTTGGAAAAACCTTCTAAGCATGAACACCAATCCGCTCGTTGGCACCGGCTACGAGAGCTTCTGGCTAGGTTCTCGGCTCGCGCTGGCCGGGCGTAGCTTCGAGGCGGGACTCAATGAAGCACACAACGGCTACCTCGACATTTACCTCGGCTTAGGTGTAATCGGGATTTGCCTTCTTGCTGGATTCCTGATCGCCAGCTACCGGAACATCTGTAGACAGCTCACGTCCTCTCCTAGCGTGGCCTCACTGAACCTGGCATTGTGGACCATTACGCTCTTCTACAACATGACGGAGTCAGCCTTCAAGTTCCATTTGATGTGGGTTGTATTCCTTCTGGCAGCGATTGCTGTTCCTGCGCCAGCCGCGGATCGCGTGCGCGGTGTCGCGTCGTTCGACAACGCGGGCGCCACAGAACGATTCCTCAGGCCTCCGTTAGAAACAGTAAGTCATCGGCGGTAATCCTGTGCCCGGTCGACGAAAGCACCGAAATCCGCTGCTGGTGGAACACAACTTCAATTTCCGTCAGCAACTATGCGAAGCATCCTCGCAAGCGAAGTCAAATAAAGTTGCCAGCCTGGGCACCTCCGGCGGCTGAACACGAACTAACCTTTGGCTGCGTCGCACGCCGACCACCAGAAGAGAGGCATGTGACTTATGGAAGTTTGCGGCAAAGAAATCCGGATCGATGGAAAGCTGATCCGAATCGCTTTCCTCGATGGAGAGGGGTACCAATTTCTGGAGGACCCGGAGGTAGCGCTCGGATCCCTCCGAAGTTCTGGAGCCCGGATTGACCTTTTTACGTTCATCCAGAGACTGTCTGATACCTCGACGAAGTTTAACTACCCAATGGAATTGGACAACATGGCCGCCCTTCGCGTTTCGACCTTTGATGAATGGATGACGAAGCAGATCGACTTCAAGGTCAGGAATAAGATTCGGAAAGCCACGAAAAACGGGGTCGTCGTCCGGGAGGTGCCCTTCGACGATGCTCTCGTCCGGGGGATACACGCCATCTACAACGAGTCCCCGATCCGCCAGGGGAAGCCGTTCTGGCACTACGGGAAAGATCTTGAGACCGTGCGTAAAATGAACGCGACTTTCATGGATCGAAGCATCTTTATCGGTGCGTTCTTCGAAGGCAACCTCATTGGCTTTGTCAAACTCGTGTTCGACGAAGATCGCAATCAGGCGGGCCTGATGCAGATCGTTTCTATGATAGGGCATCAGGACAAGGCTCCGACAAATGCGCTGATCGCCCAATCCGTTCGGTCCTGCGCCGAGCGCGGGATCTCATACCTCTGGTACGCAAACATGTCTTACGGGAAAAAGCAGGCCGACGGTTTGGCTGATTTCAAGCGGCACAACGGATTCCAGAAAATTGAGCTGCCCAGATACTACGTCCCGCTAACCGTTGCCGGCCGAATGGCCCTCCGCTTGGGCCTTCATCACGGCATGTCCGATTGGATTCCAGAGCCAGTCGCTGCCACATACCGCAGAATCCGTAAACAATGGTATGCAAGAAGAATTTCCGGCCTAGAGAACGTTGAGCACAAGGTACTGTCGGAATCCCCGCCGCAATCTTAAGAGCCGTTCAACGGGCCAAACTTCCAGCACAGACCGCGTGAAGATATGGATGAAAATCGGTGTGCGCTTCTTATCCACGTCGCCTCTACGTTTCGTGGCGTTACGGCAATCGCTAAGGCTCGAACACTGACAAACAACCTATGCCAGGAATTGTGGGTTTCATAAGCCGGATGCCGCGCGAGCAAGCGGAACGCGAACTTCTCCGGATGGTCGAGGTACTGCATCACGAGAACTTCTACGTGACAGGCACCTGGGTGGAGGAGTCGCTGGGGGTGTATGTCGGCTGGATCGCGCGAAAAGATTCCTTCTCCGACGGAATGCCCCTGCGCAATGAGCGTGGAGACGTCGTTCTTGTCTTTGCGGGCGAGGAGTTCCCAGAACCCGGCACGGCCGAGCGTCTGAACGAGCGGGGACACGATCTCGACGTGGCCGGGCCTTCCTATCTGACTCACCTTTACGAAGAAGACTCATCATTTCCGGCGGGATTGAATGGTAGATTTCACGGGCTGCTCACGCACCGGAGCCGCGGAACCGCGATGCTTTTCAACGACCGCTACGGGATGCACAGGATCTATTACCACGAGTCAAAGGACGCGTTCTATTTCGCTGCCGAGGCCAAAGCCATTCTTGCCGTGCGTCCTGAACTAAGGAGGATTGATCCACGGGGGGTTGGAGAATTCATCGCCTGTGGCGCGGTGTTGGAGAACCGGACACTGTTTGAGGGCATCCAGGCTCTGCCGCCAGCTTCGGCTTGGGTCTTTCGGAACGGCTCTCTCGAGCGCAAAGGCAGCTATTTCCATCCAGGAGAGTGGGAAGATCAGGAAACACTCGACCCGGAATCCTATTATCGGGAATTCCGAGAGGTTTTCACGCAAAACCTCCCGCGGTATTTTAATGGCCATGAGCGGATCGCCATGTCGTTGACGGGTGGATTGGACACCCGAATGATTATGGCCTGGCAGAAGTCCCAACCAGGATCCCTTCCCTGTTATACCTTCGGAGGAATGTTTCGCGATTGTCAGGATGTCACCTTGAGTCGGCAGGTGGCCAGCATGTGCGAGCAGCCCCACCAGGTAATCCGCGTGGGGAAGGAATTCCTCGCCCGATTTCCGCACTACGCCGAGCGTGCGGTGTACCTCACCGACGGATGCGTCGACGTGGGCCGTGCCCCCGACGTCTATTTAAACGAGAGGGCGCGCGAGATCGCACCGGTCAGAATGACGGGGAACCTTGGAGGAGAGGTCCTCCGGCGGGTCCGCACTTTGAAGCCAGTGGAGCCCCTGCCAGGGTTGTTCCATCCTGAGTTGCTCTCCTACATCCACCAAGCGGGGGAGACGTATGCAGGGCTCCTTCGTGAGAACCCAGTTTCCTTTGCCGTCTTCAAGCAGAGCCCGTGGAATCATTACGGTATTCTCGCGCTCGAGCAGACGCAGCTCTCCCTGCGGACTCCATTCCTCGACAACGATTTGGTTCGAACCGTATTTCGAGCGCCCGAGTCTGCCCTCGCCAGCAACGAGGATTCCCTCCGTTTGATTGCTGACGGAAAAAGGGAACTCCTGCGGATTTCAACTGACCGTGGCTTGGCGGGAGAGCGGGGACGCCTTTCGGGTGCGGCCTACCGTGGTTTCCTCGAATTGCTTTTCAAAGCGGAGTATGCATATGACATGGGAATGCCCCAGGGGGTGGCCAGGATAGACCATGCCTTTTCTGCTTTTCACCTCGAACGTCTCTTCCTCGGGAGACACAAGGTCTTCCATTTCCGAATCTGGTACCGAGATGCACTCGCTGGATATGTTCGGGAAATGCTGCTCGACCCGCGCAGTCTTGGCAGGCCCTATGTTGAACGAAAGCGGCTGGAGGAGGTGGTTCGGGGTCACCTGAAGGGCGATCGGAACTACACCAACGAGTTCCACAAGGTGCTGACCCTTGAACTCATCCACCGCCTCTTTCTAGACAGCCCAGAAACAGGTGCTTTTAGAGGACGCTCCGGAGTTTCGGTGGCCACAAGCGCGGATCAATGAACCGCGGCCGCCAAGTTCGCCGGAGCGGCAGGGGAAGGGGGCGTTCCCGAGCTCGAGCTCTGCGCGAGCGGATGCGGATAGGTGTAGGGGATGTAGTAGGCCGTCCATGTATTCGCGGTTGGACCGCACGTGTAGAGCGTATTCGTGTCCGTCGCCCACCACCCGACTCCTGCCCCCGTGTTGGCATTCACCGTACAAGTGCTGGGTCGCGCCGAGAGCACGCCGTAGCCCATTCCAGCAGTGCCGTTGAATGTGGCGCTCTCATTGATGTTAGGCAGTTCCAGATAGTAATCTCGATTCTCAAGAGTCGCGGAATCGAGATTTGACCAGTAGTAGTTGGTTTCACCGGGAACAGGATTGAGAGTGTTCATCCACATATACCACGGGTCCGCAACCTGCTGCAGCCATGATTGCGTGCTCGTAGTGCTATTGACTTTGCTCGGAAAAACTCCTGTAGTTAAATCGCCCTTACCTCCTCCTACCTGGTCAATACAGCGGTATCCGGCGCTGTTGGTGTTCTGGTCCCAGGGACTCAACACACCTGTTACGGCTGTACCGCAATAGCCCCAGCCAGCGGGAGGCGCAGATTCCGGGTAGGTCCCGTTATTCGTTCTTATGGTATCTTCACGTTCAATCACGGTAAAACCTGTCACGGTGTTATTCCAAAAAAGCCCGCTTCCAGATTCGAGATCATTCAAGAATGGAAAATAGTTTGAGGCGGACGGGCTGTTGGTATAAACGAATGTGTTCCCGTACTCTTCTTCTGCTCGGCACCCTCTCCGGTCACCCGCCGTTCCATGCGTTTGAAGCGCTATGGCATTTCCAACGGTGTTGTAACGAAAGACGAATCTGCCTCCATTGTTGCAGTCGAAGGCAAAGGCATGGCTACGGCTTATCAAAGATGATGTCGCTTGATAACTGTTATTTTCAGCGAACATGAACTTGCTCGACCCAAAGTAGGAATTATCAGCCCAAGACTGGTCACCTAGTCCTAATGAATCACTATTCCAGCCACCGTCACCGAACCTCGATTGATTCTCATCAGGCCATCCTGCGGTGTGCAAACAGTGGTCTTCGACGCCATACTGCCAGCCTTGATAATTAATTTCTACTTTACTAATAGCGTAAAAGTGGCAATGGTCCACCCGAAGCGCTGTTGAAGTTCCATCTATTATAACGGACCCATTATAAGTTGGATAAGTGTTCGCTGTTGGGTTCGCGCTTCCGTTGATTGTGATGCCCGTCATGCGGAAAGCGCCGGAGAGCGTCAGGTGAAGCAGAGGCGTGTCACCCGAAGTTCTATCTATTTCGTCCATGATGGTCGTCGCGTCCCCGCCGCCCACCACAGATTGACTTCCGGCCCCTTGAACGATGACATTCGCAGGGACGTTCCAAGCAAGGCCCGTTGTCCAGGTGCATGTTCCCGCTGGAATAGCTACCGTGTCGCCAGACCTTGCTTTCGAGACCGCGCTGGCGACATCGGACTCGGAGCAGGATGCTGCGGTATACGTGTTGGCCTGCGCCTCTTTTCCGAAAAGAGCAGTCAAAAGAAGCGCGCATAACAGCCATTTTATGATTCTGGTCATTGGCATCGTTCCTTGTGATCGAGCGTACCGCATTTTCCGATCTTCCAGATAAGTATTGGGCGCCAACGACAACAAAATCCACTGTACCAGCGGACAGTCTTGGGACAGCTGCCATCGTTACCCGTACCGAGCAGGTCGCGTGTCCTTCCAATTACTGGTCGCTCAGGGACTTTGAGATGCGAGCGTAAGGTTGGTGGTACGGTGGGAGGGTCCAACCTATACTCTCACGCCCGGGGGTATAGCCGGAAGGGTCCGGGACAGCCGGACTTGAAGGCGGTCTTGCACACCCAAGCGAATTGACCGAAGAACCTATTGCCATGAAACCGCTGGTCTCGATTCTGATCCCCGCGTATAACTCCGAGGAGTGGATCGCTTATACGCTCCAATCCGCGACTGCCCAAACCTGGCAACGCAAGGAGATCATTGTTGTGGACGACGGCTCCCGCGATCGAACGGCGGAAGTAGCGCGGCGATTTGCGTCGAAAGAGGTCACGGTCGTGTCTACAAAGAACCAAGGAGCTGCGGCAGCTCGCAACTACGCTTTGCGGCTCAGCCAGGGGGACTATATCCAGTGGCTGGATGCGGATGATCTATTGTCACCCGACAAGATCGATAGACAGCTTGCGGCGCTGCGGGAAGTTGACAGCAGGCGAATACTTCTTTCCTCGTCGTGGGCCTTCTTCAACTATCGGACCCACGGCGTCCCCTTCGTTCCAACCTCTCTCTGGCATGACCTTTCTCCCGTGGAGTGGCTCCTGCGGAAGATGAGCGAAAACCTCCACATGCAAACGGCAACCTGGTTGACGAGCCGGGAACTGGCCGAAGCCGCCGGACCTTGGGACACACGACTTCACTTTGATGACGACGGTGAATACTTTTGCCGTGTCCTTCTGGCATCCGAAGGAACTCGTTTCGTCCCGGGAGCCAGAGTGTTCTACCGAGTTACCAGTTCAAATCGCGTGAGCTACATTGGCACATCAGATAGGAAGAAAGATGCCGTGCTCCTTTCGATGAAATTACATATTCAGTACCTCCGATCTCTTGAAGAAAGCGAACGTGTCCGAAACACTTGTTTGACCTACATGCAGAATTGGCTTGACCAGTTCTATCCGGAACGACCGGATATTGTTGCAGAGTTGCAAGATCTGGCTGCACAACTTCAGGGTCACCTGGGAGTGCCCAGCTTGCGCTGGAAATATGCCTGGATGAAACCGATCTTTGGGTGGAAAGCTGCGAAACGGGCTCAGATGGTGCTTCCGCAGCTGAAGGCTTCGTTGGTCAGGTCTTGGGACAAGGCAATGTACAGGTTAGAGACTCGCGAAGCGGTCGCTAGCCATGCCACCAACGCTGTGAGCGTCACCCGAGAGGATTAGGATGGGAGAGTACGAACGTGGCAAGTCCAACCCAACAAGTAGATAAGATCATGGCTATCTGGAACGACCACCTAGAGGTTGCCAAGGCTCTTCCGAGGCTGGCCTCAGCCGTATCCAGCGCCGTTGACCTGATGTATTCCTCCCTGGCTGCCGGCGGCCAATTGCTCATCGCAGGGAACGGTGGATCAGCGGCCGATGCGCAGCACATCGCTGCAGAACTTACGGGCCGCTTCTTGCTTGAGCGGCGCCCCTTCCGGGCCCTCGCCTTGCACGCCAACACGTCGAGTCTCACCGCGGTCGGCAACGATTATGGATACGAGCACGTATTTGCTCGCGAACTCACCGCCCATGCCCGGCCGGGCGATGTACTGCTGGCGATCTCCACCAGCGGCAACAGCCCGAATATTCTGCGCGCGATTGAGGCGGCTCGCCAGTGCAAGGTCGTCGTTATCGGCCTAACGGGTGAAACCGGGGGCCAGATGCGAGCGGCGTGCGATCTTTGTTTGTGCGTTCCCTCCAAATCGACGCCGCGGATGCAGGAGATGCATATCACGATCGGCCATACGATCTGCGAGCTTTTGGAAGAGAGGCTAGCGGGGGCATGAAACAGAATTTTCAAATCCGTGAGGATGATGTGGACCGCCAAAGCCCTGGAGGGTTGCCTAATTTGATGGTGTCCGACACGGCCCCTGAGATCGCGGTGGCCTTGCTTACCGGCGGTATTGACAAGCCCTACACATTCGGCCTGTCGATGGAGCTCATCTCCAAAGGGGCAGCCCTGGACGTGATTGGTAGTGATGGTCTGGATTTCCCTGAATTCCACGGCAAGCCCGGAATGAACTTTCTTAATCTGCAAGGCAGTCAGCGCCCTGACGTCAGCTTGATAAGAAAAGTGTTCAGGCTTTCGATGTACTACGCCAAGCTGATCCGCTATGCCGCAACAGCCAAGCCGAGAATCTTTCACATCCTGTGGAATAACAAGTTCGAACTGTTCGATCGAACGCTGCTTACGCTTTTCTATAGGTTGCTGGGAAAAAGGATCGTCCTGACAGTGCACAATGTGAATGCAGGCAGGCGGGATTCTAAAGATACGCCCGTCAATCGATTTACGCTGCGAATCCAATATCGGCTTGCCGACCATATCTTCGTTCACACGGAGAAGATGAAGCTCGAACTCACGGAGGAGTTTGGGGTGCAAGGGGCCCGGGTCACCGTCATCCCGTTCGGGATCAACAATGCTGTTCCGAACACAGGTATCACTCCAGGTGAGGCAAAGCAGCGTCTGGGCATTCAGGATGACAAAAAGGCGATTTTGTTTTTCGGCAGAATTACACCATATAAGGGGCTCGAATACCTGATCACCGCATTTCAGCAGGTCCTGGCTCGGCGCGACGATTACCGGCTGATCGTCGCCGGTAGGCCGGAGAACGACTGCCAAAGATACTGGAGCGCAACCCAGGAAAGGGTCCGGGAAGATGTGCGAAGTGGGCGAATACTGCTCAGGGCGGACCACATTCCTGATGACGAGACCGAGCTCTACTTCAAAGCGGCGGACGTTCTTGTGTTGCCGTACAGGCAGATCTACCAGAGCGGAGTCTTGTTTCTCGGATACAGTTTTGGCCTCCCTATCCTCGCAGCCGACGTGGGGTCTCTGAAGGATGAGATCGTCGAGGGTAAGACGGGGTTTGCATTTAAGTCCGAGGATCCCGTTGACTTGGCAAGGACCATCGAGCGGTACTTCGCAAGTGATGTGTTCGCAAACTTGAACAGTCGGCGGCAGGAGATAAGAGACTTCGCGACAGAGCGGCATTCCTGGGACGTGGTCGGCCAAGTGACCATGAGCGTATACGCAAACTTGCTTCGACTAGCCTCGCCCAGGGAATTGCCGAATCGTGAGGCAGCGAAGGCGTCTCTTAACATGCAGGATCCCTCGTGAAACCGCCAGTGCTGATCCTGACCGAGTCTTTTAGTTGATCCATCTTTCAATTGATTTGCGCCTCGGAGAGCCCGCATGCCTGTGCAACAAGAGTCGTTAGACGGGCTTAATACCGATCATTTGCAAGCAGACCTGAAGGGCCGCTCTGTTCGCGGAGGATTGCTCACTCTCACGTCACAGGGCGCCCAGTTCCTTATTCAATCAATCGCGACGGTGGTGCTGGCGCGACTGCTGACCCCCGCCAACTTCGGACTGGTGGCCATGGTCTCCACCGTCACAGGACTGGCCACCGCTTTTGCGGATCTCGGCCTCTCTGAGGCCACCATCCAGCGCAAGGAGATCAGCCATGATCAAGTCAGCGTCCTGTTTTGGATAAATGTCGCTATCGGGCTGGGACTCATGCTCGTGACAGCGGCCCTGGCCCCTGTGTTGGCTAGGTTCTATCGGGACCCGCGGCTCGTAAACATCACGTTGCTGCTGTCTCTCACGTTCCTCATCGGCGGTTTGAGGGTGCAGCCCGATGCGCTTCTTAAGCGTCAGATGCGCTTTTCATCCCTGGCGATTCGGGATGTGGCTTCTTACGCTCTAGCTGTGCCTGTTGCCATCACAATGGCTTGGCGAGGAGCTGGCTACTGGGCGTTAGTTGCTCTCCCCCTGACGTTGAATTTGACTCAGATGGTGCTTTCGTGGGTGATGGTCAGATGGAGGCCGGGCCTGCCTCGTCGCGACGCCGAAGTTGGTTCCATGATCGCCTTTGGCGGCAATGTTGCCGCTTCCTACTTCATAATCACTGTGAGTCGCAGTGCCGACAACGTCCTGATCGGCTGGTATTCGGGAGCCGGCCCGCTGGGGCTGTATTCGAGGGCCTGTAATCTCCTCATGCTACCCGTCCGCCAGCTCAGCGCGCTGGCCGCCAGCGTCGCTATCCCCGCCTTCAGCAGAATCCAAGGCGATCCGGAGCGCTTTGCGCGATATTATCTGCGCGCCGTTAACCTGATCATGTGGATCAGTGCTCCCGTCTTCGGATTTCTTTTCGTTGCTGCGCAACCGGTGATTGTCCTGGTGCTTGGAAATCAGTGGCGAGCAGCTGCGCCCGTTTTCCAGATTCTTGCTATCTCTGCGTTGGGGCAACTGCTTCTTGAGTCGACCATCTGGTTATTTGTGAGTCGGGGGCACTCGCAGCAGCTTCTCAGACTCTTGCTAATCATTTCTCCCATTATAGTCGGCAGCTATGCGATCGGCCTGCCTTTCGGCATCAAGGGGGTGGCCCTATCCGGCTCCTTGGTTCTGCTTGCCATTCTCCCGTGGATGCTCAAATTCGCCTTTCGCGGCACGAACTTGACCTTGGAGCGTCTTGGACGGGCTCTTCTGTATCCGATTGCGCTGTGCCTTGCCGGTGTTTTTCTTGCAGAACTTGCCCTGCACCTAATCGCTCCACAGCGTATATTTTCGCAGCTCCCAGTTGTCGCTCTGAGCTTCGCAGCGGCTTATTCGCTTTCGGCATTTATACCTCCCGTACGAGAGGAGATCATGTCCCTTAGAAAATTATCGAGCGAATTGCGACCGTCCAGCCAAACCGTCTAGCCCGCTGCGTAGGGTGGGCCTGGCAGGGAGTCTGTGGTTTTGTAGCCTCGGAGGTGAGGGTGTGTTGAGTTGATTGATACAGTTCTGTATTTGTCAAGCAAGGAGCATTGAGTTGCGGAGCGCTCCATCCTGACTTAGCATCGCTACTCTGCGGCCATGCGGGGCTAGTGGAAAACGGCTGGAAGCTACAAACTACCAAGACAGTGTTCTCCTACTTTCCTGATGAGCTACTGACGCTGGCAGGAAAGGTGTTGTGAAGCACATGGTGTAATGGGCAGATCCCACGAAACTCAAAGGAAGTGAGAAAAGACAATGGGAAAGAGCGTGCAGATCTACGATAAGTTTCTCGAAGAATACGGCTCGGAGGACGCGGTACGCAAATACACCACGGGGACAGCAGGCTTCGGGATCAATTATCTGCTGCGCAACGACTATGCCAGGGTGTATCTCAGCGCAGTGGATTCCTACTTGCAGACTTCGCCGCCACGCCCTCTTCGCCTGCTAGAGTTCGGCTGTGGCGGAGGGATGAACATCATCGGCCTCGTTTCGCTTCTGGAGCAGAACGGAGTTCCGGTGGAATGTGCGTACGGGACAGACTTCTCGCCGCGCCTGGTGGAATCCGCAGAGCA
>Ga0187864_10001486_pt1 | contig 22574 bp, 13 predicted proteins | sample June2016WEW_11_4_FD_132985 | JGI IMG/M metagenome (GOLD analysis project Ga0187864, IMG submission 132985) | Peatland microbial communities from SPRUCE experiment site at the Marcell Experimental Forest, Minnesota, USA - June2016WEW_11_40 | ecosystem: Environmental > Terrestrial > Soil >...
ACGTGAATCTGGAGATCGAGTTGATCACGCCGATCGCCATGGAGAAAGGTCTGCGGTTCGCCATCCGGGAAGGCGGCCACACGGTGGGCGCCGGAAGCGTGACGGAGATTATCCAGTAGCTGAAAGCTGAGGGCTGAGAGCTGGGTTTATGCGCGAGATTATTACATTGCAGTGCGGTGACTGCAAAAACCGCAATTACACGACGACGAAGAACAAAAAGAAACAGCAGGACCGGCTGGAGCTGAAGAAGTTCTGCCGCACTTGCCGGCACCATACGGTCCATAAAGAAGTGAAGTGACGAGTGACAAGTGACGAGTGACGAGCGAGACCAAAGCGGTCGGTCTTGCTTGTCACTTGTCACTCATCACTTGTCACTGCTTTTTGCAGGGGCGTCAGATTAACGGCTAATCTGCCGGTCTCCAAAACCGGTCATGGGGGTTCAAATCCCTCCGCCCCTGCCAGAGTTCTCGGCCGAAGCTGGTTTTCTTGGAAGGCAAAGGGAATTATGGGCGAGCCGGTCAGCATTGAGAAGAGCACCTGGGTGCAGATTCGTGACTATTTCTCCGATGTGCGCACGGAGATGAAACGCGTAACTTGGCCGAACAAGCAGGAAATCTACGGCACCACGGTCATGGTGCTGATCACGACGTTTCTTTTCGGGTTTTATTTCTGGGTTTGCGACCAGGCATTCATGGCTTCTATTTCCAGGATATTGCGGCACTTCCTGCATGGCGGGTAGGGGTTCCACAGTTACGGCATTCGACATCGAAGGGTCGCGCTCGGGCTGGCGGGAAGCGGCGGAGAGCGGGCCGCAGGTGATTTCTTAGAGTGAATTGAACAGGCATGGACAAGAACTGGTACATCATTCACACCTATTCGGGTTTTGAAAAGAAAGTGGCGGAAACCCTGAAAAGCCGCATTGAGGCCGCCGGGCTGGTCGGGCAGTTCGGGGAGATCATGGTTCCTACCGAGGATATCCTCGAAACGCGGCAGGGCAAGAAGGTGGTGACGCCCAAGCTCTTCTTTCCTGGCTATGTGCTGGTGGAGATGGAGATGAACGACGACACTTGGCACATGGTGCGCGAAACGCCCCGAGTCACCGGATTCGTCGGCTCCGGACAGAGGCCCAGCCCCCTGTCACCCGAGGAAGTGGACCGGATCGTTCACAAGGTTGAGGTGGCTGCGGAGCACCCGAAACCCAGGCTTAAGTACGACAAGGGCGAGAACGTGAAGATCACCGACGGCCCCTTCAAGGACTTCAATGGCGTAGTCGATGAGATCCATGAGGAGCGTTCCACGCTTCGAGTCATGGTCACGATCTTCGGCCGTTCGACGCCGGTGGAGTTGGATTTTTATCAAGTGGAGAAAATCTGACGGGGTTGTCCGTAGTCCGTCGTCCGTGGTCAGTTGCTGGTCCCCACTCACTACTATGGCAACTGACCACGGACGACGGACTACGGACAGAGCGCGCAGGCCAGAGATCTGTGAGGAGGCAAAAGGATGGCGAAGAAAGTTCAGGCGATGGTGAAGCTGCAACTTCCGGCGGGGAAAGCTACTCCTGCTCCTCCTGCAGGCCCGGCGTTGGGACAGCACGGCGTGAACATCATGGAGTTCTGTAAGGCGTTTAACGCGAGGACGTCCGGGCGCGACCAGGAAGGACTCATCATCCCCGTGGTCATCACTGTCTACAGCGACCGAAGCTTCACCTTCGTAACCAAGACGCCACCGGCCTCAATTCTGCTAAAACGGGCTGCCGGGATCGCTAAGGGCTCGGGTGAGCCCAACCGCAACAAAGTAGGCAAGGTAACGGAGAAACAGGTGGAAGAGATCGCCAAGCTGAAGATGCCGGATCTTAATGCCCGCGAGATTGCGGCCGCCGTTGAGACGGTGAAGGGAACTGCGCGCAGCATGGGAATTGAGGTTGTTGCGTAAAGAACGAAATTCGAAATTCGAAATTCGAAAATCGAAACTGGAAAATGGAAACTGGAAGTTGACTGGGTCGCAAATTTCGAGTTTGACTTTTAAATTTCGAGTTTCGCTTTGCGAATTTCGACAGGAGTTACCGATGGCAAAGGCAGGAAAGAAGTTCACGGCGGCCGTTAAACTGGTGACAAAACCGGCTTACACCGTGGCGGAGGCGATGCCGATTGTGAAGCAGGCGGCTTTCGCCAAGTTTGACGAAACCGTGGAAGTGGCGATGTGCCTGGGGGTAGATCCGAAGCACGCGGACCAGATGGTCCGAGGCACGGTCGTTCTTCCGCACGGTCTTGGGAAGAGCAAGCGGGTGATCGCGATCGCCTCAGGGGATAAGGTCCGTGAGGCGCGCGAGGCGGGCGCCGACGAAGTGGGCGGCGACGATATCGTGCAAAGGATTCAGGGTGGATGGGTTGATTTCGACGCCGTCATTGCCACGCCCGACATGATGAAGTCGGTGGGCCGCCTGGGCAAGATTTTGGGCCCGCGCGGCTTGATGCCCAATCCCAAGACCGGAACCGTCACGATGGATGTGGAGAAGGCGGTAAGAGAAGTGAAGGCCGGAAAGGTGGAATTCCGGGTAGACAAGACGGGCATCATTCATTGCCCGGTCGGTAAGGTCTCCTTTGACGCTCAGAAGCTGGCCGATAACGCCAGCGCCCTGATTTCGAGCGTCATCAAGGCAAAGCCCGCTACAGCCAAAGGGAAATACGTGCGGAGCATCGCCATCTCGTCCACGATGGGACCTGGCCTGAACATCGATCTGGCGTCGGTGGAAGCAGCTTAGGGTCGTAGCGCCGACCTTCAGGTCAGCACTTCGTATGCCGACCTCAAGGTCGGCGCTACGAGCTGTTTGCGAGGAAATCGGATGAAAAAAGACGAGAAGAAACAGAAAGCTGACGCATTGCATCAGGAACTGGAAAAGTCGCACACGGTTATTCTCTCGGGTTTTGAGGGGATTACCGTGGCCCAGGATTTCGAGCTTCGGCGCAGGATTACGCAGGTTGGCGCAAAGTACAAGGTCGTCAAGAACAGCCTCATCGAGAGGGCATCTCAAGGCACACCGCTGGAGCCGGCGGCCAAGGCCCTGAAGGGCACCACATCTGTGGCCTACACTGAACTGGACGCTGTGGCCTTGGCCAAGGCCTTGACTGCCTATGCCAAAGAAAACCCTGTGCTTAAGTTTAAGTCGGGGGTCGTGGAGGGCCGAGTGGTCCCCATGGCCGACCTCGGCATGGTCGCTAACTTGCCCGCCAAGGAGGAGTTGCTCTCCAAGGCGCTCTACCTGATGAAGGCCCCGGCCCGCAACGTGGCGGTGGCACTCGCCGGAGTGGGCCGCAAGTTGGCGGTCGTGATTCAGCAGGCCGTCAAGGAGAACAAGTTCAGAGAGGCGTAGCGGAGACCCGCGTTTTGGGTTTCTGCCTGTCAGTTAAACCGCCTGCGCTACAGGCAGCGGCGGAGCGGGATTCTAGAGGAGGATACAAGCAAATGTCGGAACGGATCGATAAAATTGTGGAAGAGATCAAAGGGCTATCATTGCTGGAAGCTTCCGAACTCGTCAAGAAGCTGGAAGAGGTGCTGGGAGTTTCTGCCGCAGCGGCGGCGCCTGTAATGGTGGCAGCCGCAGGCGCGGTTCCGGCCGGAGGCGCAGCACCTGTCGAGGAACAGACCGAATTCTCAGTCATCCTCACGACGGTGGGCGCGAACAAGATCAACGTCATTAAGGCTGTCCGTGAAGTCACCAGCCTGGGTCTCAAAGAAGCGAAGGATCTTGTGGATGGCGCGCCCAAGCCCATCAAGGAGGGCATCACGAAAGACGAGGCCGAAGCCCTCAAGAAAAAGTTCACCGAAGCCGGCGCCACCGTCGAAGTAAAGTAGGAGCCTCTCATCAGGGGCCGGCAGGTCTTCTTCCGTCTCTCGAGCGGCGGTTCGGGAGACGACGTCCTCGCGTTTAGGAAACAGGAACCGCCCAGTGGAGCGTTGGGTCGTGCGCAAAACAGCGCGGCATCCCCAAGCCCTCTTCGTGCATCACTCTGATAAGGGTGTTGTGTCAACATTGTCCGGCAGGGTCTTGAAATCTCAGGCAAGGAGCAACGCGAATGCTTAACGGCGGCAATGGCGCTGTCCGCCAGCGCATCAATTTCTCCAAAATACCGACAGTCATAAAGATCCCGAATCTCATTGAGGTTCAGCGGCGATCCTACGAGCGATTTCTGCAGATGAATCTGCTTCCCTCGGAACGGGAGGACGCGGGACTGCAAGCCGTCTTCAATTCCGTCTTTCCGATTACGGATTTTCGCGGCATCGCGCAGTTGGATTTCGTCGACTATTCGATCGGCAACTGGGAATGCAAGTGCGGCAGCCTCAAGGGACTTCACCACTTACGCAGCACCTGCCGGAATTGCGGCCATACGGTCATCACCGATCCCTTCAAAGTGGGAGACGTGCTCTGCACGCGTTGCGGAACATTCAATAAGAACGTGGTGACCTTCTGCAACAAGTGCGGCGACCCCGTCGCTCTGCAGCTCAAGTATGACGTCACCGAGTGCCAAGAGCGCGGCATGACTTTCGCTGCGCCCCTCAAGGTCACTATCCGTCTCACCCTCTACGACAAGGATAGCGACACCGGCCACAAGAGCATTCGGGACATCAAGGAACAAGAGGTCTATTTCGGCGAAATCCCCTTGATGACCGAAAACGGCACCTTCATCATCAACGGCACGGAACGCGTCATTGTGAGCCAGCTTCATCGTTCGCCCGGGGTGTTCTTTGAGGCCACGCCTCAGCGCACGTATTTCCTCGGCAAGGTAATTCCGTACCGCGGCTCTTGGGTAGAGTTCGAGTATGACACCAAGAACATCTTATACGTCCGCATCGACCGGAAGCGGAAGTTCCTGGCCACGATTTTCCTGCGCGCCTTGGGCTTGAAGAACGATTCCGAAATCATCAAGGCGTTCTACTCGTCGGAAAAGCTTTTGCTGAAGGACCGGAAACTCTTCCTGGAAGTCTCTCCGGGCCTGATGGGAATAAAACTCTCCAAGAATGTCGAGCATCCGCGAACCCACGAGACGGTGGTCAATGCCGGCAGAAAGGTGACGGAGTCGGTTTACAAGGAAATTCAGAAGGCTCGCATCACACAAGTCGAAGTCGTGGGCCAGGATTTGGAAGCCGCCTTCGCTGCCGCTGACGTTGTGAATCCGGCGACCGGGGAAGTGATGCTCGAGGCGAACAACGAGCTTACCTCCAGCGCCCTGAACTCCATTCAGGAGTCCGGCCTCACGGAAATCCAGGTGTTCTTCCCGGAGCGCGATGAAACCGGAGTGGTGATCAGCCAGACCTTGCGGCGAGATGCCTTGAAAACTCCCCAGGAAGCGCTCATCGAGATGTATCGCAAGATGCGTCCGGGAGATCCCCCCACCTTGGATACCGCCACCGCGCTCTTCAACGGCATGTTTTTCGACCCGCGCAAATACGATTTCTCACGCGTGGGCCGTTTGAAGTTCAACATTAAACTGGGCTACTTCACCAAACTCAAGAACCGCATTAGCGACAAGGCTACCGAACTGGAGCTCGAAGACGCCCGCAGCTTCCCCTCCGCCAATTTTTACGCGGTCGTCGACCAGGAGAAGATGTTCGTGGGGAAGCGCGAAGAGCAGATCTGTTCGGAGGTCGTCCGGGCCTGCGAAGGCACGATGGCGACGGAGCACTCCGAGCATACTCCCATTCAACTTCCGCTCGACAAGCGTACCCTCGAGCCGGAGGATTTCTACGCAGTCATCCGTTATTTGCTCAAACTGCACAAGAATGTGGGCGGCAGTTTCACGGTGGATGACATCGATCACCTGGGGAACCGCCGCGTCCGTGCGGTGGGTGAATTGCTCGAGAACCAGTTCCGCTTGGGCCTGGTTCGAATGGAGCGAGCGATCAAAGAGAAGATGTCGGTTTATCAGGAAATGTCCACCGCCATGCCCCACGACTTGATCAACGCCAAGCCGGTCATGGCGGCCATCCGGGAGTTCTTCGGTTCGTCCCAGCTCTCCCAGTTCATGGACCAGACGAACCCGCTTTCGGAAATCACTCACAAGCGGCGCCTTTCGGCTCTGGGACCGGGCGGCCTCTCGCGCGAACGGGCGGGATTCGAAGTTCGCGACGTCCATCCCACGCACTATGGCCGCATCTGCCCCATCGAGACGCCGGAAGGCCCCAACATCGGCCTCATTTCCTCACTCTCCTGCTACGCGCGCATCAACGAGCACGGCTTCATTGAGAGCCCCTACCGCAAAGTCCGCGGCGGCCGAATCGTTGATTATGTGACCATCACGCACTCGGGCGATAGTTCCTGGCGCGTGGGCGAGCACATCGAGGTGGGCGAGGTCGAGAAGGCCAACCAGGAGTTGGCGGAGCGAAAGCGCAAGGCCGTGGAGTACGAGCCTTTTTCGTTTTATCTCTCCGCTTGGGAAGAGGACCAGCACATCATCGCGCAGGCCAACGTTCCGGTCGATGAAAAAGGGCGCATTGTTCAGGAACTGGTCAATGCCCGGCAGGCGGGCAACTTTGTGTTGAAGCGGCGTGACGAAGTTGATTACATCGACGTCAGCCCCAAGCAACTGGTGAGCGTTGCCGCCTCGCTCATTCCTTTCCTCGAGAACGACGACGCGAACCGCGCCCTTATGGGTTCCAACATGCAACGCCAGTCCGTTCCGCTGCTGCGCGCACAGGCGCCTTTGATCGGCACGGGGATGGAGGAAGTTACCGCCCGCGATTCCGGCGCGGTGGTGATTTGCAAGCGCAATGGCACGGTGGACAGCGTGGATAGCGAGCGCATCATCGTCCGCGTCGAAGGCGACGGGCACAGCGGCCAGTTCTCCCGCGAAGTCGGTGCGGACATTTACCAGCTGACCAAGTTCCGCCGCTCCAACCAAAACACCTGCATTAACCAGAAGCCGGCGGTTTCTAAAGGCCAGCACGTGCTGGCGGGGCAGGTGCTGGCCGACGGCCCCTGCACGGACCACGGCGAGTTGGCCCTGGGCCGCAACGTCCTGGTTGCCTTCATGCCCTGGCGCGGCTACAACTTTGAAGACGCCATCCTGGTCAGCGAGAAGCTGGTGAAAGAGGACTCCTACACTTCCATCCACATCGAGGAGTTTGAAATCGAGTCCCGCGACACCAAGCTGGGGCCGGAAGAAATCACCCGCGACATTCCGAATGTCTCGGAATCCCTGCTGAAGGACCTTGACGAGAGCGGCATCATCCGCATCGGTGCCTACGTCAAGCCCGGCGATATTCTGGTCGGCAAAGTAACTCCTAAGGGTGAAACTCAGCTCACGCCGGAGGAAAAACTGCTGCGCGCCATCTTCGGCGAAAAGGCTGGGGACGTACGCGACGCTTCGCTGACGTGTCCTCCGGGAATCGAAGGCATCGTGGTGGACGTCAAAATCTTCTCGCGCAAGGGCGCGGAGAAGGACGAGCGGGCTCGAACCATCGAAGCTGCCCAGGTGGCTCGTCTTGAGAAGAACCTCAACGACGAAATCCGCATCCTTCAGGACGAGCGCCTGAAGCGCCTTTGCGCCTTGCTCCAGGGGGAGAAGCTGTTGGCAGACCTGCACGACGAAAAGACCAACAAGCGGCTCCTGGTCAAAGGAACAGAGCTTGATCGGGACGTTCTGGCGCGCCTCTCAACACACAACTTGAAGCGCATCAGGATCGCCAAGAAAGACCCGACCCTCATGGAGAGGATCGACGAAGTCGAGGAGATGACCTCGCGGCAGATCGACATCCTGAGGAAGATTACGGATGAAAGAATCCAGAAACTCAAGAAGGGCGATGAACTTCCTCCGGGGGTCATCAAGCTGGTGAAAGTCTTCATCGCCATGAAGCGCAAACTTTCGGTCGGCGATAAGATGGCCGGACGCCACGGAAACAAGGGCGTGATTGCACGCATCCTTCCTGAAGAAGACATGCCCTATATGCCCGACGGCACGCCCGTGGAAGTGGTGTTAAATCCTCTTGGCGTCCCCTCCCGAATGAACGTGGGCCAAATTCTTGAAACCCACCTGGGGTGGGCCGCCAAAGAATTGGGGACCAAGGTGCGCCAGTTGGTCTCGACAGAATCGAACGCGGAGGTGGTTCGCAAAGAGCTCAAAGGCATGTTCCGCAACAACACCGCCGCGAAGGTCGTGGACGGCCTCGACGACGAACAGGTGTTCGCCTTCGGCCGTTCCTTTGCGGAAGGCGTTCCGTTCTCGACTCCGGTCTTTGACGGGGCTACGGAAAAGGAAATCAAGGGATACCTGGAAAAGGCCGGGCTGCCAACTTCCGGAAAGATCAAGCTCTATGATGGGATGACGGGCGAGCCGTTCGAACAACCGGTCACGGTCGGCTACATCTACATGCTGAAGCTCTCGCACCTGGTGGACGACAAGATCCATGCCCGCTCCATCGGCCCCTACTCGCTGATCACGCAGCAACCTCTGGGCGGGAAGGCGCAGTTCGGAGGGCAGCGCTTTGGCGAAATGGAAGTTTGGGCGCTCGAAGCTTACGGTGCGGCTCACATCCTTCAAGAGTTGCTTACCGCCAAGTCCGACGATGTGTACGGTCGCGCCAAGATCTATGAAGCCATTGTTAAGGGAGAGGCGGCCATCGAGCCTGGCATCCCGGAATCGTTCAACGTGCTGGTCCGGGAGCTTCAAAGCCTCTGCCTGGATGTGGAGTTGATCAAGAAGCCGAAAGAACTCGCGACGCTGCCGGTCCACGTGGAGTAATACCGAAAATCGAAATTCGAAAACCGAAATTCGGAAGGAGCCTGGCAGAGAATAAGTAATGGCGGAACCTATTTGCGTTCGACTTTGGCGCTGAAGAGAGCGGCACAGCTTATGTAACGTTTAGTTCATTCTGAGTTCGGTCGATGCCGGCGGAAGAGCGCTGGCCACTTGTTCAATCGCTGGCGCAACGTCCGGTTTCGAATTTCGAGTTTCGATCGCCGAACTGGACGGCAAAGGAGGCAACATTGTTCCGAAGCAGCCCTTATGATCGAGTTAGTTTAATCGGAGAGTTCGACGCCATTCGCATAAGCTTGGCTTCGCCCGAGAAGATTCGTTCCTGGTCTCACGGCGAGGTGACCAAGCCTGAGACAATAAACTACCGGACCTTTAAACCGGAACGCGACGGACTCTTCTGCGCCAAAATTTTCGGCCCCGTCACCGACTGGGAGTGCCTGTGCGGGAAGTACAAGCGCATGAAGCACCGCGGGGTGATTTGCGACAAGTGCGGCGTGGAAGTAACGCTTTCCAAGGTACGGCGCGAACGGATGGGACACATTGAGCTGGCGGCTCCATGTTCCCACGTGTGGTTCTTCAAAGGCCTGCCCAGCCGTATCGGACACCTGCTCGACATCTCTCTCCGGGATTTGGAAGCAATTCTGTATTTCGAGAAGTACGTCGTGGTCGACCCCGGGGAAGCCCCTCTCACCGAAAAGGAGTTGCTGACCGAGGAGCGCTATAGGCAGCTTCAGCAGGAGTTTCCGGGCAAATTCCGCGCCGGAATGGGCGCGGAAGCCATCAAGGAGCTTTTGAAGCGAGTGGATATTGAGGCGCTCACGGAGGAATTGCGCGAGCGCATGAAGAACGACCCCTCTCAGCAGAAACGCGTGAAGTACGCCAAGCGGCTGAAGGTCCTCGAGGCGTTCCGCAAGTCCGGCAACAAGCCGGAGTGGATGATCCTGGATGTGATTCCGGTGATCCCGCCGGAACTGCGCCCCCTGGTGCCCTTGGATGGCGGTCGATTCGCCACTTCCGATCTCAATGACCTCTACCGCCGCGTGATCAACCGCAACAACCGCCTGAAGAAGTTGATGGAACTGCATGCCCCTGACGTGATCGTGCGCAACGAAAAGCGCATGCTCCAGGAGGCGGTGGATGCGCTGTTCGACAATGGCCGGCGTGGCCGCGTGCTGCGCGGCGCCAACAACCGCCCGCTGAAGTCGCTTTCCGACACACTGAAAGGCAAGCAAGGCCGCTTCCGCCAAAACCTGCTGGGCAAGCGAGTCGACTATTCCGGCCGCTCCGTCATTGTGGTCGGTCCGGAACAAAAACTGCACCAGTGTGGTCTTCCCAAGAAGATGGCGCTCGAGCTGTTCAAGCCTTTCATCTATCACCGGCTCGAGCAATCCGGGCACTGCACCACCATTAAGGCTGCCAAGGAAATGGTCGAGCGGCAGGAACCGGTGGTGTGGGACATCCTCGAGGAAGTGATTAAGGACCACCCCGTCCTGCTCAACCGCGCTCCCACGCTTCACCGCCTGGGCATTCAGGCCTTCTCGCCCCTCCTGGTGGAGGGCAAGGCCATCAAGATCCATCCCCTGGTTTGCACGGCGTTCAACGCGGACTTCGACGGCGATCAGATGGCCGTTCACATTCCGCTCTCGCCTGAAGCGCAAATCGAGGCTTCGGTACTCATGCTGTCTTCGTACAACATCCTCTCTCCAGCCAACGGCCAGCCGCTGGCGGTTCCTACGCAGGATATTGTTCTGGGCATCTATTACCTGACGAAAGAGAAGCGCGGCGCTAAAGGTGAGGACCGTGCTTTTGCCAATTCTGACGAGGTCGTGCTGGCCCTCGAAGCGGGAGAGGTGGAGAGCCTCACGCCCATCCGCCTGCGTTTCACCGGGCGCGTGATAGACCTCACCACCGCCTATGACGATCAGGACGTGCTCCATGCCGAGCCCATCACGGTGAAAAGCCAATTCATCAACACCACCGTGGGCCGGGTGATCTTCAACGACCATCTGCCCAGCGGCATGCCCTTCGTCAACGGCCTGCTCCGCAAGAAAGGCCTGGGCGCGCTGGTCAATTACTGCTACCTGCGCTTCGGCCTCGAGACCACCGTGCAGATGCTGGACGAAGTTAAGACTCTCGGCTTCCTCTACGCCACCAAGGCGGGGATTTCAATCGGCATCGACGACCTCGTGGTGCCGATGAGCAAGGCCAAGCTGGTGAGCGACGCCGAGCAGGAAGTGATCGATGTTGAGAAACAGTACCAGGAAGGCGCCATCACTCACGGTGAACGCTACAACAAGGTGATCGCCATCTGGTCCAACGTCACCGACCACGTTGCGGACGAAATGTTCCAGACCATGGAAGCCCAGGATAAGTCCGGCGAGATGAACCCGATTTTCATCATGGCGGACTCCGGGGCGCGCGGTTCGAAGCAGCAGATTCGCCAGCTTTCCGGAATGCGCGGCTTGATGGCCAAGCCTTCCGGCGAAATCATTGAGACGCCGATTACCGCCAACTTCCGCGAAGGCCTCAACGTGTTGCAATACTTTATCTCGACCCACGGCGCGCGCAAGGGCCTGGCGGACACGGCGCTCAAGACCGCCGACTCCGGCTACCTCACGCGGCGCCTGGTGGACGTGGCGCAAGACGTTATCATTTCCGAGTTCGACTGCGGCACTCTCGACGGCATTTACGTAGAACCCATCGTGGAGGCCGGCGAAGTGGTCGAACCGCTGCGCGACCGTATCGTGGGCCGTGTAGTGCTCGAGCAGATTAAGGACTACGAAGGTAATGTGATCGTTGATGTCAACCAGGAGATTAACGAAGACCTGGCGGCTTCCATCCAGGCCGCCGGCATCGAGCGGGTGAAAATCCGCTCCGTGCTCACCTGCGAGTCGCGACGCGGCGTCTGCGTCCGCTGTTACGGGCGCAACCTGGCCACCGGCAAGGTGGTGGAGATGGGCGAGGCGGTGGGAGTCATCGCCGCGCAGTCCATCGGCGAACCCGGCACGCAGCTCACCATGCGGACCTTCCACATCGGCGGAACCGCCAGCCGTATCAGCGAGCAGACCACTCTCGAGGCCAAGAACAACGGCTTCCTGAAGTTTGTGAATCTCCAGACTGTTACCAACCGCGAGGGCAACCATGTGGCCATGAATCGCAATGGCGCGGTGGTGGTGGTGGACGACAAGGGGCACGAACGCGAGCGCTACTCGGTGGTCTACGGGGCCCGGATCAAGTTTGCGGACGGCGCGCCGGTTAAGCAGGGCAACATCTTGGTGGAGTGGGATCCTTACACCTTCTCGATTCTGACGGAAGTTGCCGGAACAGTTCAGTTCAAAGATCTCGAGGCCGGAATGACTCTCCAAGAACAAGTCGACGAAGTCACCGGTTTGTCTCAGTGGGTGGTGACGGAAGCGCCGGACGAGCAATATCAACCGCGCCTTGTGATCAAGGATGAGAAGAGCGGCAGCAAGGGATCGAAGAAATACCTCATGCCGTCGCGCGCTCACTTGATGGTTGAGGACGGCGCTGAAGTCAGCGCCGGCGATGTACTGGCGAAGATCCCGCGTGAAACCACCAAGACCAAAGATATCACCGGCGGTTTGCCCCGCGTCGTGGAGTTGTTCGAAGCCCGCAAACCCCATGAGCCCGCCGTCATTACGGAGGTCGATGGAGTGGTGAAGTACGGCGATGTCGTCAAAGGCCAGCGCAAGATCGTGGTTTCGCCCGATCGCGGAGAGCCCAAAGAGTACTTGCTGCCGCGCGGCGTCCACGTCTCCGTTCAGGAGGGCGAGCGGGTGAAGGCCGGCGAGCCCCTCATGGACGGCCCACGTAATCCGCACGATATCCTGGCGGTGCTCGGTGAAAAAGAACTGCAGAAGTATCTTGTCGACGAGATCCAGGAAGTCTATCGTTTGCAGGGCGTCAACATTAACGACAAGCACATCGAAGTCATCGTCCGGCAGATGATGCGCTGGGTGAAAGTCGAGGATGTCGGCGATACGGAATTCCTCCTCGACGAGCAGGTGGATAAGTTCAGGTTCAGGGAAGAAAATGACCGGGCCAAGACGGGGAGCAGCAAGCCCGCAACCGGCAGGCCCTTGCTGCTTGGCATCACCAAGGCTTCACTGGCCACCGAGTCCTTCATCTCAGCGGCTTCCTTCCAGGAAACCACCCGCGTGCTCACCGAAGCTTCCATTCGCGGCGCCGTGGACCACCTGCGGGGTCTGAAAGAGAACGTCATCATGGGCCGCTTGATCCCGGCTGGCACCGGCCTCGAGTTCTACCGCAACTTCCGGCTGCTGAGCGAGGCCGCGCCGCCTCGGCCGGAAGAGGAAGCGCCAACCGAAGCGACTATTCCACCCGCGCCGGGAGCACCTGCAACGGGCGTGGCCCTCGACCTTCTTGACGAGGATGCAGCACGAACCGTGTAATCGACGATTTAATGGTCGATTGACGATTGTCGGTTGATCTTGAGTCTGAGATTTCGAATCTCAAATTCTCCACGGGGTGGCGCACACCTGCGCCACCCCCAAATCCCTCCACGCTTTCCCCAGATGTGAAGGCTGCGCACTTCCCCACCGAAGATGACCCTGTCCTCTTGCTGTTAAGAGATGGCTAATCATAAGTTCTGGCTCAGGTGATGTGGAATTCTGCCGATGTAAGTGAGGGCAGGGAATTCGTGGCCGTCTTTTCGAACCGAGTTTCGCCCGTCGACCCACCGGCCAAGAGTGATTTGGTGGGCCCGAGGAACTCATTGTTAGCAGGGACTTCGAATGTCCCTCGACGTTATTTTGGCAGAAGACAACCCTGCGGACGTTTGCCCGAGCGCTGAGGCGATCGGCGATGGCAAAATGAAAAGCCACTTCGCCGTTGAGCCTCAAGCCTTTCGTGCATGCGATCCGGCCAATCGAGGATTTCTGCTTTTCCGTAGCGAGACTCCCGGGGAGGACCGCGTATGGCTGTGAGTTCAATTAGAACACTACTCATCGAGGATAATCCGGTGGATGCCAAGCTCATTCAAGGGGTGTTGTCCCAGGCACCGGAAGCGGCCTTCGAACTTGAATGGGTGGACGGGCTTGCCAAGGGTCTGAAGGAACTCAATGCAGGGGTGGTGGATTTGGTGCTCTTGGATCTTCATCTTCCGGAGAGCCGCGGCGTGGATACCTTTAATACCACTCGTGCCTGCGCCCCCGCCGTCCCCATCGTGGTCTTGACCGGCTTGGACGATCACGAACTGGCCCTTAAGGTTGTTCGTAACGGAGCTCAGGATTATCTGGTGAAGGGGCAAATCGACCGCCACACCCTGCTGCGCTCGATGCAGTACGCCCTGGTCCGGCACCGCTTGCAGCATGAAGAGGAAAGCCCGGCTTGGAGGGATAGCCTTACGAATCTATACAACCGGCAGGGTTTCTTCGTTTTGGGTGAACAACTCCTGCGCCTTGCGGACAAATACCAATACCGGGTGACCCTGTACTATGCCGACTTGGTGGAGCTCGAAACGATCAACGAGATTTACGGAAAAGAGTCGGGTGACGCTGCGTTGCAAACGGTGGCGGACGCCGTGTGCGAGACGGTGCGGGAAGCCGAGTTTGGAGCGCGGGTCGGAGGGCATCAATTCGTCTTTATGTGTTACAGTCTCTTTGCTCCCCTCGAGCGAGACGTGCCAGCGAGGTTCGTGGAAGCCTTGCGAGCCAATTCGCGCCGTGGACAGTGCCCCTATCTCCTCAATGTGAATTGGGGAGTCTCGGTCTATGACCCGGCAACGCCTGCGGCGCTGTCTTCGTTGATGCTACGCGCCGAGGCGCAGGCCTGTCCCGTTTCTCGAACCGGTGGAAACGTGAGAGGGGGCTAATCCTTGATCGCCGCATACGCCAGCCTGATGACCCTGGTGTTAACGTTGATGTCGCCGGTCGGATGAAGCTGGGCCATCACTACGGCAACCAAATCTTCCTTGGGATCGATCACGAAGTCGGTGTAGTAGAAACCGCCCCAGTAAAACCCGCCGACTGAACCGAGTTCCGTCAAATACCTGGGCTCGCTATTGACACCGAAGCCCAAGCCGTAACCCATGCCGTCGACTTTTCCCTGCACGTGGTCGATCGTCATCAGCTCCACCGACTTGCGGCTCAGCACTTGCACTTCATCGAACTTGCCGTTGTTCAGCATCATCTGGCAGAAGCGATAATAATCCTCCGCCGTCGAGCACAGCCCGCCGCCGCCCGAGAAATAAGTGCGCGGCCCGCGATAGGGATAATCGGACGAATAGGAAAACTCGCCGTCTTTCATCACTTTCCCTTCCGGGATCACCTGAAGCCCTTTATCAGGATAATAGGCATAAGCGGCGGCGAGGCGCGAGATCTTATCGGCCGGCAAGAAGAAGTAAGTATCCTTCATGCCCAGCGGTTTGAAAACTCGCTCCTCCAGGAACTTGTCGAACGGCATCCCAGAAACTCTCTCCACAAGATAACCCAGCACATCATCTGACAAGCTGTATTCCCACTGGTCGCCGGGCTGAAACAGCAGTGGAAGCGACGCAAGCTTCTTGATTGAATCGCCCGTCGACCCCTCCTGCTGGAGTAGCCCCGTTCCGATCCCTAGGGCGTTGTAGGACTTGCCCAGCCGCCCGTTCCAAGGATAAGTGAGGCCGGAAGTGTGCGTCAGCAAATCGAAGATGGTGATGGGGCGCTTGGCGTCCACCAAGGCGCCCGGTGGAGAAGTCTTGTCCTGGGGAACTGGTGGGTCCAGGACTTTCAGGTTCTTGAATTCCGGAATGAAGTCGGAGACCGGCTCATTCAGCAGGAAGCGTCCTTCCTCGTAGAGGATCATCACGGCCACGCTGGTAATCGGCTTGCTCATTGAGCAGATGCGGAAGATGTTGTCGGTGCGCATGGACTTCTGCGCCTCGCGGTCCGCCATGCCAAACGCCTTGAAATACGCGATTTTGCCGTGCCGCGCCACAAGCGCCACCGCACCCGCGATGCGCCCGTCGTTGATGCTTTGCTCGATGGCGCCGTCAATGCGCTCCAGGCGCGCCGAGGAAAGACCCACATCGTCGGGAGAGGCGGTGCCGCCCGATCGCTGAAAAGCACTTGCGCTCCCTGTCGCGGAGGACCCGTTCGCTGTCATCCTGAGCGCAGCGATGGATCTCGCGGTGAGGGTTTCGCTTGGAGAAGATGTGACCAGCGGGACTATCGGTGGATTCGATGGCGCCTGCGAAGGGGAGATGACAAGCCAAGACCCTGCCAAAAACGCGACGACGTACAACCCGCACCGGACTCTCCTCATTTTGCCTCCTGTTGCGGCGAGTTTGCCTCGCCACCCGGGTGTTGCATTGCAATGCACAGCCACCAGTCTCCCCTTCGGAAAACGCGACCGTCAACCTCTAATGGGCATGAATCTCGATATAGTCGAGAGGGGCCTGTTCCGCTCCGTCGGGAATTCCCTCGATGCGGATCTCGTCGCCGGGCCGGAGCGCTAGGCCAGTGATGCGGCGCCGAGTGGAAGAGTCGCCGCCCGGCTTCGTCGCCGGCAAGTGGTCGTCGGCGACCCATTCATCCACTTGCTGCTCGCCGATGAAAACCCGGAACTTGGACTCGCCATTGTTCTGATCGAAATACTGGACATCCAGATCGTACCATCCTGCCGGGCGGTCGAAATGGAACGTGGCTTGGCATGGTTGCGCCTGCCCTTCGCACACGATGGCTTTGCCTCCGGAAGCGTTTTCCTCTGGAGTGACGTCTATAGGCGTGTAGCCCTGGAGGCGCATCGCCTCAGTCTCGATGCGATCCGGGTGATGTCCGACGCGTCCGCGCGCATCGGCTATGCCCGAAACGCGGGAGAACCAATTGCAGACGGCGTCCCGCCAGACGACGGCATGCCCGGCCTGGTACTCGAGCCGCGCCAACACTTGCGTATAACGCTCCTCATCCACTTGGCCCTTGAGCGAACTCCACAGCCGCACCACGGCTTCCGCTTGCTCTGCGCCATCGTAGTGCGAGTCATAGATGTGCTGAATCACCGTCTTTCCGGAACGGAGCGTGTAAGTGTAGGGCACGTGGTGGAAAAACAAAAGCAACTCGTCGGGAGTAGTCTCCGCGGACTCGTAGAGCTTTGCCACGGGGGCGGGGTACTGCGAAACAAAACCAGTGCCCGTGGCCGCGCTGCGATCCATGCCGATGCCTTCGTGATCGGCCCGGTGCCACTGGCCCCAGCCATTTCGCTCCGACGACTCGATCCCGGGCCCGTAGTGGCTTCCCAGAATGTCGGTCAGTGTTCCTGCACCTAGCGGCCCGGTATAGCTTTCGTAGAGAGGCCAGGAACCCAGCAGCAGTTCCGTGATATTGAAAACGACAGTCGAATTGTTGCCGAAGGTGAGCCTTGTCCATTCCTGCGCGATATCGCGCTCACTTAGATTGGGATTCCAGGCGAGCCGGCCGAACCCGTAAAGATTAGCCATGGCGAGCGGGTGGCCGAGCCAATTCGTATCCATGCCTACATTCGCCACGCCCACGAAGCCGCCGGTAGGGCGATGAAAAGCTCGGCCCGCCACCAAGTCTTTAGCGGGCGTGCTTCCTCCGCCGGCATGCAGGTCGAAATCCAGCACCTCTTTCCACATGGGCGGGAGAAAACAAAGATGGCGCTGCTGGCCCGTATATTCCTGCGTGATCTGCAACTCGATGGCCTCGTTCGTGCGGCGCAATCCCGCGAACAGCGGGGAAGCCGGTTCCCGCACCTGGAAGTCGATCGGGCCATTCTTGATTTGAACGATGGCGTTGTCGTCGAATTCTCCATCCAGCGGGTGGAAGTTGTCGTAGGCCGCCTTGGCGCGGTCGTTGTTCGGATCGCGCCAATCAAGATGATGGTTATAGACGAACGCCCGGTAGAAGACCACGCCGCCATGCGGTATGAGCGCGCGCGCGATCACGTTGGTTGCGTCAGCATGCGTCCGTCCGTAGCTCGATGGGCCGAGGCGGCCTTCGGAATCCGCCTTGACGACGAATCCGCCGAAATCAGGGATCTGCCGGTAAATCTCGTCGACCTTGGTTTGCCACCATGCTCCCACGCGGGCATCCAGGGGATCAAACGTCTTGAGACCTCCGATCACCTTAGGGCTACTCAAATCGACCGAAATCGAAAGGGCGACTCCCCATGGGCGAAACGCCTCGGCAACGCGAGCCAGTTGAGAGAGAAAATCGGATTCGAGAATCCTCGGATCGGCGTTCACATTGTTGATGGTGCACCCGTTGATGCCGACGGAAGCGAGCAGCCGCGCGTAGTCGGCGGCGCGCGCCAAATCTGCACGGACGGCACCATTCTCAAAAAAGATGGAACGGCCTGCGTAGCCCCTTTCAATCGAACCATTGAGATTGTCCCACTGGTTTACCCAGCGTATGGGTGCGTAAGGCTCCTGGACTTCATTGAGGTTGATGACGCTGTCGTGGCGCGCAATCCTGCTGAGCAACGCGAACACGCCATACAGAACGCCGCGGTCGTTGGGCGCTGCAATGAGGAGGCAGGGGAAGCCATTCAACGTCACTGCCTTGAGCACGAAACCGTCTTGTTTGAGGTGGCCCGGAAATTCGGACGCTGGCACGACAGGCTTGAGGGGAGCGAAGGTGCCGAGAACGATCGAGCTCTCGTTCGGAAGGCTCGACTCCGCTCGCAAAGTCCTGCCCAACATGCCACGCACGCCGCGAATCAGTTCCGCCTGCGCCGTTTTGATGACCAGGGAATCGCCGAGCGCCACCGCATGGGCAGGCAGCGCGTCGTAGCGCGTGCGAACCACGGCGTCGATTGGGGCGTACCGCAGCCACGCATCGTACCCGGTCTCCCCCGCCAACGGAGCAGCCAGCGCGAGCACACCGAGGAACAAAAGCCAATACCTCATTTAGCGAACCACGCTTTAACCGAGACGATTTCGTACGGATGAACCGTCAGCGTAGCTTCCTTGCCGCCGCCCGACAGAGTGAGCGGTGCATCGTGCTGCTCCATCAGATTAACTTGCGCGGCCTGGCTGGCAGCTTTCGGGAAATGGAGGTGTACCGTTCTTGGCTTCCCCTCGAATTCGAAGAACCGGAATACCAGTGCGTCATCGTCTTCAGCCTTCTTCACGGCTGTCAGAATCACGTTGCCGGGATCGATCTCAACCAGGGAATGGGAAGCGGGGAGCATGCCGGCATGCACATTGGCGGCCACTGGTATAAGAGGATAGTTAAGCTCGATGCCGCGCCGCTCGGTTTCAGCGGCTTTCCAGTTGCCCGCGTGCGGATAAAGGGCATAAGTGAATTCGTGGAAGCCGCGATCGGCATGCGGGTCGGGAGCCGAATCCGGATCGGCGGGGGAGCGCAGCAAGGAGAGGCGGATGACGTTTCCCTTGGTGTCATACCCGTATTTGCTCGCGTTTAACAAGCTGAACCCATGGCTTGTGTCGGAGAGGTCGCCCCAGCGAAGCGCCGGCACTTCGAACATGGCCTTTTCTTCGGGAGTGTTCCTGGTGGTCGGCCGCTGGATCGACCCGTATGGGATTTCGTAGGTAGCGTAATTGCTTTGCACGCTCACCGGGAATGCGACCTTCAGCAGAATATGATCTTCGTGCCAGTCGGCTTGCATGTTGACGTCGACGCGCGGAACACCCGGGTACATGCAGATGTCCTGGACGAAGGTCGAGTTCTGGAATTTCTTTCTGACGCGAATCACCGCGCGCACCGGCGTGTTCTCGACCAACTTCACTTCCTCCGCTTCGTTCAGGTCCCACTTGTGGTCCTCGAAATTGGCGTCGATGTTCCAGGCGTCGTATTCCTTGGGCTTGTCCACGAAGGTCTGGAGCAGATTGCCACAGGCACCGGGCGCCAGAGCTTCCCGGCCGCTGCGCTTTTCTACCAAGCTGGTGATGCATCCGGTCTTGAGGTCCACTTTCAGGCTGACAAATTCATTCTCCATCCCCTCCGCGCTGGCTTTCAGAGCTCCGCTGGCGGAAGTTGATGTCGAGACGGGCACGAGATGGTATACCGCATATCCCATGGCCGGCACGTCCCTGGCCACGAACCTTATCCTCACGGTGTGGATTGAATCGTCGCGCGAGATGATGGAGGAGGGAAGTGCGGTTCCGGATGAGTCACGCACTTCGATTCCACTTTGCGGGGCAAGTTCTGAAGGGAACTGCGCTTCCAGTTCGGTGACGTCTGTCCGGCGCCAACTGAGTGGATTAAAGAGAATAACGGGAACGCCTTCGCCCTCAGTACTGACGCGTGCCGCCAGCGTCTTCAAAGAGTCGGAAAGGATTTTGTTGCCGGATAATTTCACTACGCCGAGATCGCGCGCCGCGTCAACATAATTGATGGCGATCCCCGAGCCCGGCATGATGTCATGAAACTGGTCGAAGAGGACCTTCTTCCAATCGTCATTCAATTCTTCCTGCGGATAAGGCAGCCCATCGAGCATGGCCAGAGACGAGAACTTCTCGGCGTTGAGCAGGAGTTCTTCGCTCTGCCGGATGCGTTTCTTGGTCTCGGACTGGGTCGTCAAGACGCCGCGATGGTACTGTAAGTAGAGTTCGTTGTTCCACACTGGAACATTAAGGTTGGGCAGGTTCTTCTCGACGTCATCAAAGAACGACTGGGCAGTGCTGAAGGTCAGCTTGGGAAAAGAATTGGGACGATCCTGCCAGCGGCGGGCAGAGTCGAGCATGGCGCGTGTAGGGCCGCCGCCGTGGTCGCCGATGCCGTAAAGGTGCAAAATCTCGTGCATGCCGGTCTTGGGGGCGTATTCCGCCACGTCTTCCGAGATCCGCACAGGATCGATGTCATTCACGTAATCGTGCGGGAAGTAAGTCAGGACACGGCTTCCGTCGGGGGCTTCCCACCAGAAGAGCTTGTAGGGGAACTTGGTAGTATCGTTCCAGGAGATCTTTTGGGTAACAAAGTAATCGAGGCCCGAGCGTTTGTAGATTTGCGGGAGTTGCCAATTGTAGCCAAAGGAATCGGGATTCCAGCCAATTCTCACATCCACGCCGAACTTCTGCTTAAAGTAGCGGGTGCCGACCAGGAGTTGCCGCACCAGGGACTCTCCGCTCGGCATGTTGAGGTCAGGCTCGACCCACATGCCTCCCACAACTTCCCACCGGCCTTCCTTCACGCGCTGTTGAATCTCTTTGAACAGGTCGGGGTATTTCTCCTCCATCCAGACGTAGTCCTGCGCCGCCGACTGCGCGTAAATGAAGTCCGGATATTGCCGCATCAACTGCAGGACTGTGCCGAAGGTGTTGCGCACTACCTCGACGGTTTCGGTCCAAGGCCACAGCCAGGCCATGTCGATGTGGGAGTTGGCCACGGCGCGCACCGTGTACTGTTTTACCGCCTCCGCGAAGGGCTGGAGCTTGTCCTGCGCTGCCCGGAGAGAATTCTCAAACGACTGCTGGTCACCATGGTCCAGCGCAGCGAAGTTAATGGCGTGAACGACATCATCGAGTTGGCGAGATTCCACCGAAGGACCTCGAAAGATCCCCGAGACGATGGCTTGGGCCGACTGAATCTCTTCGTAAAGCAGGGCTGGGTCAGGCCGTCCGGCCGGGTAGTCAACCAGCAGTTGGGCGTTTTGGAGTTGTACAGAACCGGTGGCGCCGGGAACATCGATGGCCACCAGGATCTTGGCGCCCGGCTCGGCCTTCCCGGTCAGCAGAATAGGTTGCTGAGTGTCCCCGTCGGCCATCTCCGCGAGTGAGCCGTTAAAGAAGACACGAAACTGCGAGGGGCCATCTGCGCTGACGCTCAAATCCAGCCGAACCCGAGCGCCCCGGATGCTGTACTTTCCCATCGTCTGCGGTATCTCAACCATGCGCCGGAACCACATCGGGCCGTTACCCGCTTTTTCCGAGATGCGAACGGGCGACCAGTCGGCATCGTTCAAAGCCGGGTCCTCGCCATGCGCAAGGTTATCCACATGCGCCTTCCAGTCGGCCAGGGGTTGCGCGAACATCGCATGCAGCCGCGACAATTCGTCCTGGTACGGGTTTTTCTTTTGACCTTGTTCCTGTGCCTGGAGAAGGGGAAGACACGATAGCAGGGCGCACAGCGCAAATCCGAGCGCTCGGAGTCCGACAGAACGAGTTTCCGTCATGAGAATCAGTCCTTTCCGCCTCGCGGTTATGGGGCGGCAGAGATTATACACCACGGGGAGGAGTAGTCAGGTTTTGGCGGGACCACGAGCCATTACACCTTGAGATCATCTTCGTGGGGGTGACGCGGCTCTTGTGTAGCCGACTGCATGTCACTCCGCTGGCCTCGCCTTGCACTCCGGAGCCTGACTTCGTTTTCGCAAAACGTGGCTTTTTTGCTCCTATTCAGGTCAAATTGCTGTCAATTCGCGCGCAAAACTCTCAGAATCTCCAGTCTTCAATGAAGTGATGCGCTTTGTTTTCAACAACTTCTCAGCTTTGCGTGCACTGTTCTTCAATAACTCCCTTGTTTTCAAGTACTTCTTAGCTTCGTTCCGACAGCGCCCCTTTGTTTCCAATAACATAGTGGCTTCGTTCGTACTATTTTTTGTGTTTTTTCGTGCTCCCACTCCCCGGCTCGTCGGGGCCCATTCGCCTTCCCTCGCGCTTCGGCGGGCCGAAGCGCTCGCCTACGACAATGTGTCCACACGAAGACAACCTCTATAGGCTATCACAGGTCCCTGAATTTGTCAAGCGGAAAATGCAAACTGTCAAAGCTCTTTAGAAATGTCCCCTTTCTTATCTCGTTAGAAATGTCCCCTTTTCGAACTTATTGCTGTGAGGTTGTTCTGGCTTTGGTCTTTCGCCGGCCTTGCCCGTAGCGGAGCCCT
>Ga0187864_10001487_pt1 | contig 22558 bp, 19 predicted proteins | sample June2016WEW_11_4_FD_132985 | JGI IMG/M metagenome (GOLD analysis project Ga0187864, IMG submission 132985) | Peatland microbial communities from SPRUCE experiment site at the Marcell Experimental Forest, Minnesota, USA - June2016WEW_11_40 | ecosystem: Environmental > Terrestrial > Soil >...
CTCACGTTTATGGTATGCCAGCCGACCGCTGCGGCTCAATACGTCCGGGAACCGGCGCGGAATTTCAGTTTGGGAATCCTCAGGCAGTTTGGTCGGTATCGGTCTCGATCGCGATGACGCAGTCCTCCGGACTCCAACCTTTGTTGGTCGCCGTGGTGGTGATGTCGCCCGAAGGGGTGTGCTCGAAAGGGAATGCGCTAGAGTCCTCGACGACATACGCGCGCCGGATCTGGCCTTTGATGGTGTAATCCATCCGCAGGCTGGCGCCGGAAAGCCAGTTGAAGATGTGGAGGAACCGCGTGTTGCCGCGAGCGGTGGACGCCGTTGCCGTGTAGTAGACGCCGGGTCCGGGACGCGTGGAATAGATCGCCGTGCCGTTCTTGTTCAGCCACGCTCCCATGGCGTGGAGGCGATCGACGAACTCCCGCTGGATGACACCCGACGGTTTCGGCCCGACATTGAGCAGCATGTTCGCGTCGGACCCGGCGGCCGTCGCCAGCAATTGAATCAGCGCGGAGACCGGCTTATAGCGCGAGTCGGTTCGCGCATAGCCCCAATCGTCGTTGATGGTGAGGCAGGCCTCGCGCAGGCGTCCATCGTCCTTCTCGGGCCGATGTCCGAGCTCCTGCTCGGGCGTGCTGAAATCGGCCGGGAGGCCGCAGCGGTCGTTGATCAGCGCGCCCGGCTGCAAGCCGCGGATGAGTGAGATCAGGTCCGCGGAATGCCACTGCTCGGGTGAGTGATCCCAGCCTCCATCGAACCAGATACCGGCGATTTTTCCATATTGCGTACACAGCTCGCGCAACTGAGTTTGGATCACATCGAGGAACCCGGCCGAAACCGCCGTTTTCGGCGCCAGGCTTTCCTTGTATGCCGGGTTGTTCCAGTCCATCAGACTGAAGTAGAAGAACAGTGGCATGTTCTGGCGCTGGCATTCGGCGGCGAGCTCGCCGATCAGGTCGCGCCCGAACGGCGAATGCGTTATGCCAAAGCCGCTGGTGACGGTCCGGAACATGCAAAAGCCCTCGTGATGCTTCGAGGTAATCGTCATGTATCGCTGGCCGGCGGCCTTCGCCAGGTCAACCCACGCGCGGGCGTTGAATTCCGATGGATTGAAGAAGGCGATCCGCTTCTGGTAATCGGCGGGAGGAATGCGCTCATAGTGCATCACCCATTCGCCGCGTTCGAGCGTCGAGTAGAGGCCGAAGTGAATGAACATGCCGAAGCGTGCGTCGCGGAACCAGGCGCGGGATGCCGCAGGCGCGCCGGAGGACGCAACATCCGCGGCGGAAGCGGCGGCGCTCATCAACGGAGCCGCCGCCAGTGCGCGTCCAAATTGTCTTCTGTTTAGTGGCATATCTTGCGTGATCTCCCGGACGGCAGTGTTCGTCCAACGCCTATAGTAACGCGCCACCACCGCCAACCCCGATGAGGGCAGTCAACCCCTACAGCACATCCGCGAAGCCCCGTTTCATATGGCGGAAGAACAGACCGCCTAACAGGAAAGCGGCGGCGCCGAAGGCGGTCAGGATAGCGAGTTCTCGGGCGGGGAAAATGCCTCGCAGGACGATTGCGCGGTAGCCCTGCACGGCGTAGAAAAGCGGGTTGGCGGCGAGCAGCCAACGGGCCTTGGGCGGGTACAGGCTTTCCGCGATCATGATCGGAGTCAGCCAGAACCAGAACGTCAGGGCGACGCTCAAAAGCTGGGCGGTGTCGCGCAGGAATACGTGCAAGCTCCCCACCACCCAACCCAGTCCGACCGCCAGCAGCCCGGTCGAGAACACGAAGACCGGCAGCGCCAACACGAACGGGCTGAGGTGATGCGCCACCACGCCCACCACGGAAATCAGAAGCGCCAGGGCGAGCGCGTGGCTCACCACGGCCGACAGGAAAACCGAGACCGGGATCAGCTCGGACGGGAAAACGGTCTTGGTGATCAGGTTGGCCTGCTCGACCACGCTCGAAGCGGAACGCTGCAGGGTCTCGCTGAACAGCAGCCAGGGCAGCATCCCCGCAAACACGAATAGTGCGTAATTCCGGGTGCCTTCGCCGGGTGGGACCGCGATCTTCAGGCTGACGCTGAAAACGAACCACCAGCACACCAGCAGCACCAGCGGATGAATCAGCGCCCACACCCAGCCGATGATGGAGCCGACGAAGCGCTGCTCAAAGTCGCGCCGCACCAATTGGAACAGCAGGCTGCGCCGTCCCACCAGGTTTCGAAGAAAGAACTTTCCGGGAATTCGTTGTGGCACGTGGAACTTGGACGATACCAGCTTGTTCGGGAACTAGCAAGCGCCCTGGGGCGGAAGTTGCCAGTTCGGCGAAAACCGGTTGGCAGACGAAAGCGCCTGCCCCACGTTTCACTGGTAATGCAGCGCCTGGCCAGGATCGGTGGCGGCGGCGCGGCGGGCGGGAATGTAGGTTGCGATCAGATCCACCAGGGCGAGGATTGCGGCCACCGCGGCGAGCGTCCATGGGTCGCCGGCTTTTACGCTGAACAACAGGCTGGCCAGGAAGCGTGTCAGCAGGTAGGCCAGTGCCAGTCCGATCGCCACGCCCATTCCGGCCAGCTTCAAGCCTTGACTGAGCATCAGCTTCAGCACGTCGCCGCGGCTGGACCCAAGGGCCATCCGGATGCCGATTTCCTGGGTGCGTTGTTCGACCGAGTACGACATCACGCCGTAGATGCCGATCGCCGCCAGCAGTAAGGCAATGGCCGCAAAGATGGTGAGCAGCAGCATGTTGAAATTCTGCCGCGCCACGGTTGACGCGAGCACCTTCTCCATGGGCTCGGCGTGCGAAACCGTCATGGTGGCGTCGACGGCCTGAATCTCGTGCTCGATGGCGGCGCGGAGAGCCATAGGGTCGCCGTGGGAACGCACGGCCCAGGCCAGCGGAAGGACCTGGCGAGCCAGTTCCATCATTCCCTGCGGCACTTGGGCTTGCGGCAGGTACATCACGCCGGTCTCGCCATTGGCCACGCCGCCTTCCTTGACCGTCCCCACCACGCCTACAATCTGCCGCGGAGGATCCGCGAATTGCGGGCCGAGGCCCAGGCCGATGGTGATCACCTGGCCGATGGGGTCCTGATTCGGCCAATATTGCTTGGCCATGTGCTGATTGATAATCACCACCGGCGTGGAGTTGCCGGTGTCGGTCTCGGTGAAGCGGCGGCCGCGTAGCAGCGGGATGCGAAATGCCTGGAAGTAATGGCCGGCAACATACCGGTATTGCTCGTCGCCGTTGTACTGCTCGCCCTTGGCGGGAGGTTTGCCGGCAATGTTGAACGGCAGGTCAATCGCGTAGGCCACCGCTGGCAGGAACACGGCGGTCGCGGCCGCCTCCACGCCGGGGATGCCCTCGATGCGGCGCAGGGTCTCGGTGGTAAAAGCATCGACCTTGCCGGTGGTGGAATAGGCGCCGCTGGTAAGCGAGGTCATCATGGTAAGGACATTGTGCGGGTCCAACCCTGGCTGGGCGTTGCTGAGGCCGACGAAGGTGCGGATGAGCAGCGCCGCGCCGGCCACCAGCACCAGGGCCAGCGCCACTTCGGCGACCACCAGCGAGGACCGCGTGCGATTGTGGCGGCGGCTGGTGCCGGAACGGTTGCCGGCTTCCTTGAGGGCGGATACGAGATCGAGCTTGGATGCTTGCAGCGCCGGAATCAGGCCAAACAGAATGCCGGTGAGCAGCGCGGCGGCCAGGGTGAATGCGGCCACGCGCCAATCGAGCGGCGGCGCCACCGCGCGCACACCGTCCGCATCCATCAGCCGCGGGATATTGGCGGGAACCAGCAACAGCAGCGCGCGCACTCCCCAGGAACCGAGCGCGTAGCCGAGCGCGCCACCGATACCGGCCAGCAGGACGCTTTCGGTGAGCAGTTGGCGCACCACCCGCCAGCGGCCGGCTCCCACGGCCGCACGCACCGCCATTTCGCGCTGGCGCACGGCGGCCCGCGCGAGCAACAGGTTCGCCACATTGGCGCAGGCGATCAGCAGCACGAATCCCACCGCGCCCAGCAGCACCAGCAGGGCCGTCTTGATGTCGCTGACGGCGGCTTCGCGCATGGGCGTCACGGCCACGGATTCACCCTTGTCCATCCACTTCGGATTGTCCTTGCGGAAACGCTCGCCGGCGATCTTCATCTCCGCGCGCGCCGACGACAAAGTCACGCCGGGCTTGAGCCGCGCGGCGACATTCAGATAATGTCCCTGGTTGGTGGAGTGCGGGTCGGCCTGGATCGGCAGGAATACTTCGGATTGGGGTTGCGAATGGAAACCCTTGGGCAGCACGCCGAGGACGGTGTACGGCTGGCCGTTGAGCAGGACGGAGCGGCCAATGATGCGCGGGTCGCCGCCCAGGCGCGATTGCCACATTTCGTGAGTCAGCACGCCCACCGCCGGGCCGTTCGGCATATCTTCGCTTGCGGTGAAGGCACGTCCCACTGCCGGGCTCACGCCGAAGACCCGGAAGAAGCCCGAGGAAACCTGGAGCGTCTTCACCGGCTCCGGCCGGTCGCCGGCGCCCAGATTCATGCCGGAGGCCGCGAACCCGTACAGGGTCATCGACTGGAAAACGTGGTTGTCCTTCCACACCATGAACTTGGGAATGGAGATGGAGTTTCCCCGGCCGTCGGGAAACTGGCGGGCGACTTCCACCACTCGGTCCGGCTCCGGGTACGGCAGAGGCTGCAACAGCACCGCGTTTACCACCGTGAAGATAGCGGTGTTGACGCCGATCCCCAGCGCCAGCGCCACAATCGCGATGGCGGCAAATCCAGGATTCCTGGCCAGCATGCGGAACGCATAACGAATGTCGAAAGCCAATGTGCCCATACCCTCATTACGCTGGCGGCCGGCGCTCGGTTCGCAGGAAAGTGACTCGCTTCCGTCGTGGCGCACGCACTCGTGCGTGCCGCGTCGGCACTCGTGCCGACGCACGCTGGGGCGAAGCGAGGACGTGTCGAGAAAAGTCTCGACACGGCACGCACGAGTGCGCGCGCCACATCACCTCAGCGCCAGTTGGGGAATGGGTTGGCGCGGGCCTGGCGGCAGGCGGCAATCAGCTCGGGGAGCAGTTTGCGGCGGTCGAAGAGGTGGTCGAGCAGTTGCGCCACGGCGTCCTCTTCGTCCTCGATCCACTCCGGCGGGATGGCTTTCCAGGCCTGGTCCATCACCTCTTCGGGGAAGTGCATGGTCTGGTCGAGCCAGGGTTCGAAATCGTCGAGCGAATGCACGCTCTCGTAGACCAGGCGGCGCGGGTAGAGGCCCTGCAAAGGCGAATCCGGGAAGTCCCAGTAGGGACCGTTGAAGGCGAAACCGTGGTCGATCATGCGGGCCACGAAGCCCAGGCTGCCGCCGGCGGCCTCCGCGCGGCGCACCAAGGCGCGGTAGAAGATGCTCTGCCGGCCGTCGGCGTTGCCGACCCATTTGTCGAACACCAGGATGGCGCGGAAGTCCTCCAGGTTGGCCACCTTGGGCAGCAGGGCATCGGGCAGGAAATCGTAGACCGCGGTGCGCGCGGGGTCGCCCGGATAGCGTGAGCCGAAATGCCAGCCCGGTTCCACCGGAATCCGCCGGCTGCCGAGGGTCAGATGGATGTCGGGGTTTTCGGCGAGGAACTGGGTGCTCAGCCGCACTAAAGCCGTTTCCGGAGCGGCGACCTGGAGATAGGCGAGCAGGCGGGAAGCCAGCAGCTCATTGACCAGGACGCGATGGTGCTGGGGATTATTGCGGAACTTGACGACGTACCACTGGCCGTCGTCGGCCTCCATCAGGTGGGCCTGGGCGCCTCCTCGCATTTTTCGGATGTGCCGGACGGCGGTGAGCGGCATCGGCTGGAAAATCGGGTAACCTAGAGTAGTATCACACGGAGGAGTAGACCACAGATGGCGGAAACAGGAACCCCCATGAACGAATACGCTCCCGACGGGCAAGTGCCGGCGGCGGGTGGACGCACAAAAGACGAAGTTGCGCTGGAGTTGATGCGGTTCATCACCCTGCAGACCGGCTACGGCAAGTCGGCGCAGTCCTCCACGGGCTTTTCCAGTAAGCCCGGCACCCATTCCGCGGAGGAGCACGCGGAGGCGCTGCTGGAGCTGTTTCTGCGCTGCCGGCAGGTGGTGAGCCAGGAAATATAGCGGGAACGGCGGAACGCGTTCCCGCCGGGTGTTAACGCTTCTTCTTTTTGGCTGCGGCTTTCTTGGCGACCTTTTTCGCCGGAGCCTTCTTGACGGCCTTCTTGGCGGCCTTCTTCACCGGCGCTTTCTTGGCGGCCTTCTTCGCGATCGCCTTCTTGGCGACCTTCTTGACCACGGCTTTCTTGGCAACCTTCTTGACGGGCGCTTTGGCGGCGACCTTCTTTGCCGGCGCCGGTTTGGGCGCAGTGGCCTTCTTCACGGGCTTCTTGGGCGGGGCTTCCACAACGGCCGCGGGTTCCGACGGCCCGGACTCAGCCGGCGCCGGCTGGGCTACGGGAGGAGCTGCGCCTTCCACAATATCGATTTCCATGATGACCTCGTCTTCTTCCTCTTCGTCTTCCTCGTCGTATTCGTCGAGCTTAGATTCCAAGTCCTCTTGCTCTTCGTCTTCGTAGTCGTGGAAGTCTTCCATCTCTTCTTCGTCCTTTGCAACGATCAGTGAGCGATGCGGCATTCGCCAAGCCTCCTGCGTCTGGGCACAATCAACCTTAGAATACCCCTTTTTACAAAAGAGGCAATAGTGAAAACGGTAAGTCGCGAGAAAAATCGCGCGGCTATCTCGTAGCCGAGTGCGCCACCAGCGTGGACGGCTTCGGCGCGGCGCGCTGCGCGGCAGCCGCCGGGCTGACCGGTTTCGCGGCTGCCAGTGCCGTGCCGGAACGCGGTCTGGCTGCCACCGGGTGCCCCATGGCGCGGTGCGAGGCTGCGGCGGATGCGGTGTGGGAAGCGGAAGAAGAGCTCGTGCGGCCGGCTATTACGCGTCTCGGCGCGGTGCGCCGCAGCGCCGGCGTGGGCCGGGCAGCGGAGGGGACCACCAGCAGGTCGCCTTCGACGGCAGTGTGCGCGGGCAGGCTGTTGGCCGCCAGCAGGCTCGCTGTGGAGACGCCGAATCGGGCGCCAATCGCGGCCAGGGTTTCGCCCGGCGCCACCCGGTGCAGGCGCCACGCGGCGCGGTGTTCGGCGGGAACCAGAGCCAGCGCGGCCGTCAGCCGCGTGCTCGAGCCCTTCGGCACGTGCACCGCGTAGTTGGCCGGCGCCAGGCTACCCAGCAGGGCCGGATTCAACTCAGCCAGTTCGGGAACCGAGGTGTCGGTGACATCGGCGATCAAGGGGAGGGAGGTGAGGGCGGCAAGCTCGACCGTGTCGTACTCGATCGGCGGGTCCATCTGAACCTGGTCCAGACCGTAAGCCTGCGCGTTCTTTTCCATGATCGTCATGGCCAGAATGATGGGCACGTAGTTGGTGGTTTCGATGGGCAGCTCGCCGCGCGCGCGCAGCTCCCAGAAATCCGCGTAGCCGGTGCGTTCCACGGCCGTTTGCACGGTCTGCGGGCCGCAGTCGTAGGCGGCAATCGCCAGGTACCAGTCGCCGAACATGTTGTAAAGATCGTGCAGGTGGTGGGCAGCGGCGCGGGTGGCCTTTTCCGGGTCCAGCCGGTCGTCGGTGTAGGTGGTGCGCTGGAGGCCATACTCGGCGCCCCGCCATGCCATGAACTGCCACATGCCGGTGGCGCGCGCCCTGGACATGGCGCGGGGCATGAAGCCCGATTCGGCCTGCGCCAGGTGAATCAACTCCTGCGGCACGCCCTCTTCGTCCAGGATGCGCTGGATCATGGGGCGGTAACGGCCGGAACGCTGCATGGCCACCGTGATCGTCCCGTGCCCGCGGTTGGAGAAGTAGTTTACGTAGCCCAGCACCGCGTCGGTGACCGACAGCGGCAACTGCGAAACCGTGGCCGCCACCTGCTCGAGCACTTGCCCCTTGATCTTAGGGTCCACCGGGAAGGTCATCTGCAGAATGTCTTCGAGCGGCGCCTTGTCGAACCGGCCCTCTTCGCTCGAATCGGAGGCGCCCAGGGCAGCCAGATCGAAACTGTGGATGGCGTCCACCAGTTGGTCCATCCGGCGGTCGTACGCCTGGCGGTCGGCCGGGTTCTGATCGGAAGCATCCAGCATGCTGTCGATCGCCAGGTCGAATTCCTGACGCGCCGCGGCGAAGTGCCCGGTCTCATAGGCCTGCTTGCCCGCCGCGAAGTGGCGCTCCGCCTCTTCGACCAGCTCGTCGCCGCGAGTGCGGCGAGGTATCTGTGGACTCTCCAGCAGGAAGCCGGGAACGTCCTTGATATACAGGTTGGGTTCGACCAGCGGCGGGTGGTCCAGATCGAGGTTGATGGGCCCGGAGTGGGCGTGCGGCGGTAGAAAGGCGTTTTGGAAGCTGGAGTGCTGGTTAATTCCGCATCCGGCGATGACGGAGGCCCCGGCGAGCACGATAACGGAAGTGAGCGTCTGATTTCGCGCGTTCATTAACAAACTCGGCGAAAGGTTCTAAAGCACTTACCCTAACCGCGCCCTAAGAGGGACGCTCAAACATTACAACACTATGAGTGCGTAATGCAACTGGCGTAAGGTAAGTCCCAGACTATTGCGTATCGGCAACATTTGCCGTTGTATACCGGCAACACCTGCACTGTGTCGTTATTCCTCTTCTTCCTCTTCACCTGTTTTGGCGGCCTTGGCCGCCGCAATGATCTTGTCGGCTTGCAACTGGGGCACGTAATCGTAGTGATCGAATTCCATCGAGAAGGACGCCCGGCCCTGCGTCATGGCGGTCAGATCGCTTTGATAGCTCAGCATTTCGGCCATCGGCACCTGGGCGCGGATGATTTGCGTGCTGCCCTTGGTTTCGTTGCCGGAGATGCGGCCGCGGCGGCTGTTCAGATCGCCCATTAAATCGCCCGCGTATTCTCCCGGCGCCTGGATTTCCACGTTCATGATCGGTTCCAGCAGCGACGGCTTGGCTTCCTGCATGGCGGCCTTAAAGGCCTTGCGGGCCGCCAGTTTGAACGCCAGTTCGGAGGAATCGACGTCGTGGTAGGAGCCGTCGTAGACAGTGACCTTGAAGTCGACCATGGGATAGCCGGCCAGGAACCCGTGCTCGGCGGCCTCCACGATCCCCTTTTCCACGGCCGGGATGAAGTTGCGCGGGATGGCGCCGCCGAAGATTTCGTTGGCGAACTCGAACTTGGCGCCGCGCGGCAGCGGATCCATTTTGATCCAGCAATCGCCGAACTGGCCGTGCCCGCCGGTCTGCTTCTTGTGGCGGCCCTGCACGTCGGCGTGGCCGCGAATGGTCTCGCGATAGGGAATTTTGGGCGCCTTGAGGGTCACATCCACGCTGTAACGCTTTTTCAGCCGGCTGACCACGATCTCGACGTGCTGCTGGCCGGCGCCGGCGAGCAGGAACTCGCGGGTTTGCGGGTCGCGGTAGAAGCGCAGCGACTGGTCCTCTTCGAGAATGCGATGCACGGCGTTGCCCATGCGGTCTTCGTCGTTGCGCGACTTGGCTTCGATGGCGAAAGCGATGGAAGGCTCGGGCAGCTTCACGGGCGGATAGGTGACGGTGAAGCCCTTATCCGCCAGGGTGTCGCCGGTAAGCGTATCTTTCAGCTTGGCCACCGCGCCCAGGTCGCCGGCATGCAGCTCGGTGACCGGCTGCAGGGTCTTGCCCTGCGGGCTGCTGATATGCGCCAGCCGCTCCGCCGAGCTGCGGGTGAGGTTCTGCAGCGCGGCGTCGTTTTTCACCACGCCGGTGATGACCTTGAAATAGGTGATGCGCCCGGCGAAGGGATCGGCCGTGGTCTTGAAGACGAACAGGGAGCAAGGGCCGGTCTCGACGATCTTCTGTGTGGATTCCTCGCCGCCGGCCACGCTCGCGAAGCCTTCGCGCTCGGTGGGGGCGGGCAGGTTTTCCACGATGAAGTTGAGGATCAGGTCGCTCGCGGTGTTATGCAAGGCCCCGGCGCAGAGCACGGGGAAGATGCGCATCTCGCGGATGGCCTGTTTGAGGCCAATGTCGATCTGATCGGGCGCCAGCGTGCCCTTGTCGAAGAACTCTTCCATCAGGGCGTCATTGCCCTCGGCCACCATCTCGATCAGCGCGTCGTGAGCGGCCTTGGCGGCGTCGGCCAAGTCGGCGGGGATCTCGCCCTCTTTGCCTTTGCCATCGCCATCGGCGGTGTAGATGTACGCTTTCATACGGACGAGATCGACCACGCCCGAGAAATCGCGTTCGGCGCCGATGGGGATCTGGATGGGCACGGCCGAGCGGCCGAAGGCTGCCTGCACGTTTTCCAGGGTGCGTGCGAAGTCGGCGCGCTCGCGGTCCAGCTTGTTGATGACGATGGCGCGGGGGAGCTTGAAATGGTTGGCGAAATCCCAGACCTTTTCGGTCTGCACTTCGACGCCAGAGACGCCATCGACCAGCACCAGGGCCGAATCCGCCGCCACCAGGGAGGCGCGCGTGTCGTTGATGAAAATGTTGTAGCCGGGAGTATCCAGGATATTGATCTTGGTTTTCTTCCATTCCGCCACGGCGATGGCTGTGGAAATAGTGATTTTGCGGGAGATTTCCTCTTCGTCAAAATCGGTGACGGTGTTGCCTTCATCCACGCGCAGCAGCCGGTTGGCCGCGCCCGCGGTGAACAACAAGCCGGCGGTGAGCGACGTCTTGCCGGAATCGCCGTGGCCCACCAATCCGACGTTCCGTATGTCCTTGCTTTCGTAAACCTTCACGCTTGGCTCCCTATTGGCAAAACGGAATAGTAACACGGGTCTTTAGCGGGTGGGGCATGGCTTAGCTTGCCCGGAATCGGGGCTTCCCTGGTTATGGCCGGGCCTTTGCGCCCTCATGCACAGGTTTACAATCAAGCCATGAAGAATACTCTGTTTGCGATTCTGCTCCTGGTTCCCGCGCTGGCCTGGGCAGCGAAGCCAGCCTCAAACCCGGCCGATTACACTATTACCGTCCACGTGCAATCATCGCACTTGAATGTGCTCGAAGGACGGTCCAATCCCAGCTTCCAGCATTTGACCGTATTGATCGACGGAAGGAAGTACGAGTTGGAGGGCGTAGGCGGCGACGGCGTGATTCGTGTGGGCGACTACAAAGCGAAGATCGCCCAAGACGAAACCAAGCGAGCCTATGAATATCTACGAACTTACGAATTCCTGTTTACGGATGGGACCGCGCGCCAGTACAGGGTAGTGGGCGAAGGGGAATAGACAAGGAGCAAACGGCGTGCGTGGCGCCGCCCGGCACTTGCCCTTAATCCGGGCTTCCCTTATTATGGGTATATGAACATCACGCTCACGCTGGAGGACGATCTGGTGAAGAAAGTCCGCAAGATCGCGGCCGAACGGGACACCACGCTCACCGGCATGGTGCGCGAGTATCTGGTGAAAACTGCGGCCGAGGAATCCGCGTCCGGGCGCAAGCGCCGCGAGCGCGCGGCCCTGGAGCGCAGCTTCGAGACCATACAGGTCCACATTGGCAAGCCAACTTGGACTCGTGCCGATCTCCATGTCCGCTCCTGACTTCCTGGATACTAACGTTCTGGTGTATGCCTACGACCGGGTCGACCGAACCAAACAACTCGTGGCGCAGAAGCTGGTTGCGGCGGCACTCAATGGAGCGGCGTCGATTTCGGTGCAAGTGCTCGCTGAACTCAGCGTAACGCTACTCCACAAAGCGTCGCCGCCTTTGCGGCCGGAGCAAATGACCGTGATCCTGGACGCCATCGCGGCAATCCCGCTGGTGGCCCCTGATCGCGAGATTGTCCAGCGTGCGGTCGAGGCGCGGGCCGAATACGGAATCCACTTTTACGATGGCATGATCATCGCCGCGGCGGAGCGCGCCGGTTGTGCCCGCATCTGGTCGGAGGACCTGAATCCCGGCCAAAAGTACTTTGGGATTCCTGTCGAGAATCCCTTCGCGTAATTCCCTACGAACTCGCCAGAAAAGCCGAGACGACTCTCGGCTCAGCAGACTTGACAGTCCGCGCCACGCCCCACTATGAACCCACCACACCCACCAGCGGGCTGCTGGCGGAGGCGTAGAGTTTCCTGGGCATGCGGCCGGCTTCAAAGGCCAGTCGGCCGGCTTCCACGGCCAGCTTCATGGCGCGGGCCATTTTTTCGGCGTCATCGGCGAGGGCGATGGCGGTATTCATGAGGACGCCATCGGCTCCCAACTCCATGGCGATGGCGGCATCCGAGGCGGTGCCCACGCCGGCATCGACAATCAGCGGCACTTCGGTGATCGTCTCGCGCAGAATCCGCAGGTTGGTTGCGTTTTGCACGCCCAGGCCGGAGCCGATGGGCGCGGCCAGCGGCATCACGGCGGCGGCGCCGGCATCGATCAGGCGGCGGGCGTTCACCACATCGTCATTCGTATAGGGCAGCACCACGAAGCCCTCTTTGACCAGGGTGCGGGTGGCCTCCAGCAGGCCGGCATTATCCGGGAACAGCGTTTTTTCGTCGCCGATCACTTCCAGCTTGATCCAGTGCGAAAGACCCACTTCGCGCGCCAGCATGGCGGTGCGGATGGCGTCGTCGGCGGTGTAGCAGGCGGCGGTGTTGGGAAGGATGAAGATTTTCGTGCGGTCGATGAAATCGAGCAGCGATTCCTTGCTCTTGTCGGTGAGGTTGACGCGGCGCACGGCGACGGTGACCATGTCGGCGCCGGTAGCCTGGTGGCAGCGCTGCATTTCCTGGAAGCTGCGGTACTTACCGGTGCCCACGATGAGGCGGGAGCGAAATTCGCGCCCCGCGATGGTGAATGATTGCGGCATGTCCCCATTGTAACGGGGCGGGCAGCGTGTGGTGTCGCGCCGGTGGTGGGAGAATTCCCCATGAGCCAGGCCAACCGGGCCCTGGCGCACACGGAGGCCGGCAAAGCGCGCTACCGCGTCGTGCTCAAAAACGATCTCGGATGAGAAGGTGGGGCAGGTCCCCGACGTCCCCGACCTGCCAATCGGGTTGATGGCAAAAGCGCGGGCCGGCGCGCAAAGGAGCAGTGCCGCGACCAAAACGATCCGTTGGACTCTCGTTCGGCAGGTCATGAGAATTCCTCACTCGGGCGGGAAGGAGCCCCGCCAGTGACAAACCCGCTAGCGCGAATGACTTCGCAGCGCCCCGCCCGACAATCCGTACCGCACCGCAGACGAAGCTGCCTAACCGAATATCACACCTTGCACTCCGAATCAAGCCTCGCGAGCAAGCGGATCAAGCGGGCAGCTTGGCGATTTGGCAGCGGATGCCGAGCCTGGCATAGCATGGAGAGACGCGGCGGGGTTGGATGTATACTTGTTGGGATACCCGAGGCTCGACCAACCTCCAACAACAAAAGGCCTGGCGTTATGAAAATCACTACTCTTTCCGCAGACGAGTTGGAGCTTAAGGAAGGCGGCACGACCGGGATCGTGGTTGGGGCTGCTCTGGTGATCGCCGGCGTGTTCATCGGATATCGTCTCCACAATGCCAATTCCTACGTGGTTTGGATTGCGCTGGCGCTGGGCGCGGCGGGGATCGCCGCGATCCTGTTCAGCTCGTCGATCACTGTGAACGCCAGCAAAGCAACCGGCCAGCTTCGCTACCAGAAGCGACGATTGGTGGGAGCGCAGGACACGACCTATGCCATCGCCGACGTTTTCCGGATCGAGACCCGCAAGCAGTGGCGCCTGCAAAACACGCCTTCTTCCGGAGGCCAGGACGCCAATATGCAGCAGCCGGTACTGGTGGCGCAGTCGGTGATCGTCTTCAAGGACGGGCGGGAAGTGCCGCTGGACCACCAGAAGACATCATCCACGACGTCCATCGGCTCGGCAGTCTTGATGAGTGGCCAGGGAGCGGAGACCGCCATGGCGGCTCAGGTGGCGAAATTCCTGAACGTCCCCTTCCAGGAAATCGCACCGCCGAACATGGGAGCGGGAATCAATATCATCAGCGGATCCGGCGGGGGGCAGATTTAGGCGAGAGCGAGAGCCGGCGGGCAAGACCGCCGGCGTTACCGACTGTTGGCAGGTCGTGGACCTTTCCCACTGTCAGATCAACACCAGGCCGCGGCGGATGCCGATGGTGACGGCTTCGGTGCGGCTGCCGGCGCTGAGTTTTCCCAGGATCGAAGCCACGTGAAATTTCGCGGTGTGCTCGGAGATGCCGAGCTTCCAGGCGATCTCCTTGTTGGCGTCGCCTTCGGCCACCAGGCGGAGCACATCCAACTCGCGGGCGGTCAGCGCGGCTGCTGCGATGGAAACCGGCGCGGGCACCGACGCGGCCAGCAGCGGCTCCAACTCGCCCGGTTCGATCACGGCCAACCCTCCGGCCGCGGCTTCCACGGCGGCAAGGATCGCGCCAGGAGACGCGTCGCGAGCCAGCACCGCGCGCACACCCAGTTTAAACGCCTCGTGGGTAAATGCGGGCTGCGCTTCGGAACTTAGCAAGACGATAGCCGGCGCGCGGGCCGCCAGCGGCGGCAGATCTTCCAGCGCGCCCTCGGCCAGCAGGACGTCGGGGTGGAGCGCCTCGGCGGCGGCGGCATCGGGATACGATCCGGCCAGTTGCAGGCCGGGCGCCGACGCCACCAGGGTTTCCAGGCCCGCGCGCGTCATGGCGGAGCGGGCGGCGATGAGCACACGGATCACGCCGCCTCCAATGCGCGCTCCCCTAAGCGGACCACGGTCTCCCGCACCGGCAGGCGGCCGATCGAGGGCGCGCCGCGCATGAACCGCAAGCGCAGCGCCGGCTGGCCCGAATCCAAGGCGCTGTAGAGCTCGTCGAGCGAGAGCAGCAGCAGATCGCCGGCTTTAAGCGAAGCCAGCGCCGCGGCGCCATCCGGGTCCACATCGAGGATCTGAACGCCGGCCGGGACGGGGCGCAGCGTCACGCCCAACGATGGGCGCGGGCCACGGCGGACGAAATCGGTGGCGTCGTTCGAAGGCACGGCAATGCCGAGCCCGTTGACAATGGCGGTGTTGATGCCGATGACGCGGCCTTCGGCGTTGGCCAGCGGCCCGCCGGAGTTGCCGGGAGCGAGGCGCACTTGGGCGCGGATCCATGAAACGTTGCCCATGCCGCGGAGCGGCCCCACCGAGTGAATGACGCCGGTGGAAACCGCGCCGGCAAAACCCAGCGGGCTGCCGACCGCGATCACCAGCTCGCCGGGCCGGAGCGACGACGAGTTGCCGGGTGCTGCGGCATCGAGCGGAGCGGCGGTGACTCGCAGCGAAGCCAGGTCGCGGCGCGGATCGCGGGCGAGAACCCGCGCCGGCAGGCGTCGCCCGTCCCAAAGCTCCACTTCGAGATCCGCGCCGCGCGCCACGTGGGCGTTGGTGACGACCAGCCCGTCGGCCGACCAGATGACGCCGGAACCGGTGCCGCGGCCGGCGCGCGAGTGAATCTGCACGGTCGAGCGGCGCAGCCGTTCGGCCACTTCACCGAATCCCCGCATGTCAGCTCCTCCGCGGCCGTTCGCCGATGGTGATCGAGACCGAGCGGGAGGCTCCGCCGCGCACCACGGCCACTTCGATCGCGCGCCCCACTCCATGTTTTTCGAGCACGGTCTGGATGTCGTCGGTATCGGCCACCGCAATACCGCCAAGCGCGACCAGCACATCGCCAATCAATACGCCCGCCAGCGCCGCCGGTCCCTCCGGTTCCAGCGAAAGAACGATCAGACCTTTTTGATGATCGGGCAACTCGACCGGTTGCAGGCCGACGCCCAGGTAACCGCGGGCGACGCGTCCACGGGCGAGCACCTCATCGACCACGCGATTGATGGTGGAGGCGGGGATGGCCAGGCCCGCGATGCGCGACAGCGCGGAAGTGGCGATGCCCAGCGCCTGGCCGGCTGCGTTCAGCACCAGCCCGCCGGAGGAACCCGGATAGAGCGTCAGATCGAGCCGGATATAGCGGTCCAGCCGGCCGCCGCGCCAGGTGCGCCAGGGGCCGCTGACGGCGCTGACGATGCCCAAGGTGGCGTTGATGCCGGAGTCTTCGGAGCGGCCGAGCGCCAGCGCCAGGTTGCCGGGCGCCGGATCGTCCGCAGCCGCGACCACGGGCGCGCCCGGCGCGTCCACCTTCAGCACCGCGATATCCGTGCCCGGGTCGCTGCCGGCCAGCGTGGCGGCGGCGCTGACGCCATCGGGCAGAGTGACGGTGATTTCCTCTTCGCGCCGCACGGTGTGCTCGGCGGTGACCAGAATGCCGGTGCGCCAGAAAGCGCCGCTCGAGGAAAAGCGCGGCCGCGCGTGTACCGCAACCACCGAGGCCGCCGCCTGCTCGACTACCGCAGCCAGTTGCTCGGAAAAAGCCGCCAATTCGTTTGCCATGAAAAACCTCCCTGTGATTCCAGGATGCCGGATAGGTAAGACCTCGCACATCGGGAAATCGGGTAGGTGGGAACTAGCCGCAAGAACGGTTCGCATTGCGGAGGGCGTACTGGTACCGCCGCGCGCCGAGCGCAGATTAAGCTGTTTCGTATGTTGCCGGAAGCGGCTGTAAGCCATTGATAACGATAGCCCGCATAGAAATTTTCAATTGGACGCGCCCGCCGCCGCGGTTTAGCTTGAGATATGGAAACTGCAATGAGGATGGCCATAGCGGATGCTGAGGTTGGCTTGTTGCACAGAATCAGCAACATTGTCAGCTCGGAGTTGTCTGTCGACGAAATATTGGGCGAGGTACTCAGCCTCGCGGCACAGGCTACGGCTTGCGACGCGTGCCTGATCTACCTTTTCGATCACGAAACCAACGAAATGGTGCTGCACGCATCGCAAGTGCCGCACGCCGCGGATTTGGGGAAACTGCGGATCAAGGTTGGAGAGGGAGTTACCGGCTGGGTAGCGGAGCACAAGTCGGCGGTGGCGTTGGAGAAGAACGCCTTCGCCGATCCGCGGTTCAAGCGCTTCCAGACGCTGATCGAGGACACCTATGAGGCGTTCCTTTCGGTGCCGCTGGTCAGCACCGGCGACCTGATCGGCGTGATCAACGTGCATCATCGCCTGCCGCACTTACACACACCCGAAGAGATCGCGGTGATGAAGTTCATTGGCGAGCAGCTCGGCATCACCATTTCCAAGTCGCTGTTGGAACAGGAGAACGCGCGCCTGATGGAGCAAACCGCGGAAATGAAGCGGGAGCTCGAAACGCGCAAGATCGTGGAGCGCGCCAAAGGACTCTTGCAGCAGAAGTTCGGCATCAGCGAGGAGGATGCCTATTTCCGGCTGCGCAACCAAAGCCGCCGTTTGCGCCGGCCCATGCGGGACCTGGCCGAAGCCATCATTCTCTCCGAGGACTTGGATCGCGAAGCGGCCGCCAGCGAGCGCGGCCAGCGCGTCGCATAGGGCGGCTGGCGTTGGCAGGCGGAGCGCCTGCCCCCACCAAATGTTGGCAGGCGGAAGCGCCTGCCCCACTCATAGCCAGCGAGCCATTTTGATCGCCATTCTGGCGGAAACCTGCCTGCGATGCGGCCGGCCCGGGACTCGGCTGGCCGCCAGTCTTCGCTGACTTCACCCATTCGTTTCCTCTCCCTGCCTGAGATCAAGCCAAAACTAACGCGAACGGAGGAATACTGTGAAAGCGTAATCCCTCTTGCGGCAGTGCTCGGCATGGTCGTCGTTACCGCGAGGCCACGGCAACTTTTGGCCTTGCCGGGTGTTTGGAATAGTACGCAGGCCCGACACTGCGAGACAATGTAGGTTTGAAGGGGTCGCGTGCGCAATTTTCGACCGACGGCCGGCTTTCCGCTTCTTGCCGCGTGCCTGGTTGCCGCGGCGGCGTACGGCGGCGATCGACGGCCGGGGACGGCCGCTCCGTTCGAGACGGCGGATGAACTCACCGCGCGGAACGGGATCGACGAACTGGTTTTCGCCCACTGGAAAGAACTGGGCATACAACCGGCGAACCAGTGCTCCGATAGCGTGTTCCTGCGGCGGGCGTGGCTGGACGCGACCGGCACCTTGCCCACCGCGCAGCAGGCTACCGAGTTTCTGGCGAGCAAAGACCCCAACAAGCGCGCGGTCCTGATCGACCAACTCCTGGAGCGCGACGAGTTCGCCGATTACTGGGCGATGAAGTGGAGCGACCTGCTGCGCGTCAAGGCCGAGTTTCCGATCGAGCTGTGGCCCAACGCCGCCCAGGCGTATTACCACTGGATTCACGATTCGGTGCGCCAGAACAAGCCCTACGACCAATTTGTCCGGGAGATGCTGACTGCGAGCGGCAGCAACTTCCGCGAAGCGCCGGTGAACTTCTATCGCGCCATGCAAAATCGCCAACCGGCGGGAATCGCGCAGACGGTGGCTTTGACCTTCATGGGCGTGCGGGCCGAGAAATGGCCGGCGGGGCGGCTCGATCAAATGGCGGCGTTCTTCTCCGCGGTAGGTTACAAGCACACGGACGAATGGAAAGAGGAGATTGTCTTCTTCGATCGCGGCAAAACGGCGGCGGGCGCGTTGATTTTCCCGGATGGAACGCCGGCGCGTCTCCAGCCGGATCAGGATCCGCGGGAAGCGTTCGCCGATTGGCTGATCGCTCCGGGCAATCCGTGGTTTGCGCGCTCGATCGTCAACCGCGTCTGGCATTGGCTGCTGGGCCGCGGGATCATTGAGGAGCCGGACGACATTCGCGCCGACAATCCGCCGGAGAATCCGCAGTTGCTGGCCTGGCTGGAGCGCGAGCTGGTGGCGTCGCATTATGACGTGCGGCATGTTTTCCGGCTGATCCTTAACTCGAGCGTCTACCAGCTTTCGCCCGTGCCGCGGGCGGAACGGACGGCCGCGGCGGCGCACTTCGCGGCGTATCCGCTGCGGCGGCTGGATGCGGAAGTGCTGATCGACGCCATCGATCAAATCACGGGGACGAGTGAAGCCTACACCAGCGCGATTCCGGAACCGTACACTTTCATGCCGGATTTCCAGCGCGCCATCAGCCTGCCGGATGGCAGCATCGGCAGCTCCTTCCTGGACCTGTTCGGGCGGCCGGCTCGCGATACCGGCCTCGAATCGGAACGCAATAACCGGTCGAGCGACGCGCAACGGCTGCACATGCTGAACTCGACCCACGTGCAGCGCAAGATCCAGCAGTCGCCGACGCTCGGGGCCATGATGCGCGACATCAAGAACCCGCACGAGCTGGTTTCGCAAGTCTATCTGACGATTCTTTCGCGTTACCCGACCGATGACGAGTGGAAGGTGATGGCGGCGCACTCGCAATCCGGAGCGCCCAAAGGACGCGACGCGGTGGTCGATCTGGCATGGGGATTGATCAACAGCGCCGAGTTTATGTACAGGCATTAGGAGGTATCGAGATATGAAACCCAATTACCGTTTGCTGCCGATCAACCGGCGCGAAGCACTGCGCGAGGGATTCTTCGGCGCGGCGGGCGTGTTGCTGGCGAGCCGGCTGGCGGGCGTCGCCAAGGCGCTTCCGGTCGCAGCGCCGGCCAAGGCGAAGTCCGTCATCCAAATCTGGATGTGGGGAGGGCCGGCGCATCTCGATACTTTCGACCCGAAGCCGGAAGCGGGCGAGAACTACTGCGGACCGCTGAACTCGCCCATCGAAACCAACGTGAAGGGCATACGCATCTGCGAGCTGCTGCCGCTGCTGGCCAAACAGGCGGACAAGTACTCGCTGATCCGCGGCATGACGCACGGCCTTTACGCGCATGAAACGGCATCTTACACCGTGCAGACGGGCCGCATCGCGGGCGGACACGACGTGTTCCCGAGCGTGGGCGCGGTGGTGTCGTTATTCAAAGGCTACAACGCCGGATACAAGGGGCTGATTCCGCCCTACATCGTGCTGACTGAGCCGCAGGGCCGGTTCTCCGAAGAGGGATTTCTGGGGTCGCGGTACAAGCCATTCGCCACGGGCGGCGATCCGGCGCAGGCGCGCTTCGTGGTGGAAGGCGTGGTGGCGCAGAACCTCACGGACGAGCGGCAGAAGCAGCGCCGCGAATACCTGCATCAGCTCGATACGCTGGGCCACGCCATGCGGGGCGATCCGCAGTTGGCGGCCAACGACGACGCCGAGCGGCTGGCTTATGAACTGATCCTGGGCGACGCCGGCAAAGTGTTCGATCTTTCGCAGGAGAAGGACGATTTGCGCGACCGCTATGGGCGGACCACGTTCGGCCAGTCGTGCCTGGTGGCGCGGCGGCTGGTGGAGCGCGGCGTCCCCTATATCACGATCAACTATCAGGGCGGCTGGGACACGCACAAGCAGAATTTCCAGGTGATGCGGCGCAGGCTGCCGGAGATGGACAAGGGGCTGGCGACGCTGCTCGACGATCTTTCGCAGCGCGGGCTGCTCGACTCGACGCTGGTGTGGTGGAACGGCGAATTCGGCAGGAAACCCAAGGTGGATTGGGAAGCTCCGTGGAACGGCGGACGCAACCATTGGGGCGGCGTGTTCTCGGCGCTGGTGGCGGGCGGCGGTTTCAAGGGCGGCCACGTGGTGGGGTCGTCGGATGCAAGGGGAGAAGAGGTGAAGGACCGGCCGGTATATCCCGCCGACCTGATTGGCAGCATGTACGAGTTGCTCGGCATCGACGCCGCAGGCAGGTTACCGCACCCGACGGGCCTCTTGGCGCGCGTGACGCCGACGGCGGCCGACGGGTTGCCGCTGGCGGGACGATTGAAGGAGATCCTGTGAAGCAAGCGGTTGCGGCTGCGGCGGCGGTGGCCGCTCTGGCAGCCGCGCTGGCGGCCCAGCAGAGGCCGCAAGTTCCGCACGCCGGGTACGTCTATCCCGCCGGAGGCCGTCAAGGCGCCAGCATCGAAGTTCGCGTCGGCGGCGAGTTTTTGGATGACGCGAGCAAGGCATACTTTTCCGGCCAGGGAGTGCAGGCCACTATAACGAAACAAGTCAAACCGCTCACCGGACAGGAAGCCTCGAAACTACGCGACGAGATCAAGGAATTGCGCGAAAAGCGCGCGGCTTCGCTGAAGCCGGCGGCGGCCGGTGCGCCCAAGGTTGTTTTCACCGCAGCCGATGAAAAGAGGATAACCGAGATCCGCGACAAGCTGGAGGACTTTCAACGCAGGCCGTCGATTCCGGCGATTGCCGAAATCGTCACTCTTCAGGTCACCATCGCGCAGGATGCCACGGCGGGTCCACGGCAACTGCGGTTGGACACGAAAGGCGGCCTCACCAATCCGATCGTGTTTTCGGTGGGTGAGCTACCGGAGTTTTCGCGCAAGCCAATCCGCGTGGCGCCCGAATACAACGTGGTGAACGGCGCGACTCCGGCCAACCGCGCCGCGCCCCGCCCGCCGGAGCCGCCCATCGAGATCACGCTGCCGGTGGTGGTGAACGGCCAGATGACGCCCGGCACAGCGGACCAGTACCGCTTCCAGGCCAAGCGGGGACAACGCATCGTGATCGCCGCCAGCGCACGCGAGCTGATCCCCTACGTTTCCGACGCCGTGCCCGGATGGTTTCAGGCGGCGTTGACGCTGCGCGACGCGCAGGGCAGGGAGCTCAAGTCGGCGGATCATTTCCTATTCCATCCCGACCCGCTGCTCGATTACGAGATTCCGGGCGACGGCGAGTACATCGCGGAGATCCACGACTCGATTTTCCGGGGGCGCGAGGACTTCGTCTACCGAATCACCATCGGCGAATTGCCGGTCATCACCAGCATCTTTCCCTTGGGCGGGAAGGCTGGGGCGCGCACAAACATTGAGACGCAGGGCTGGAATCTGCCAACGGCGCGGGTCACGGAGAACTCCAAGGGCAAGGTGAAGGGCGTATATCCGATTTCCTTGCGGAACGACGGATGGATCTCGAATAGCGCGCCTTTTGCGCTGGATTCGCTGCCGGAAACGACGGCCCGCCCGGGGATCGGCCACCGGGAAAAAGCGCAAAAGGTGAAGCTGCCGATTATCGTAAACGGGCGCGTTGCGCATCCTGGCGAAGCGGCGTACTTCCGCTTCGACGGTCGCGCCGGCGAAGAGATTGTGGCGGAAGTGCTGGCGCGCAGGCTCGGCTCGCCACTCGATTCGGTGCTGCGTCTGACGGATGCAGCCGGAAAACAGATTGCCTTCAACGACGATTTCGAAGATCCCGGGGCCGGTCTGATTACGCACCAGGCCGATTCGCTGATTTCCTGCCAACTGCCGGCGAAAGGTGTGTACTCTCTTCAACTCGCGGACGCGCAGGGCAAGGGCGGCGCAGATTACGGATACCGGCTGCGCATCAGCCATCCGCGGCCGGATTTCGAATTGCGTGTGGTGCCTTCGAGCCTCAATCTGCGTGCGGGCGCAACCGTTCCGATTACGGTGCGAGCGATACGCCGCGACGGTTTCGCGGGAGAGATCGCGCTGACTCTCAAGGACGCGACGGGCGATTTCACGCTGAGTGGCGCGGCGGTGCCCGCCGGACAGGACCAGGTACGAATTACTTTGACCGCGCCGCGGACTCCGGTCAGTGCGCCGCTCTCGATACAGTTAATCGGGCGGGCTATCATCGACGGCCGCGAAGTAACTCGCACCGCGGTTCCGGCCGAGGACATGGAGCA
>Ga0187864_10001490_pt1 | contig 22516 bp, 18 predicted proteins | sample June2016WEW_11_4_FD_132985 | JGI IMG/M metagenome (GOLD analysis project Ga0187864, IMG submission 132985) | Peatland microbial communities from SPRUCE experiment site at the Marcell Experimental Forest, Minnesota, USA - June2016WEW_11_40 | ecosystem: Environmental > Terrestrial > Soil >...
AGATGGAGGGCATCCCGGTGCCCCAATACGAACAGCTCGCCAAGATTTTCAAGCCGCAGCCCAACGCGGCGCGGGCCTGGGCCAAGCTGGCCAAGCAAGCCGGTCAGAAGTATATGGTGATGACCACCAAGCACCACGAAGGTTTCTGCAATTGGGACACGAAACTCACCAACTATTGCGCGCCCAAACAAGGACCGGGCCGCGACCTGGTGGCGGAATACGTAGAAGCCGCACGCGCCGAGGGACTGCGCGTCGGCTTCTACTACTCGCTGATGGATTGGCACCATCCGGACGGCGCGCGCTGCGCCACGGACGAGGCGGCGCGACAACGCTTTGTCGAATACACGCACGGCCTGATCCGCGAACTGCTGACCAATTACGGGAAGATCGACGTTCTCTGGTACGACGTCGATTGGCCTCTCACGGCCGAGCAGTGGGAGTCGAAAAAGATGAACGAGATGGTGTTCAAGCTACAGCCGGACATCATCGTCAACAACCGGAATGGCCTGCCCGGAGATTTCTCGACGCCCGAGCAGGAAATCCGCGCCGAAAAGACGGGCCGCTCCTGGGAATCCTGCATGACCATGAATGAGAGCTGGGGATTCACCGAGGCGGACGATGCCTGGAAAGACTCTAAGACGATCGTCCGGAACCTGATTGAGTGCGCGAATGGCGGCGGAAACTACCTGCTCAACATCGGCCCGAAACCGGACGGCTCGGTGCCTGAACAATCCGTCAAAGTCCTCACCGAAGTCGGCAAGTGGATGAGCAAGAACGGGCCGACGATTTATGAAGCGGAACCCTGCAAAGCCGACTGGCATACTTACGCGAGCTACACGCGCAAGGGCAACACCCTCTACATGCACATCCACTTCTGGCCGGCGCAAACGGCGGGCACCAAAGCCCTCGATTACTATAAACCGCCCACGGTGGTGGCCATTGGCGGGATTCGCACCAAGGTCAAGTCGGCCCGCTTGTTTGCTTCCGGGAAGAAGGTGGATTTCGTTCAGGACGACATTTCCGTGAGGTTCACGGGGTTGCCCCACGACGCGCCCGATCAGCCTGTGAGCGTGATCGAAGCGGAGTGCGAGTCCGAGCCGATCGTCGAAAGCGAATACGTGCGGAAGCAGCGGCCAAGAGCCCAGGTGGGAATTTAAAGCACTGCACCTCGCCACGACTAGAACAGCCCTCTCCCTTGGGGAGAGGGCTGTGGTACATCAGGGCGTTACTTTAAGTTCGCAGATGCCTCCAGCCGAATCGTCACGATCTGAAACGGCTTTATAGAGAATCTGAAGCCATAAGGAAGAACCTGGAGAGGCCCTTGCTTCCTCTCCAGGGCGTCGTTCAACCACGCCGATTTCACTTGGAATAGCGGAGTTTGCACCTCGATCACGCTTTCCTTGCCCGCCACTTCCACAAAACGCAGGATTGTGCCCTGGCCGTCTTCGGCCCTCTTCCAGGTCACAAGAACGGCGTCGGGATCCTTCACTTCGAGGAAGCTTGCCTGGAAGGCATCCAGCGGCCGGGCTGAATTGATCGCTTTATCCTGGGAGGTGATCTGGTCGATTTCGAGAGGAGACATTTCCTCCCGGCCCAGCCGGCTCAGGTAGCCAGGCTCGAGATTATTGCCGCTGGTAAACACGTAGCGGAAGGTGAAGCCGCCTCCCTGCCCTGCTGCATAGTTTGTGTCCCAGTAGTTGTCCATCACATAGGAGAAGATCGTGCCGGGGCGCTGCCCGAATTCGAGCGGCCATGTCCCCCGCACTATGTCTCCCAAGGCCACCAGCGGGGCATCGACGGGAACCAGCGCCGCCGTCCCGCCGCCCTGCTCCGCCGCCACCCAGTGCTGCACGGAAAACCATTCCTTGCCGGCTCCGGGCAGTTGATCACGGCTGGGGTCCACGATTCCGTTTTGAATCTCGTAGCGAAATCGCGGATGGTCCATGGCCAGGGGAAATGCAAAGTAAACGCCTTCCTTCGTGAAAACCTCGGTTTTGTGCACGCGGTTGATGAACTCGATTTTCTTCTGCCCGTTAAACAGAATCACCTCCGTCTCGATGCGGGGCGTATTCACGGCGGAAGACTCGAGGTGCGCGACGGTCCCGAAGGGCTGCCTGGTCACGGACAGCAGCCGCCCTTCCCCCGAGTTGTGCACCGTAAGCTCCGGGACCGGAAAGGCGGGACTGTACTGAACCAGCCGGTTGGGAGTTTGATCCGCCCCCGTGACATAGAGGTACTGATCGAACGCATAAGGACTCGAGGCATTCACAAGTTCCTGGTTTAGTTCCTTGTCGTAGATGCTCTTCACTGCACCGCTGTCGGGATCGAGCGTCACCCGGTAGTACCGATTCTCGAAAGTTCCTTCAATTAACGCCTGCGGAGCCGCCGGTTCGACTTTGGTTCCTTTCAGGGCGTAGGCCTTGTAGCCCACCGAGGGCACATTCTGAGCGAGGAAGCGAACGCGCCGGTAAGCCGACCCGGTGGAAAGGACTTCGTAAGGGACGGTGCGGCGGGTGAACTGGTCAACGAGTTCGAGGCCTTTGTCCAAATCCAGTTCGACCAGGCCGGAGCGCTGCCAACTGAGAGGATTGAAAACCAACAGCGTACCTTGCGGATCGTAGATGTAGTCCGCGAGAGCGGCCATGCCTCGCCGCAGCACATAATCGACGTCCTTCTTGGCCTGTGCGGCGAATCCTTCTTTGACGGACCATTGCCCGAGGGTTTCCTGGCTGCCGGGATTCGATTCACTACCCGCCGCGCCCCAGGTGTGCTCATCGTAGAGCACCATGTTGTGCCAAAGTCGCTTCAGCGCCTCGTCCCCGGGTTGAAGGCGGGGATTGACCAGGCTGCTGATGGTGGAGAACTTTTCCGCTGCCAGGGCTCGCTGTTCCGTCTCCCGCTCGAGGGCCGCCGAATGCGCCGTGGAAATAATTCCATCTTCCCAGTACGGCCCGCCGTCTCCCCTCACCACCGGAAGGGCGTCTCCGAACTGGTTGGCGATATAACGGAGGGCTTCCGAAAACCCCGAATAGCTCAGGTGCGGGTAGGCGAAAATCTTGTTCCACTCCGCGGCCAGCGTCGCTTGCTGCGGGAAGAGATCCGTATTCTCCACCTGCGTGCCGTAAACCACTACGGCGTCGGATTTGTATTCAGGATGCGAATAGATTTGAAGGAAACGTGGCAAGGAGTCGCGCCCGCCGGCAATTTGAGGCGGTATCCCGAACAATGTTAAGACCTGATGGTAGTGCCGCGAGTACCACATCAGGATTCTCCCGCCGTCCGGGCCTTCCCACCAGAACGGCGACTTTTCATGCAGGCGTCCCTGAAGGAGAACTGGAGCGCGATAGTTGTCGCTTCCGGCAGCGAAGTACTTCAGGCCTGCCGCCGCCAACACCGAGGCGTAGGACCAGGAATAGGAGGGGACATCCGTGATATTGGCATAATCGCCGTCCCCCCCGTGATCGTGATTAAACCGGAAGCCAGGGTATAGCGAGCGCAAGAGTGTCTCCAGGCCGGGAAAGCCGGTGAGAAGGCTCGCCTCCACCGAGGGCACGAAAATCTTCTTCCTCTCGACCATCTGAAAAAACCGCCGCTTCTCCTCTTCACTGCGTCCCTCGAGAAACTGCCGCACGCACCAAAACCCATCCGGGCTGAAACGAAACTCGGGATGGTCGAGAATCAACTGGATGGCTTCGTCGAGCGTGCGGCTTTGAGCTTCCGCCACCTTGGCCTGGTAATCCGTGTAACCCACGTCCAGGTGAGTGTGGGGCACGATCAACAGGTTCCACTTCTTTGCCGGGTCCAGCGCCGCCGGAAAGCGTTTCGTGCGCCCGCCCAAGCTGACGGTAACCTCGCTCTTGGTATGGGCGTCAAATTCCGGAACTTCGAACTCCACCCGTTGATCGCCGAAATCCCAGCCGGAGTCCAGCTTCGCGGCGAACTTCTCTTTGCCGACGGTCAACTGCACTTGACCACCTTCTGACGGAGAGTTATGGCGGATAAAGACGTCGACCAACTCCACCAACTTCCCTTCACTCTGCCGGTAAAAAACGGTCGGCTGCGCCTGGACAGTGACGTCCTCGGAGGGGAATTTCGCATCCGGGTCTTGCTCGAGTTCCAAAGCGTCGTAGAAGATTCCGGGGTTGGTGACGTCATCGCGCTCCGAGGGCTCATCCACAGCCGTGAGGACAAGCTCGTTGGCTCCCTCCGCCAGGTAATCTGTGGGCAGATCGACCGTGATGGTGTCGGCCGAATACGTAGGCTCGAATACACTGCTCACATCACCCCCGGCATAGTTCAGGGTGGGGTGCTGAAAAAGCAGCGCACGGTGCCCGTTGATTCCCACCTGCAGGCGCGAGACGCGCGGGGTTTCGACCAGCAATGCCACTTTCAGCGTATAAAGACCTTGCGGAGCGCCCGGCAGGTCAAACTGGATCGTATAAGGATGAGGACGAAACCCCGCCCCGCCATTCGACGAGCCCGGCTGAAAGGCCGGCCAGTCGTTTGCCGGGTTGCTTTTCCCGACGATGTAAAGCACTTCGCGCTCGCGCTGGGCGCCGGCAACCACGGGCACTTTCATCTCGCCCTGATGGAACTCAGCGGAGGATTGATCAAACTTGCCGATCTGCCAGACAGCTTCCTGCGCCGCCCCTGCAAATGAGCAAGGGCAGATGAGAACGACAAATGCGGCGAGCGTCTGGAGAACCAGATCGCGCAGCGTAGTGACGCGATGGTTTTTCTGTGCCCTCCGCGACGAGAAAAGATAAAACACAGAGGGCACTGAGAACCTTCGTGCTCTCTGTGTTGGGCTTTTCGAGACACAGAGGGCAACGAGAGATCGCATTGGTTGCGACCCGCCGTCATGTTGCAGAGCTTGTTGCGATTTGCGCTGATGCATGTATTGGACCCGAAATAAGAGTTAACGCCTTGCGGATTCTACACCCTTCCATAGCAAGTCGCGCTTGATTGTTGGTCGAATTGTTGAGTATGCTCCAAATTGTGAAAATCATCCGAGTAAAGTTGGATTTGCCCTTGCTTCGGGCCACGGATGCAGCTGCGAGACGGGCTCGAATCGATCGTTCCGCTCTGATCCGAACCGCAGTTCGTGCGCATCTGAAGCGTTTTGAGACCCAGAAGCTGGAGGCTCTGGACCGAAGGGGTTACTTGAAGCACCCTGATGACCCCGCGGAGATTGCGGAGTGGGAAGCCGTTTGGGAAGCCCCGGGATTTGCATGAGGAGGAACCTCGTCGTGAAAAGTGCATGGAAACTGATGGGCGCGTTCATTTTTCTCGCGTCGCTGAATGCGGTAGCGCTCCGCCTTAGCGCCGCGGAGGGCCCGGAAAGCGGGGCCGATGCTGCCGGCGGCCAATCCTGGATGAAGGAAGGCACAGGAAGTTACGGTTGCACGGCGAAGGATATTGGGCACTATGTGGCGCGGCGGGCGGCGGGGCCCATCGTGGTTGACGGCCGGCTGGACGAACCCTCCTGGCAGATGGCGGAAAAGTCTCCGCGTTTTGTGGACATGGTTACGGGACAGGGAGGGTTTTACGACACGCGAGTTGCGGTTCTGTGGGATGACCAATACCTTTACGTCGGCCTGTGGCTGGAAGAGCCCTACGTGGAAGCCCACTTGACTAAAACCGGTTCGCTGATTTTCCAGGAAAACGACGCCGAGGTGTTCATCGACGGCAGCGATGCCTATTCGGAGTTCGAGACAAATGCCCTGGGCACGACTTACCAGGTGTTCTTCATTTGGCGCGACGCATATCAGAAGGGCGGTGTTTTCGACGTGCCCGAGTTCGACATCTTCAAGAATAACGCCCTGACCTTTGGAGGCGACTTCGACCGCTCAGACCAGTCTTTCTGGGTGGGAACTCATCCCCGCGGGCTCCGCTGGGCATTTCTGAACTGGCAGTTCCCGGGCCTCCTTCATGCTTCGCACGTGGACGGAAAAATCAACGACAACTCCGTACCTGACAAAGGCTGGACTGTGGAATTGGCCTTCCCCTGGAAAGGAATGAAGTACCTGGCGGCGGGCCGCTCCCTGCCGCCCAAAGACGGCGATATCTGGAGGATCTTCTTCGGACGCTTCGAGAAGTTGATGCCGGGCGGCGTCGAACTGAACCCGCACCCCGCATGGGTGTTGAGCCGCCACGCCGTCTACGACACCCACATCCCGGAATGCTTCCCGTTCATTCAGATGTCGAATCAAACCGTGGGGAGGTAGCAGGAGTCACAATGGGCGCAACCAGCCACAGCCTCTTTCCAAACTTGACCGCAGAGCCAACTTCGGCGCGGACCACGGGAATCCTGCCCGCTCAGACCATTCGGGAATTGATTGCCGGCGGGCGCGTCGTGGCGAGCAACGAGGTCACAGAGGAACAGATCCAGCCCGCCAGCATTGACCTGCGTCTGGGCGAGGTCGCGTACCGCGTGCGCGCCAGTTTCCTGCCTGGTGCAGAGTCCACCGTCCAGGATAAGATCTCTTCGCTCGCTATCACCAAGGTCGATCTGACAGGCGGCACGGTGTTCGAGCCGGGGTGCGTCTATATCGTGCCCTTGATGGAGGAGTTGCGCCTGCCAAAAGACGTTGAGGCAAGGGCCAATCCCAAAAGCACCACGGGGCGGCTCGACATTTTCACCAGGCTGATCGCCGATTATGGCGTCGAATTCGAACGCGTCCGCCCCGGTTATCGCGGCAAGCTTTACGCTGAGATCGTGTCAGGCACGTTTACTATCCAGGCGCGGACGGGAATGAAACTGAACCAACTGCGGTTCATCCGCGGCAATCCGCCTTCTCACGACGGCCCCTTGGCGGAGTTGGACGAGAGGGAAAACCTGGTGTACGAAGACGAGGAGGGTCCCGTAAAAGCCAAGATTGACAAGGGGCTGCGCATATCCGTAAGAGTTAATGCGGAAGGCGAAACTGATCTTGTCGCTTTCCGAGCCAAGAAACATGCCCCGGTGGTCGACCTGGGCGTACGCGATTTCCACGATCCAAGAGAGTACTGGGATGCCGTCTACTCCGTGCCGGGACGCGGCATTGTCCTCGACCGAGGTGATTTCTACTTGCTGGCGTCCAAAGAGAAGGTTCGCGTGCCGCCGGACTACGCTGCGGAAATGGTCCCTTACGATCAGTCGATCGGAGAGTTTCGCGTCCATTACGCAGGCTTCTTCGATCCGGGATTCGGATACGGCCTGAGCGATGTTCTGGGGACGCTGGCGGTGCTGGAAGTCAGGGCTCATGAAGTGCCCATCCTCATCGAACACGGGCAGACCGTGGGCAGGCTCATCTATAGCCCCATGCTGGCGCGACCCGAAAAAATCTACGGCGTCCAAATAGGCTCTTCCTACCAAATGCAAGGTCTGGCGCTCAGCAAGCAGTTTAAGAGATGGCCCTGAGCGGATGATCGATGTTCGATTGACGATGGGCGATTGGCATGCCGGCTTACGCATACATCATTCTGGCAGCGGGATGGTTCGCTTGGATGATTCGATTTATCTTCGCCTCATTCAAGCGAAAGACTCCGCCCGCCGCGAAGGTTGATCGCCGTGCCCGCTGGGGCATGCCGATAATCGCGGTGGCTTTTACACTTGTGTTGCAGGGCAACTTCTGGACGCGATCGCCCGGACCTTTGCGGATCGCAACTTGTATTCTCCTTTTCGCAGTCGCAAGCATTCTCTCTTGGACGAGTACCCACGCCCTGGGACGACAGTGGCGGCTTGATGCCGGCCTTAATTCCGACCACGAACTGGTTCGGTCCGGGCCGTACCGGCTGATCCGCCATCCCATCTACACTTCGATGCTTTGCATGTTGTTGGGTACGGGTTTGCTGTTGGTGACGCCTCTAACGCTCCTACTGCCGTCAATCGTATTCTTCGTCATCGGCACCGAAATTCGTGTGCGAATCGAAGAGAAGCTGCTCGCAGCGCAATTTGGCGACGAGTTTCTGGAATATCGGCGCCGCGTTCCCGCCTACATTCCATTCCTGAAGTAGCAATGGATTCCCGCGTGCGCGGGAATGACGCGAGAATCAAAATCCCCCACTTACCGCCTGCGACGTACCACTTACCGACTTATTCCGCGACGTGGACTATCGCCTTCACCACGCCGTCGCGATAATCGGCGACGAGGTCGAAAGCCTGCTTGGTTTCGGCAAGAGGGAAATGGTGAGTTACAATCTGGTCGAGGTTGATGGCGCCGTTGGCGACCAGTTCGATCGCAGGGGCCACGCACTGGTTCTGCCGACGGACGCTCTGAAGTTGTATTTCCTTGCGCCGTAGGGTGTGGATGCTGAAGCTGACTCGGTCGACCTCCGGAATGCCGATCATCAGCAGGCTCCCGCCGGGCTTGAGCAGCTCAATCGCCTGGTCGAGGGTTTCCTGCTGCCCCGCGCATTCGAAAACGCAATCCACCCCCAGCGGCTCAAGCCCTCGGATAGCGCGAACCACGTCGGTTTCTTTCGGGTTCCCGGTCCACGTTGCTCCGCAGCGCCGGGCCATCTCGAGGCGCTCTCCGATCAGGTCAGTGACATACGCGGCGCAATCGCCGGCGGCGCGGCTGGCGAGCAGCACGCACAATCCGATGGGTCCGGAACCCAGGATGGCGATCTTGGCCCCCGGCCGCATCTGCGCCAGACGCTGCGCGTAAATCCCAATTGAGAGCGGCTCGACCGCCGCGGCCTGCACCATGGTCATACGCTCGGGAATTGCGTAGCAGGACCGTTCCGGCATCACCAGGTATTCCGCAAGCGCTCCCGGCCCCTGGCCGGGGCAGGCCAGGAAGCTCTGGTTTCGGCACGTGTGTTCCCGGCCCGACAAGCACTGATCGCAATGCCCGCAGGCGATCAGCGGGTCCACGGCCACGCGTTGGCCAACGCTTAGTTTCTTCGCCTGATCCCCAACCGCCACCACGCTTCCGGCGCATTCGTGACCTGTCCATTCCGGGTAATTAACCACCAAGGTGCCGATCCGCCCCGTCGTGTAGTAATGCACGTCCGAACCGCAAACCCCCACCACCCCGACGCGCAGCAGGACGCTGCGGGGATCGGTGATCTGCGGAGGCGCAGTCTCGCGAATCTCCATTTGTCTTATGCCGGTTAGGAAAGCTGCTTTCATTAAGACTCCTCCCAATGTCTCTAACCCATTCTATCAGGCCTCAGAACTTGTGGATTCATCGGTGGACGGACAAAGCGATTGCACGCCAAGGCGCAAAGTACGCAAAGACGAGCAAAGACTGCCCGCAGGCGATACGCCTGCGCTACGCATTACGTCGCGCGCCCCACCGTGAACTTCGGGAAGCAGCGCTGCACTGGTCCGCTATAGATCGCTCCGCCCAGCAAGCCGCCCACGCTTGGTGCGAGGACGTAAACCCACCACTCGTGGCCGCGCGGGCCGGGCGAGGCGATGCGTCCCCAACCGGCCAGATAGCCGAAGAGGCGCGGGCCAAAATCGCGCGCAGGATTCAGGGCGGCCATGGTCAGCGGTCCTCCGGGCATGACCATGGCCGAGACGGTGAGGCCAATGACCAACGGCGCCAGATTGCTTTTCGGCGCCTGGGGATTCGACTCGTCAATGAGCGCCATTATGGCCAGCAGGAGCACCATGGTCATCAGCACTTCAGCCATGAACGCCGTGGCGGTGGGAACCTTGGCTAGGTCCTGAGGGCCGGTTCCCACTGACCCTGGGTTGGGGTAGTAGCAGGAGAAGACCATCATCAGCATTTGACTCCCCGGCTGACCGATGCTAAGACCCAGTTTCTCCGCCGCCGGCTGCCAGAACCCGTGCCAGCACCAGAACAGAGCGCCCGCGGCGAGGAACGCTCCTACGACTTCGGCGGGTCACTATTATCATGTAACTTCTTAACCAATTTGGCTACATTCAGCGCGAAGTGCCGGGCGGTCTCAATTCCTTCTTTGTCCTGCCAGACCTCGCCGGGGAGCCGGCCGAAAGCCATGTTCCAGTAGGTCGATCCCGGCACAATCATATCGTTGATGAGGAAAAACATGAGCATCTCTTGCAGGGTGAAGGTGTGGCCGCCGCGGCGCGCCACCGCCACAGGGCCGCCCACCATGCCCGAGAGGAATTGGTCCGACTTCTTGGAAACCTGGCCGATGCGCTGCAGCGCCGCCATCACGTCCCCGCGCGCCGTACCGAAGTAAACCGGCGAGCCTACAATGAACCCCTGCGAGGCTCGGAGCTTCTCGATAATATCATTCAAGCCGTCGTCGAGACTGCACTTCTTCGATTCACCACACTTGCCACACGCCGTGCACGATTCGATCTTCATTTCAGAGAACGAGATGACTTCCGCCTCGACCCCTTGCTCACGAATCAGGCGCGCGCATTCGTTCATGAGTTGCGCGGTATTGCCATCCGCTTTAGGACTTCCACTTATTAAGAGTACTTTTGCCATTATTATCTCCTGTGGGTGTGTAGGGGCAACCCGTGTGGTTACCCAACCGCGGCCACGAGTGCCGCCCCTACCGGCCGCCGGTCGCGGGCCAATTGCTCCCCAGGCGTCTGTGAGATAACTCGATCGTTCTGTCATTGCGAGGAGCCGCAGGCGACGAGGAATCTCGCACTGCCTTGAAAATCCTCAGAGCGAGATTCCTCGCTCCGCTCGGAATGACAGCCTTGAAGCGTTTTCACACAGGCTCCCCAGGGGAGACGGCTACTTTATCGAGATGGGAAGACGTATACTGGGCATTATATAAGTAGATGTGTTAACTTAATTAGAATCCTACCCAACCCCGTAGCTATCGGACGATAACAGCATCTGGTTCTCAGGATTTCTGCTCTCGCCGACGCTGGTGACGCGCACGGCGGCCGGCGCCTTCACGGGGCATTTGACTTCGCAAATGCCGCAGCCGATGCAAAGTTCCGCATCCACGCGGGGCTGCTTCACGGTCAGTTTTTCTCCCTGAATATTCCGCACTTCCACTTCTTCGAACCAGATCGCTTTCTTGGGCGTAGGGCAATGCTCTTCGCAGACGATGCAGGTCTTCGAATAGGCCCAGGGCAGGCAGCGGCTTCTATCGATGTACGCCAATCCGATCTTGATCTTCTGTTTTTCGGCGACCTCGATCTGGCGAATCGCGCGCGTGGGGCAAACCTGAGAACACAGATTGCACTCGTAGTCGCAGTAACCGAGCGACGTCACCACGAGGGGCGTCCACAGGCCCCCGAAGCCGCCCTCCAGCGAAGCGGGATGAATGGCGTTGGTGGGACACACCTTCATGCACTCGCCACAGCGAATGCAGCGGGCAAGGAAATCGTCCTCACCCAGCGCGCCGGGGGGACGAATCAGGGCGGGATTGAAGGTCCGCTTGGAGGCTTCGGGAGCGACGCCAAACAGGAGCTTGGCGCCCACGCCAGCCAGGCCAGCCCCTAATACGGCTCGCCGCCCCAGGTCCAGCCGGGCTTCTTTGGGAGGATGAAGAAAGTCAGCGATCCATTTGGAAAAATGGTTCATCGTGTTTTCGTTCCAGCCTCACACATCGTAGGGGCAACCCTTGTGGTTGCCCAGGGCGGCCACAAGGGCCGCCCCTACAGCACCGTATCAATGCGCATCAGGACGACCGCCAGCGTTGAAGGTGATCGCCTGGGCGGGGCAATCCGATTTGCAATTCCAGCAATAGAAGCATTCCGAGGGTCTCCAACCCCTGTCGGGAGCGGCCCCGCCCTGGCAGTCCACCAGGCAAAGCCGGCAGTTGTTGCACTTCTCCTGGTGCTTGTTTAAGCGGACGAGGGGATTCTTCCCCACCACTCCCAGCAGCCCGCCCAGCGGACAAACGTAACGGCACCAGAAGCGGGCGCGCCAGAAGTTGAGCGCCACGACGGCGACAAACAGCGACCCGATCAGCAAGCTGCCCAGGTAATACGGTTGTGTGGCGGCCAGCAAGTATTTGCGCAGGAAGCCATAAACAGGCTCTGTCACCAGCGTGAGCCGGACGGGTCCGACGCCCGGATTGGCGTCGTAAACCCACGTGAACACGGCCACCAGGGCCTTATTGATGGCCGGGTAGATGGACGTGGAGAGCGAGCGGAAGAAGAAGGAGAACGGGTCAAGCCAGCCAACCACGTCGGCGCCCAACAAGGCCGCGACCAGAAACGCCACCAGCAGGTAGTACTTTGCTTTCTGCCATGGGTGGTAGCCGCCCGCCTCGAGCTTTTGCTTGGCAGGCCCGCCGCGCAGGCTGGTGAAGAAGTTGTGCAGCGCGCCAAAAGGACAAACCCAACCGCAGAACCAGCGCCCACACACGAGCGTCACCAACAAGGTAACCAACGAAAGCAGCATCGCCCCCACGAGCACGTGCGAAGCCAGCCAGGAATTGAGCGCCACCAGCGGATCGAGATTAAAGAAAAACGTGACGCCTCGGCCAGCCTGGTTGATGGGGTGATAGACCGTCTGCAAAAAGAGGTAACAGAACAGGAGGAAGAAACCCGTTTGCGCCAGCCGGCGCAGCCAGACGATCCACGAGGTTTTCTGCTTCTTGGCCATGGGTGATTACACTTCTATTTGCCTGGGCGAAAGCGACTTGAAATCCATGGCGCCCAGACCTCTGGCGCTTCCCTGCACAATGTAGCCAATCGAATCAGGCTTGTAACCGAGTAAGGTCGCACCGACGGCGTCCACCGCGACCTGGTCAACGCCCGCCACCAGCGTGTCCTTTCGCTTGACATCTGCGAGATTGCCGCCCACAGGGCCGTTCGCCGTCAGCACGCGAATGGCGTCCAGCACCACCAGTCGCGGCTTCAGAAAAGCCGCCAGGTCCGCCAGCGTCCCACCCAAGTCCTGGTGAAGCCGGTTGCGTGCCCCGCCAATGACTCCCATAAGATTTTTCATTCCCAAGGTCGCCAAGCACAGATTGTGGTTCTTGGCGATGGGGACGTTGATCAGTCGGTCCGCTTCAACGATGTCCTGGTAGACTTCCCATTCCTTCAAGACTTTGCCGTTGAGGGACATCCTTCGGAATTTTCTTTCGTCCAGGAAGGGCACCTCCGCGCCCGCTTTTTCCGCCGCCGGCTGAATTCCGCTGCGCGGATAAGAGAGCCGGGCAGGGTTGCAGGGGTTGTCGCTGACCAGCACTTTCTTTGCTCCTGCCTGGTAGCACATCTCGACCAACGTTGCGACGACATCAGGATTGGTGGTAGCGGCCTGTTCCGGCCGGCGGTCCCAGCCGATGTCAGGCTTTATCCAGACAACGTTCCCTTTCGAAACAAAACGGCCCATTCCACCCAAGGCGTCGACGGCCTGGCGAGTGAGCCGCTTTGCCTCCTCGGCAATGCCGTCGGGGTCCGCCGGGGAACTCTTGTAATGGGCGATGCTCAGGGCCGGCGGCTGGGGACTAGGGATCAGGGACTGAGGTCCGAGCAAACCTACCCCGAACCCAGCGCCTGCCGTTACGCCTGCTTTCAGGAAATTTCGTCGATCAATATGTGCCATGGATTAACTCCTCCAGCGTACGACCAGTTGGGGGCAACACTGGTGGTTGTCCAGGGCGGCCACAAGGGCCGCCCCTACGACATCAAAACGACAAGCCGGCTCCTTTTTCTTCAATGCGATCCTTGACTGTCTTCAAGAACGATTCAGCTTGTGGCGGAGGGTTCAAACAGAGGATCGCGTAGGAGCCCGCCGCAAAGAATACGGCCTGACCCTCGAATTGGTTCGAACCCGAGAAGGCCGTGGGAGCCAGTCCCGGCAAGGGGATCGTCTTGCCCGAGCGCCCGAAGTATTCCTGCAACTTCCCTACCTTAGTTCCCGCCCCTGCTGCGTCAGCCGCCTTTGAGATGACCAGGGTTGTGTGTTTTTCTCCCAACGTGTAAGACGCCAGAATCGCGGGCGCCAGGAATTCATGTCCCAAGGGGGCTTTCTTCACATACCTGCAGGAGTGGCTCGCCAAGGCTTGCGAGGGAAAAAGAGAAAGAAATGCCGGCATGGATGTGGAGGGGCCAATCCTTCGCGATACGGCCAGGGCAAAGCGCTCCAGCAGCAGCGCGGTTTTCTCTTTGTCGCTGAAGGCCGAGAGTTTCACGTAAAACTCATCCTGCAGGAAGTTCAGGATTTCATTGGTGCCGTAACCTTCCGCGCCGATGGGAAGGAAATGGTAGTCTGGCGAGCTTTCGGCGGCGTAAATCCCGAAGGCATTGGCCGGCGTGCCCAGGTTGTAAATATCGAGCGTGAAGTCGGTGCTCGGGGATTTGTATTCCTGGTGAACCATTGCCACCAAGCCATAGTCAAGGTAAACATCCGCCCCGCCATCGCTGTATTGATAAAGGTCAGAGCTGTAGAACTTCGGCTCGCCCCCCCGCGCCGCACCGACTTCCGAAGGGTCCGGCAGCAATTGCGCCAACCTGGCCTTCGCCGCGCCAGGAATCACTGCGGGCGCCGCGTCCTGGCCCCCTTCCTCCTGCGCAATCAGGATCACGGGTAAGGCGAGAATTAGCAGCAAATAACGCCAAACGATTCGCATCTCACTCCCCTGGTCGTTACACCCTGACAACCCCCTCACGCAAGACTCGAAAACACTTCGCTGGCCGCCAGGAGCCGCTCGACAATGGCAATCCCATTGGGGCATGCAGGCTCGCACTGCTTGCAGAGGCGGCACGCTTCGCTGCCGGTTTTCTCCGCCGGGAGCTCGCGATAAGTACGCAACGCCGTCTGCGGGTCTCTCATTTGGTCGTAGTAGTAGTCCTTGCAGCGCAACACGGTAGAGACTTCGACCCCGAGCGGGCAGGCCCGCTTGCACTCATCGCACATCATGCAATTATTGGAGCGGTTCGCCTGCGCGTAGCGGTACAGGGCCCGGTCCTCCGCGGCGGTCAGCGGCTCCTTGAGCGCGGCCAAATAGGCATCGAACATATCGAAGGAGCCAATGCCCTTGGTCACCGTCGTCACCGCCGGATTGCTCAGAAGCTTCTTCAAGTAGGCGACTTCCGAGTCGAGGCCTTTGAGCCCCTTCATCGTCTTCATGGCCATCACGCCGACACCCCGCTGCTGGGCCAGGCGAAGTTCTTCCGTCATGGCTTCCAGGTTAGGCTGATTCAGCACCGGCATGACGACGTTGTAATAGCCGGACTGAAGGCCTGCCGCGGTTGTGCTCTTTACCATGGCGTGGCTCGTCAGACCGGCGAACCTGACTTTCCCCTGGTTCTTCAGCTTCTCGAAAGTCTCGGCGATTTTTGCGTCGGAGGCCGTAAAGGGGAAGTGGCGGTTGAACATCAGGAAATCCACGTGGTCGGTATTGAGGACATTCAGGGCTTCGTCAATGCTGGGGTAGTCATCCTTCAGGGCCAGGTAGAACCTGTCGCGCAGGGACCTTAGCCCTGCGCCCAGTGTCTTGATCGATTGTCCGCCTAGGTAGTCCCAGGCGACATGCACCAGGTTCGCGCCGTGCTCGATGGCGTAGCGATGCACCGACTCCGCCATGACCAGTCCGCCCAAGCTGATCTCCGACACCAGGATGCCGGTATTGCCCATGGGGCGGTACTTCATAGCAGGGTCGAAGTTGAGGATTTTTGGCTGCGCGGTGGACTTATTGTCATCATCACCCGCCCGGGCGCCCAGCGCTCCTGCGCCCACTGCCACTGCTCCCAGAAGACCACTCGAAATGAACCCTCGCCGATCCATCAACGGCACCTTAGCCTCCCCGAATGCGTGATCTCACACTCCCCCCCGATCTGTATGCTTTTTTGAGGCCATGGTGGACATTCTCTACGCTCACCCTTTGTTTTCATACACATTCCCGGATCGTTCGTTGAAACACAGCCGTCCGTGGTCGGCTGTCAGCCGTCCGCCGAGTCCACCCCCGCCTGTGGAAGGGCAACCCTCGTGGTTGCCCCAGGTTGGCCACGAGCGCCACCCCTCGATCCAGAAGGTCCTGTGCGCGGTCGGACACGAAGTCCGAGGCGGTCAATCAGCCGCCGCACCCGCAGAACTTGCAGGTGCGGGCGGCGGCACCGCCAACATAGCACTCTAGCCTATCGTTGGGCGCTGGTCGAGAGACAGGAAGTCTGAGTCACCACCCGGCCGGGCAAAATTCAGGCACGGCGACGCTTGTGGGCCCGGGTGGCGCTGCGCGCTTTGTGTTTCTTGGGTTGCGGCGCGGCTTGAGGATGTTCGCTCGGAGCGGGCAAGTCGGAATTTACCATGTCGGCTACAGCTTTCCAGCTTCCGTCTGCCTGCTTCTTAAAGACTGTCAGGTACTTGCCCTGATCGGTAACCGGCTTCTGGTCCCTGGGACTCGAGGTAGTCACCGAGTAAGTGCCGATCACGTAGACGAAGTCGCCGCTTTTCGAAGCCTCTCCGCGCGTGGACTGGAAAGTCAGGGCAAAGTTGGGGTCGGCCAGCATTGGCTTGAAGGCTGCCTTGATGTTGTCTTTGCCAGTGATCAACATTTCGTTGGGCATCAAGAAGGAGGCATCATCGGAAAAGTAACTCACGTACTTGTCCACATCTTTCGTGGCAATGTCCTTCACCCAGGCGGCTTCGACGCTTCTCACCGCCGCGACATCCGCGTTCTGCGAACTAGGAACGTTCCTCGAGCAGGCGGTCGTCAGGGCGAACAGGGCAACACACGCGAGTAAATGGCGGGGGCGTAGCATGGTTTTTTCCTCCACGAGAATCTGGGATAATTCTACCACGGACCAGCGGCGTTCCGTCGAACGAAACGGGGTCAGCCTTAAAGGCAATTGAAGATGGCATAGAGCCCGTAGGCGCAAAGGACTGCACGGAACTATCACGCGCGGATTACTTTTTCTGGACTGGGCACTGCAGGGGGAGATTAAGTCGAGGTGTCACCCCGGACGCATGCGCGGTTAACTCACCGGCACAGTAGCTTCAGTTTCGCCGGAGGCCGCACTTTGTTTGCCATTTGAGCCTACAGCCGTGACCACGTAGTAGTACGTTGCTCCGGGCGCAACACTCTCGTCCACATAGGTGGTGCCGTTAATCGGCGATGCATTCAGCGGGGTCGAACTCTCACCGCCGGAAGTGGTTCCCCGGTAGACGTTATAGCTGACGGTCCCAATCGCCTCGCTGGCGGTCCAGGAGAGAATCACGTCATGGCTTCCGGTGCCCGAAAGGCTCACCGTCTGCGGGCTTGTCGGAGCATTGTCCGTGATGCTGAGGGCTGCCGTGCGTTCCCCGCCGGCACTCGGCGTGAAAGTTACCCCGATGGTACAAGTGCCTCCTGCTGCAACCGAACCGCGGCAGGTGTTTGCGATCTCTGCGAAATCCCCGACGTTGGCTCCCACGACCGCGAGGTTGGTGACGACCAGGGCTGCGGTACCGGTGTTGGTCAGGGTGACAGTCTGGGCCGCGCTGGATGTGGCGACAGCCTGAGTCCCAAAGGAAAGGGTGCTGGTGGAAAGGCTGACAGTCGACGCGATGCCCGTCCCGGCGAGGTTCACCGTCTGGGGGCTGCCGGCGGCATTGTCCGCGAACATGAGCGACGCGGTGCGAGTTCCGGCGGAACTGGGCTTGAAAGTGACCGTTAGTGTGCACTGATCGGCAGGCGCCAGTGACGAGCCGCAATTGTTGGTCAAAGTGAAGTCGGCGGCGTTAGACCCGGTAACTTCGATACTCGAAATAGTCAGATTCGCGTTGCCAACGTTAGTCAACGTTGCGGATTGAGGCGCGCTGGTACTTCCTACACCCTGATTGGCGAATTCAATGCTCGTGGAAGTCAAGGAGAAACCCGGAGTTGCGGTGACTTCGGAATGTCCTCCGGCGCCACCACAGGAGATACAGCATAAGGCGGCTAGGCAGACGACGCCGAGAATCGCTTCCTTCGCGTGGACAGAATGAAGGGGCCTCGCTTGCATACCACGTGACTTCCCGGCCAGTGTGGCGCCAGCCTCGAGTGGATTTCTACCCTTCGACGTTCCGGAGCAATTTCGATGCCACGCGGCCGACGCTAAAGTCCCATTACCCTCGACCGGAGTCTATGGCACGAAGGTACCGGCCGATGGAACGGGCATTGTGTCTCATACGCGTGGTCCGACCGCTTATTGTGGTATTCGCGATATTAGTGCATGAAAGCTCGAAGAATCTCGTTGTAGGGGCGGTCCTAGTGGCACTCCGTGGGCAGCCACAAGGGCCGCCCCTACGAGAACTCACCGCACCGCAACCGGCTAAGAACTACGACGTGAGTGACACGGTTCTGCCGCCGGGACTGGCGATGCTGGCATGGAGTTGGGGCTTATCGCCGCGCGTGATGGGAATGTCGAGGGCGAGAAGCGTCGAAATACGCTGCAATTCGGCGCCGGCAGGTACGGAGATTTCGAAGCGGAGGATTTTGCAGCCTGCGGGCGCGTCGACAGAGGGATGGACGGTGTCAGCGTTCCACTCGATGAAAAAGGGAAGAAGCCCGGATCGAGTGTCTTGAAGATTGAGGGTCTTCCATTCGAGAAGGCGGCCGTCGGGGCGCTTGCGCGAGCCGGGCGTGGGTCCATCGAAAGCAAGGTTGGCGCTGCGGAGACGTGCCGCGAATGCGTTGAGGTCGCCGGGATGCGCCGCCCAGCCAACCAGGCGCGGCGCTGTAAGTTTCTTCAAATCATAGTGGTCGAGTGCGCCGGTCTGTGCGGGGTCTGGCGCGATGATTTCGAGATAGTGCCTGTCACCGAGGGAGAGCAGGGCGTTGCGCGTGCCCCGTCCGGGATGAATGCCGCCGAATGCGGCAGTGACCCCGGTATGTTTCTTGATGAACGCGATGCCTGCCTCGAGATCGCTCGAGCCGAGAAGAATGTGATCGAGTACGATGGGCACGTTAGCGCCGCCCCAGGAAGTGGCAGGCAGGGTTAATGCGCCTGCGGTCATTGCGAGAAATAATCTGCGGGATAGCATAACCGTTTAGATACTTTTGTCGGGAATCCTTCACGTCTGGTGCCGAAGAGAGGACTCGAACCTCCACGCCCTGACGGGCACTACACCCTGAATGTAGCGCGTCTGCCAATTCCGCCACTTCGGCACGCCTTGGATCAGGAGAGCTACTATGGCCATGCCACAGCAGCCCAAGCGCAGGCTTTAATGGTGCCATCCACCCCAAAATCTGTCAAGGCTGCCCTGCGGTGGGCAGTGACTCAATTCCCGGTAGCACAGGCATCCTGCCCGTGCACGATCACGGCCAAGATGGCCGTGCCACATCAAAGTAATTGGCAGCGCTACAGAAAGATGCAAGTGTGGCCGGTTTCTTGTAGAATTGATGTAATGCGACGCTGGTTCACTCTCATTACATCGCATACCGGCCTCCTCTTGCTGCTCACCCTCGGCGCCCTTGCGCCGGCCCATGCGGAGCAGTGGCAAAAACTGAACGTTCAGGGATTCGTCAACGACTTCGCCGGCGTCCTCAACCCGGCGACGACGCAAAGCCTTACTCGGCTGTGTACGGAAGTGGATCAAAAGGCCAAGGCGCAGATCGCTGTGGTCACGATCCGATCCCTGGAGGGCGACCCGGCGGAGGATTTCGCCAATCACCTTTTTCAAAAGTGGGGCGTCGGATACAAAGGAACCGATCGCGGGGTGATGGTCCTGATTGCGGTGAGTGACCACAAGTACTGGACGGAGGTCGGATACGGGCTGGAGCCCATTCTTCCTGACGGCAAGGTGGGTGGTTTCGGACGCGATATGCTTCCGCTGCTCCGCCAGGGCAACTACAGCAGCGCCCTGCAGCAAATGGTGAGTCAGATCGCCTTGGTGATTGCGCAGGACAGTCATGTCTCCTTGGAGAGCTTGGACCTATCCCGTACCGTTCCCGCCACTCGCCCGAGCGGGGGCCCGCAAGTGCACCTGACGGGAGGACAGATTCTCCTCCTTATCATCGTGCTGATCATTGTGGCGCCCATCCTGCTCAGGTTCCTGGGCCCGTTCTTGCTTTTGTCGATTTTGACGGGAGGGTCCGGACGCGGGGGATGGGGCGGTTGGAGTGGGGGTGGATTTGGCGGAGGAGGCGGCGGAGGCTTCGGGGGTTTTGGTGGAGGTTCCTCGGGTGGAGGGGGAGCGGGCGGAGGCTGGTGAGGATCTCCGCGACGTGCGAAGAAAAGCAGATCCTTCGCGCAGTTTTCCTTGAGCGAAGCGAACGGGCTCAGGCTGACGTGTCATTCTGAGCGAAGCGAAGAATCTGGATTCGGTCGCGGCTTTGCGGCGCGGTGGCCTCTGTGGTGAAGTTTTGGCCTTGTTCTGAACGGAGCTAGAACCATGAAGACAGAAGAGCAGTTGGCGCAGTTAGTAACCAAATTGAAAAAGGCAGCGGAAGGGAATCTTCTCTCCGTAATACTTTACGGCTCCGCGGCCACGGACGAGTTCCACCCCGAGCACTCCGACTTGAATGTGCTCTGCATTTTGCGTGACCTTAGCAGCAGCGAACTCACTAAACTGGGCGCCGCATCCGCCTGGTGGACCAAAAAGGGACACCCGGCGCCGCTGTGCTTCACGCCGGAGGAACTTCGCCATTCCGCGGATATTTTTGCGATCGAACTGCTGGACATCAAAGCGGCGCGCCGGATTCTCTATGGCGAGGATGTTATTGCTTCGCTCGACGTCCCCACGGACCGTCACCGGATGCAGGTGGAACGGGAGTTCCGAAACAACACCCTCCGCTTGAGGCAGCACTATGTCATGCTTGGGGCGGATTCCCGCAAAACCCTGCAACTGATGCTCTCCTCCATTTCCACGTTTGCGGCGCTCTTCCGGCACGCCTTGCTGGCGCTGGGAGAGGCACCGCCGGCCACCAAGCGGGCGACGCTCGACCGCGCCGGCTCGACGCTGGGATTCGACCCTTCTCCGTTTCATACCCTGCTCGACATTCGTGAAGGGCGCAAGCGCAGGAATGAGGTGGACGTTCAAACCACGTTCGACAAATACCTGCACGCGGTCGTCAAGGCCACCGAGGAGGTCGACCGCCGGCTGGCTTCAGGAGGATCAATATGAAGGTACTACTGCTCGTGGTGGGGATCCCGTTGCTGCTCGTGCTCATCGTGGGAGGAAGTTACATCAGCAGCCGGAACGAAATGGTGCGTAAGAACGAAACCGTCAAGCAAACCTGGTCGCAGGTGGACGTCGTGCTCGAGAGGCGCGCGGACCTGATTCCCAACCTCGTGGCGACCGTAAAAGGCTATGCCCAGCAGGAGCAGAAGGTGTTTGGAGACATCGCCAATGCTCGCGCCGGTTTACTGAACGCCCGGACCCCCGCAGCGAAAATCGCCGCCAATGGCCAGTTGGACGGTGCCCTCGGCAGGCTGCTGGCCATTGCCGAGAACTACCCCACTCTGAAATCCAACCAGAATTTCCTGGCCCTCCAGGACGAACTGGCGGGAACCGAAAACCGTATCGCCGTCGAGCGCCGGCGGTACAATGAGTCCATCCAGGATTACAACACCTACATCGGCCTGTTCCCCAACAACATCTTTGCCGGATGGGCAGGCTTCCAACGAAACAACGATTACTTCGCAGCGTCCGGCGCCGCGCGCGAGGCTCCCAAAGTGGACTTCAGCACGCCTAAATAGTAGGTGTAGGGGCAGCCCTGGCAGCCGCCCTGAAAGAGCGACACGGATTACCCCAACCACGCACGAAACCGCCCGCGCGCTACCAACTTATTGCCATTTGCAGTATGCTCTAGCAGCCAGGCGAGTGTGTCATCGACGGGGTGCAGCATGAAGGTAGCAGGGAGTTTGTTGGGTCTGGTCATTGTGGCAGCCATAGTCTGGGTTGTGATCAAGCCGCAGCTTACCCACGGTCCGGCGGGCAGCGCCCCGCCTAAACAGTTGATCGACGTGGTGGGCGTCAAAACGGATCTGGCGGTGCTCGGGAAGGCCGAGCGCCTTTACCTGGCCGTGCACGGTTCCTACGCCAGCCTCGCGGAGCTCGAGCAAGAGGGAGCGATCGCCTTTTCGGGCACTGATCGTCGCGGCTACAACTACACCGCCGAGGTCAACGACGGCCAGCATTTCAAGATTACCGCGGCCCCTTCCGCGCCCGACAAGCAAGGCTGGCCCACACTGTGGATTGATGAGACGATGGAAGAGGCACAGCAGTAGACAGTAGGCAGTAGGCAGTGGGCAGTGGGCAGTGGGCAGTGGACAGTAGGCAGTGGCCAACGGGTGGTGCACGGAGAGTAGCAAGTGGCGGCGAAACGCTGTCATTCCAAGCGCAGCGAGGAATCTCAGTCGTTCGCCGACCGACCAGGGCAAGATTCCTCGCTACGCTCGGAACGACAGCCCGACTGACGACTGACAACTGATGACCGACAACTGTTCTTCCACGAGGTTCCCATGCGAGTTCAAGCGCGAGCACCGGCAAGAGCAGATCTGGCAGGCGGCACAGTAGACATCTGGCCGCTCTATCTTTTTCATCCAGGGGCCCTGACCGTCAATATCGCTATCCGCTGTTACGCTTCCTGTGTGATCGAGACGCGGCCGGACCGGCAAATCGTTCTGGCGTCCAAGGACCAGGAGATTAAAGAGACTTTTGAAGACTTGGCGGATTTGGCGCGCGGCAAGTCCCGGCTGCCTTTGGTG
>Ga0187864_10001491_pt1 | contig 22497 bp, 27 predicted proteins | sample June2016WEW_11_4_FD_132985 | JGI IMG/M metagenome (GOLD analysis project Ga0187864, IMG submission 132985) | Peatland microbial communities from SPRUCE experiment site at the Marcell Experimental Forest, Minnesota, USA - June2016WEW_11_40 | ecosystem: Environmental > Terrestrial > Soil >...
GTCCTGAATGCGATCGAAGGAAAGCCGCTGCCGATATACGGTGACGGGCTCAACGTGCGTGACTGGCTCTACGTAGATGACCACTGCGAGGCGCTGCATGTAGTAGTCGAAAAGGGTAAGCCCGGGGAGACATACAATATCGGCGGATGCTGCGAAAAAACGAACCTTGAAATCGTAAATGCGCTGTGCGCTCTTCTGGATGAGATGATTCCCACATCCAGGCATGTCCCGCATTGCAGCCTGATAACATTCGTAAAGGACCGCCCCGGACACGACCGGCGCTATGCCATCGACTGCTCCAGGATAAGAGCCGAGTTGGGCTGGCGTGCGAAAGAGACCTTTGAATCGGGCATGAGGAAAACGATTCAGTGGTACCTGGATAACCCCGAGTGGGTCCATTCAATAAAAACCGGGGCCTACCGGGAGTGGATGTTAAGGCAATACGGGGCCGGCAAAAACGAGGATTCACCACAAAGGAGGCCGAGGTAAGCATGACAGCCCGGGGGATCGAAATGGAATCGGCCGGCGGTTTGAAAGGAATCATTCTTGCCGGGGGATCGGGGACCCGCCTCTACCCGATAACCAAGGTGGTCAGCAAGCAGCTTCTTCCGGTTTACGACAAACCGATGATTTACTATCCGCTCTCGGTCCTGATGCTTGCCGGGATCCGGGACGTTCTGATCATCTCGACCCCCGAGGACCTGCCAAAGTTCAAGGCGCTGCTGGAAGACGGATCTCAATGGGGGCTGCGCTTTTCATACATCCGGCAGGATTACCCGGCAGGTCTTGCCCATGCTTTCATCCTCGGCAGGGAATTCATCGGCGCGGGCAAGGTTTGCCTGATACTGGGGGATAATATCTTTTATGGGCACGGGTTTCAGGAAATCCTCCGGCGCGCTGCCGGATTTGACTCCGGCGGGCTTGTGTTCGGGTATTATGTGCAGGACCCGGAACGCTACGGGGTAGTCGAGTTCGATAAATCGGGCAAAGTACTCGGCATTGAGGAAAAACCGGTAAAGCCAAAGTCCAGCTACGCTGTCCCCGGGCTTTATTTCTTTGATAACAGGGTGGTCGAAATAGCTTCTGGCCTTAAGCCTTCGGCGCGCGGAGAGCTGGAGATAGCCGATGTCATCAACGCTTACCTGAAAATGGGCGAGCTTCAAGTGGAGCTGCTGGGCAGGGGCTTTGCCTGGCTCGATACCGGTACGCACGAATCCCTGCTGGAGGCATGCACTTTCGTGGAGACGATCCAAAAACGACAGGGCCTCAAGATCGCCTGTGTCGAGGAAATAGCTTACAACATGGAGTATATTGATGAGGGCCTGTTGCGAAGGCTGGCCGAGCCTTTGATGAAGAACGCATACGGACAGTATCTGCTTCAGTTGTTGGACTGAATTTAACTATTTGAACGCAACTTACATTAATGAAAAGGACCCTGTCCTTTTTGTTGGGCAGATCTTACTTCGTCCTTGATCCGCTTGACATTTCCGCGCCCCAGACCCTTTACTTCGCATCCCAGCTCAAAATAGCGCCTTATTTCGCTATCTGTAAGAATCCCAAAGCAATCTATCACTGCAACCGGCTTTGCGGTCATCTCCAATAAACTGTCGGCCGAAAGGTGCAGGTAATGTTCGTGCCTCACGGCAAGCACCACGGCATCGGCCCCGCGGACGGCTTCCGTCATGTCTTTGCTGATGGTGAGCGCCTTCAGATTTTCCTGGTTTCGGAAAAACCTCGACCATGAATGGCCGGGGACGGGGTATGTATCCTGTTTCTCAAATTCCCACCAGTGCTTGACATAGGGATCGTGGACAGAAATATCCGCCCCCATTTCGGCAAGCTTTCGAACAAGCATTTCCGAACCGCTGTAACGGGTGTCCCCGACATCTTCCCTGTAGGATGCGCCGAAGATGGCGATTTTGCAGGCAGCCACGATCTTGCCCATATTTCGAAGAGCATCACGGACCAGGCGTGCGACATGAAGAGCTCTTGTATCGTTTATGTCGATAGCCTGGGGGGTTATCCTGAATATATCGTCCTCGAACCCCAGAAGCGTCTGGTAGGCCCAGATTCCCAGTCCTCCGTCCTTTGGCAGGCAGTAGCCTCCTATTCCAGGTCCCGGAAATATGATGTTTGAATGCGTCGGCCGAACCTTTATCGCTTCTATGACCTTTAACAGGTCCACGCCGTTTCGCTCCGCAAAAACGCTCCATTCATGGAGGAAAGCCAGAATCGTGGCGCGATAGGAATTCTCGACCACCTTGCAGGTTTCGCTCTCAATAGGCGTTTCCAGCACAGTCAGTGGATATTGTTCCACGTTTAAAACGTCGGACAAAAAGGTCTGCACCCTATGTCTGGATGCCTCGTTGACGCCGCTGCATACTCTCCAGAAGTCCCGAATAGATGACACGTAATTCTTACCCGGCATGACCCGCTCGAAGGAATGAGCCAGCAAGGGCTCGGCCCCGATGCCGCGGCTTTGGAAGGCCTTTTTGATTATGGGATATGCAACATACTGGGTCGTGCCGGGCGGTACAGTGGTTTCAATCAGGACCATGCATTCGGGGTGGATCTTCTCACCGATTGTCTTTAAGCAATCCTCCAGAGCTGCAATATCGGCGCGGCCCTGGCGAACGTTCCCAAGTGTTTCTTTCTGATAATCGCATTGCACGTCAACCACCACCACGTCGGCCAGTGAAAGTGCCTCATAGGTATACGTCGCGATGAGTGTCTTTTTCTCTTTGACGCACCGACGGATCAGCAGCTCCACTTCGGGATCTTCGGCCTCAACAGGAGCAATTCCACGATTGAGATATTGGGTCTTCCAGAAAGACCTGGAGGAGGGCCGCTGCATTCCGATGACAAACTTGCAGGGCTCCCCCGTCACCTTGTGCACTGAATCTGCTACGACCCCGGCCATTACAGCGCCCACGAACCCGACACCCATCACCACTACGATCTCACGCCCTAAGCTCCGCTGCTCCAAGACAATTTTGCTGATCCGCGCAAACTCCGCCTGGTAGTCGGATTGCTTTGGAATTGGGAAAATCTCACCAGCCGGGCATGTGGAATAGAGGTCGTCGAGAGGTTCCAGCTTGTCGGACGTTTTGTTTTGCATTCCAGCCTGATCCTTTCCCAATAAGCGAAATCAGATCGAAAGATTGATCCGCTGAGTGCGAAATATAGGTATCGTGCGAAAACTTATCTCTCAGATCAGTGTATACGAAGCTGTCGGGTTGTTCAATGGGATTCAACCGCCCCTGGAAAGACTGAATCGAAGACAGTCGAGCAGGTAGTTTTTCGTGGCATTTGCTCTCGCACTTAATTAATATTGGCAATCAAGGTGAAAAGGTATGGAACCGATTGAAAAGGAAGAGTTTTTGCTTGCTGCAGAGCGGATGTTTCAAGAAAGCATCCAGGTGCAACAGGCACTCTGCAGCATGGCGAAAGAAACCATCTTCGAGATGGCCGGCCTGGTCAGCCGGGCCTTCCTTGCTAAGCATCGGCTTTTTCTTTTCGGTAATGGCGGCAGTGCCGCAGATGCCCAACACCTGGCAGCCGAGTTTGTAAACCGCTTTCAAATGGAACGGCCTCCTTTGCCTGCAATGGCGCTCACAGTTGACACATCAATTTTGACGAGCATAGCAAACGACTACGACTTCGACGAGATATTCGCAAAGCAACTGCGGGCTTTAGCGCAGCCTGGGGATGTCGCTTTAGCGATAAGCACAAGCGGCCGATCCCGCAATGTGATCAGGGCACTCAAATGGGCCCGGGATAACGGTGTTCTCACAATCGGCCTGGGCGGCCCCTCTGAGACTGAAATGGACCTGTATTGTGATATTATCCTTCATGTTCCGTCCCTGGTGACAGCCAGGGTGCAGGAGTGTCATATTACCGTCGGGCATATAATCTGCGCCCATGTGGATAAGATGATTTTCGGGGGCGGCCGTTAGCCATGAAAAGGCCAATCTCCACAGCCCGCTCACTCACCCGCGAGGTGGGCCGGGCAAAGCGTTGGTTCAGGTCTTATACCTATTTGCGTTCAAGTCAGGTCCTCATGGAGGGCATAAAGCCCTCCCCTACGAAGCGTTACGCACCAATGACGTAGGGGCGGGGTTTATCCCCATAAGCGCTCAAATAAGCAGCGCATGAACATTGCCGGTGATTTCAATGCCCTATGGGGCTGCATACTTTAGCCCAGGGTAAGCGGAAGCGCCACCCTGGGTTTTGGCGCCCCAGATATATTGCCCTGAAAGGGCTACATAGAAATTGCCCCCGTGTTGGCATTTGCATTTTGCCCTGCGGGTTTTATGTAACTCCTTCGGAGTACAGAGAAAAAATTTATGGAATCCCACACCCAGGGTGGCGCTTTCGCTTACCCGGGGCTGAATTATTCAGCCCTTTCAGGGCTTAACAAGCTAATTCTTAAACACTTTAGAAAATTGCAATCAGTATGCGTCTAGTTTCTTATTTAAGCGCTTAAGGGGTTTATCCCCGCCCAATCTTGAACGCAAATAGGTATTATGTCTCGGCAAAGGCTTTGAAGATGGCATATATAATTCCTTAGATTGAATTATTCATGATTGCAATTCGACCTGTTACGCGAGCCTATCGAGTACGATCTGATAGATCAGTACGGGGACTGTGGAGCTTGATCGGCAGGTATTGCTGGAATAGAGTGAAGTCCGCATCTGTGGTAAAAATGGGCATCTGGCGCCGTACCGCTACAGCACAGATGAGAAAGTCAATGTTTGAACCCTGAACTCCTTTACCGCGACAGAGATTATCGAACTCCGCAGCAGACTCGAAATCACCGATCGTCAGTTCGATATCGGGAAATGGACGGAGATGATCGCGAAGAGTCCTGAAATGGGCATGGCTTTTGATCCCGGAAAGAATTTCCTGCCGCACCGGTCCAATCAACTGCACGCGCAACTCCTTGACCAGTTCAATCAGTTCGGACACTTCCCGGCCACCTGAAGCCTCACTGCGCCGCAACGCCATGGACCAGACACAGGTATCGACGAGGACTTTCATGGTTTCTTGCGCTGTTCCTTGTAATCGTAATCGGGATCGTAGTCGACGGAATGAAACAAATCGAGGATCTCGATCTGTTTTCGGCGCTGTATGTATTCATGGAGCGCTTCAGTTACCACGCCCTTCTTTGTTGTATGTTTGCCTATGAGGCGGGCTTGTTCGATCAGTTTGTCGTCAATTGCCAAATTCGTCGCCATATGGCGCCTCCCTTACACAAGAATTTACACCATGCTGTGTGTGAATTCAAGCAGGTTTGCACAGCAAATGCGTGAGAAATTCGCTCAATTTCCTCAGTATATCTCCAGGTCCGCCTTCTCCCGGTCTCACCCCCGCCGGGTATGCCGCGAGCAAAGGACTGGTTGGGCGCCTTATCTTTGGGCAAAGGCTTTGAAGAAGGTCCACGCAGCAATCTATGCCCGGCTCGGTTATCTTGTTTCAGGCGACCTGTTGCATCGTGTTGGCGAAATCGCGACCGGATGTCGCCGGTGGAAGTGGTTTGCCCTCTTTGCGATAGAGCTCAATTGCCTCTTCAACGATTTGACATAGCTCCTCGAAAACAGCTTTTTCATCATTGCCGTGGGTCCCACCATATATCAGACCTGGTGCACTGCCCACATAGCAATGATCTTTCTCCGACCACTCAACGATTTTTGCATACCTGGCGCTGTCTCTCATTTCTTCGATTCCTCAATGGCCGACCTCACGGCCTTGATCTGGTACTCTTTGGCGTCATCAGATGGTTGTCCCTCGATGGTGATTGGCCTTAGAGCTTTGGGGTGGACAAAGTTCCTATGACTTCCCTTGCCCCCTCGGTTCACAAATCCGGCTTGTTCAAGTTCCGCTATCAATTCCCTCACCTTTGGCGGCATTAGGACTTCCTCTCGTCATTGCTCAAGCCGGCAGCTTCCCCATTGCCCAAATCAGGAGGCCGATCTGATTTAATTTAATATAGGCTCAGTCACGATGAATCAAGGGCAATCAGTTTGTCGTCAATTGCCAAATTCGTCGCCATATGGCGCCTCACTCACACAAGATTTTACACTATGCTGTGTGTGAATTCAAACAGGTTTGCGCGCCAAATGCGTAAGAAACTCGCTCAATTTCCTAAGCATGTCTCCAGGTCTCTCTTCCTTGAAAAAGGTGTAGCAAAAGACGCCGTCAGGTTCAGCTATCCCGGACTCTGGCGCCTTGGATTGCGCATTGTCAACAGAAAAGGTGTGATGGCCGTCGGCGTATCGGTTGGGCCCGCTCCCGGATAAAAACAATCCTCGTCGATTTCACGGCAAAATCGCAACATCGCACGATGTGATGTAGGCTACTGTTTCTCCATATACACCGACAAAAAGTCCTGCTTACCATGAATCAAAGTCAGTATTTCTATTGTATCGGAGGCAATATGGTCATGAATGTTTCTAAGATCCCGTTTTGCAGGATGGGACCAGATTACCATGATTGGTAGTGTCCTAATTTGATTTCCGAGGTTCAGTACGCAGCACCCCCAGTGCCAAAACGATCAGGTCATTTTCAATTGCGATAACTTGGAGATACAGGACATGATTTGCCCACACAGCCAGTTCAATTCTAAAACCCACTCTTTTGGGAATGAAATAGAAATTTTGGTCGCTTTTTATGTAAAACGTCCCGGCGTCAAGGATGATGGCTGGCTGAAGAATGCTCAACTTCCCAGGTTCCATCTCGCTTACGGAGAGTTGTCCCCAGTCTACCGACAATTTAAAGTCGCCTGTTTGTGTACCTTGGATTATGGAGTTGTGAGTTACCCCAATAATCTTATATCCAATAGGATATCTGGCCTTAAGTTCTTTTTCTTGTTTTTGTTCGATTGCGGCAATCCGTGCCTCCAATCTCTTCCGGTTTACCGTATCCTTTGCGGTTTGCTGAGTTTCAAAACTTCTCGTCAGAACGAGCAAGAGAACGCCTATGCTGGCTGCCATCAGCAAACAGATGGCACCGGCCCACTTCAGGCAATAAATGACTTTACTAAGAATTACGGGAGAAGATAACCATGCAGGCATGGGACTGGTTCCTTGAGATATTAATCTTTTTGGTTTCATTGTTCCTTGCGTATGCAATCGGGTACAGCAACGGAATAATAAGAAAAAGTAAAAACATTAAACGATAGCTGAATTTCACAGCTTTGTTTTGTATTCCTGCACTATCGCCGCTCTCACCGCATCCTTTGCCGATGTTACCGGCGGAACATGCAGGACCGCAAAAAACTTCCGCTTCCTGCTTCTCTCTATCGGTGATGACCAGGCGTAGCAGCGCGTGGCCGTGGGGTGGTTTTCTACGTCAAAAACCTCCACAATCCCTTCCCACACTATCTGGCCCTGGAATTCCTCCTTCACCGGCACTGATTCAATCCATGTCGCTTTTGCGCTATGAAGATCAGCTATGACCCTCTTAAGTTGTTCGAGATATTTCATCTGGATCGAGTCGCACATAGTATTCAAGCTCTTCTAACAGCTCGTAATTTGGTTTAAGTATAAGTCCTTGCTCTGTCTTTTCTGGCTTTAATAACTCCAAATCCAGCAGTTTTACTAAATCTCTAGTTTTTGTTTGTCTGGATACATCCTTATAAAGCAATATAGCTTCTGGGTCAAGCCACAATTTTTTGATCGAAATACGCGCTCTTGCCGTAATGATTCTCATCAGTTCAACCATTCTTTGATTTATTTTAATTTTCTGCTCATCCTTGGTCCTAAAAAGAAATTGGACATAATCACGTAGCATTAATTGCTTATGCTTTGTTAATACTCTGCCCTGGATTGTAGTGATTTCATCTTTATAACCATTCAATCCCCAAATAACGAACTCGAATGGATTTTGTGTTCTTCTAATATCTCCAAGATGATTAATGTATATATCTTTGTGCATGGCCCAAAAGTTCGCAAGTGACCAAAAACAGTATCTATTCACACCGTGTTTATATAATATCGCCGCTTCTAATGCCCTTGCCGTTCGTCCATTGCCATCCCCAAATGGGTGAATTTCAGACAGGTAATAATGTGCCATGATAGCTTTTACAAAGGGGCTACTACTTATAGGGCCAGTTCCTATTTTGTTTAGCCATTTTATGAAACCCGCCATAGCGCATTCTATCTCGGAAAGAGTAGGGCATAAGCACTGACGCCGAGGCTCTCCAAAAGTTACATTAAACGCCAGCCTGTACTGACCTGGGATGTTCGATGTATAATTCATCTCTTTGGTGAATAAGGTATGTATCTGCCTAATTAGACTCTCGGTATACTCGTCAATTCTCGTATTTCTCAAAAAATCATAAACATCTTTTGAATTTGCCGCCTCCTGTCCTCTTCGTTTTAGGGGTTCGCCCTTATCTGCCTTATCAATACTTTCAAGAATTTCTTCTTTGTCCAAAATAGTCCCCTCGATTGAAAGCGTGGCACCTATCACAGAAATTAGCTCATCCCTGACTATTTTGTCGGTAGATCCCGGGAAAGAAGGTGTTTTCCTTATAAAATAATCAATTTTCTCGATTTCACTAAGGACGGAATAGAAACGGCTAAACGTCTCAAAATTCATGTCTTTCTCGTGGAATTCGAACAAATCGAATTCTAATAATCTTTCGCAGGTCAGAGTCATTCGGCCCTCCAGGTACAATGTTGGGATCATTTTAAACCGGCGGTAACAAAAAAGCAACAGAAAATGGACACTGCTATGAACTAAAAAATGGACAAAAAATAACTGTAAAAGTAACTATATAGAGATAAAACTAGAAATAAATGGACAGATAAGTGAACTTTCCACTTGACAGCAAAATGGAATGTGGTATGCTTGGTAGCAAGGGAGAGAGGAAAAGTATGAACATTCTATCCAAAGATCGACAGGCTCAAATCGTAAACTGCTTAGTGGAGGGCAACTCCATCCGCTCCACTGAGCGTATGACCAACACGCACCGCGATACCATTATGCGCCTCATGGTTTCGGTGGCTGAGGGATGCCACAACCTTATAAACGAGAAAATGCGGAACCTCCCTTGTCGTCGGATTCAGGTTGATGAAATCTGGACCTTTGTCCAAAAGAAGCAACGGCACCTGAATGCGTTGGACGATCACAATCGCCTTGGAGACCAATATACCTTTGTGGCCCTCGATCCGGAAACGAAAATAGTGCCGTCCTATCGCGTAGGGAAACGAGACCTGAGAAATGCTACGGCTTTCTTGCATGATCTCTCTGGCCGCCTCGCTAATAAAATTCAACTTTCATCGGATGCTCTGGTCGCATACGTTGACGCTACCGAAGAGGCTTTCGGTCTGGACGTTGACTATGGCCAGATTGTCAAATCTTACGAGGCCGAACCCGTTGGACCAGGACGATACAGCCCTCCGCATGTAACCAGTGCTACGAGGGCGCCCATAAAAGGCGATCCAGATTTTGCACACATTTCCACAAGTCTTGTGGAGCGGCAGAACCTTACAATGAGGATGAGCATGCGAAGATTCACGCGGTTGACCAATGCTTTCAGTAAGAAGCTGGAGAACTTAAAGGCGGCAGTCGCGGTTCATTTCGCCCACTATAATTTTGTGAGGATTCATAGTACGATTCGGTGTACTCCGGCAATGGAGGCAGGTGTGACCGACAAGCTGTGGACGATTCGAGATTTGCTTCGAGAGTCAAATTAGGACACTACCCCATGATTCTATTTCTTTCCTGAGGTCTTCTATCGCTGTATACTCACCACTCTTAATAGCATCTTCTCCCTTTCTTACCTTGTCTATCAGGTAGAGACGATACATTATTTCGTCGATATCCGCAGAATCCGGTAGCTTGGCAATTGCACTGATTGCTTCTTGCTTTAAGCTTTCCATTATCCTTATTCCTTTCCGAAAGCAGAAGCATATCATAATCTCTTTTCGCCGCCACTGCTGTCATGCGCCCTGGATCGCAAAAAGCGGAAACGGAAAACCATGTTTGAGTTTTAACGAATTGCTGTAGCCTTGAAAAAGGTGTAGCAAAAGACGCCGTCAGGTTCTGTCGTCCTGTACAGGTCGCGTATTCCTTTGTCGAAGGATTTTCGATCCATGAGTCCCGCAGCCACCGCCTTTTCGCGGACGCCCTGGATCATTGCAGTGAAGGTGTTTTTGGTAAAGCCTTCAACGAAATGAGGCCTGCTGGAGTCGACATATACCATGCGGGGCGAGACACGGCAGTTCCTGAAACCGGCCTTTGTCAGCAGGGGATAAAGCTCGCGTCCGATCAGCGCATTGCCGCCTTCCTGGGCCTGAATGGCGATCTGGGAGTTTATGGCCCTGCGGGCGTCATGGCTTTCAGGATGGAAGTAAACTGAGCCGTGATCCCCTTCGATAACGGTGATCGTTCCGCCTGGTTTTATAATGTGTTTCAAACATTTCAACGCCTCGACAGGGTTTGCTAGATGTTCGAGCACGAAACAGACAAAAACGTGGTCGAAGGACGCCTCTTCAAAGGGCAGTCTAAAGATGTCGCCCTGCTGAAAGGTCACATTGGTGATCCCCTCTGAATCCAGCTTCTTTCGAGCTTCGGCCAGGGATTCTTCGGACACGTCGATTGCTGTTATTTCGGCCCCTTGACTGTTTCGGGCCAGCATTGACGTTTGCGACCCAACCCCGCATCCGGCTTCCAGAACTCGGCTCCCGGCCGGAAAGGATGAGTCCGAATGCAGCAGGCCGGCAAGGGTCGTTGCCTGGTCCTGAAGCCGAATGCTTTCCCGCGAATTGTATCCGTGTATGTATGCTTTTTTCATCAGGGACTGCTCTTCATATCCGGGATAATGTGGACGACTTATTATTCACTGTGAACCCCGGCGCCTTGCGTATAGCTTTTGCACTGCCTCCAGCGACTCGAGCGTGTCCACCCCTACCACCTCTTCTTCGGGCGCAGGCGTCATTCCCACCCGCAAACCATCCTCATTCATCATTTCAGCCAAGTCCGTGAGGAAGTACTCCTTGAAGGTAAACCACTCTCCGTTCTGCTGCTTTCTGACATCGTGCGGCCTCTTTTCCATCCGGTCCAGGTACCTGAGCAGAGTGGTCTTCCCGGCGGCATAGACTCCGGCGTTACAGTACCTGAGCCTGCTCTGCCTTTCTAAAGGGAAATCCTTCCAGTATTTCCATTCCACAATTCTGGTTACCTGTTCGCCTTCCATCTCGATCATGCCGTACTGTCCCCTGTCCTTGCATTCGAATGCAAGGAGCGTCAGCTCAAAGCGTCCCAGCAGGTCAAGAAGTCTGTGATAAGTAGCCGCCCGGATGAGGGGGACATCCCCCATTGTAATTATCACACGGTCTGCATCGGCGGAGTTGAGAAAGGAGCGCGCTGCAAGCAGGGCGCCGCCTGTGCCGTTCGTAACCGGCTGGTAGACAAAAGATATCCCCTGGCCCTGGGTGACACGGCGCACCTGTTCTGCGTGGTAATTGACTACGATTCCCCTGGGACCGGCAGGAAGGTTATCAAGGACTTCGCTGATAAGGGGACGGGCGCCCTGATAGCGGGATTTTTCCGGTATCAGAGGCAGCAGTGTCTTGTTGCCGGGATACCCCTTCATGCGGGTCCCTCTTCCTGCGGCAAATACGAGGCTGGCAACCGCGCTCATTTTATCCAATTGAACCTTTCGGATTTAAGGATTGTCGGTATTAACTCCCTCGGCTTGCCGGTGGGGTTCGGCCCCGGCCCGGCCATCCCGGGGCGAGGTTTCCAGCGAGTCGCCAATTGTAGGACTTTTGTCTCCCGGCGTCTTTTTTTTCAGCTCGTAATAGTGTGAAACAGCATTTCGGTGCTCCTCGGGGGTAACCGAAAAGTGGTGAGTACCATCATTGTTGCTTACAAAATAGAGGTACGGGGCCCCCTTTTCAGGATTGAGCGCCGCTTTGATGGATTCCGCCCCAGGGCTGCAAATGGGTCCGGGCGGCAGGCCTTTGATGCGGTAAGTGTTATAGGGACTCTGCCTGGTCAGATGCGCGGCGGTAACCGGTCCTGAAAAGCGCGGGATGTCGTAGACCGCTGTTGGGTCGCTCTGAAGCGGCATGTTTATTTTGAGCCGGTTGTAGAAGACCGCTGCAATGCGTGGCCGCTCGAAATCGACTGCAGCCTCCTTTTCTATGATGGAAGCCAAAATGATGATCTTATGCAGAGACAGCCCGAGTTCTTTCACCCGGTCCGGCCAATTGTTGGGCAACCTTTGCCAGAACCGCCGGACCATCTTCTCAGCGATGGAAGCGCTCGAGACAGGTTTTGTGAATTGATAGGTGTCAGGGAAAAGATAACCTTCCAGGCCGTTTGCCTCAACTCGGAGCGACCTGGCAAATTGGGCGCTGCCGGCAAGCTCGATGATTTCACTCTCCGGCGCAAGTTGTTTTTCATTAAGAATCCTCGCCACATCCCACAAGGTGGACCCTTCAGGCAGGGTAACAGTATGGATCACCACCCTTCCATTTATAATCTGGTCGAGGACCTGTTCGGGGGTGTAAAGCGTCGAAAAAGCGTATTCGCCTGCCTGCATGCGGTGAAGGGAATCGTGCAACCAGCCCAGTAGATAAAACGCGCGCGCATCCCTGATGACCCCTTGAGATTCAAGGAGCGAGGCGACTCCATAGGCGCTTGTTTTGGGAATTAAAAACTGCTTTTTCTCGGCAAAAGGTTTTGCGGGCAGGCGCAAAAAGAGCCAGAAATGAAAAGAACCCAGGACTGCGGCAACAGTCGTAACACAGGAAAGGATCAGAAAGAATCCCGAGACCGCCATGCAGACCTTCTTCAGTAGAGACATGCTCACCTCCGGCGTTGGGTCTCCTTTAACACAGCAGTTCGGGTCTTGGCAATGTTGACCGATTCCGATGATGGATAATCCATGAGCAAATCAATCCCAGAGGAAATCAATTGTAAAAAGCGAAGTGAATGGTAAACTACACATAGTTTACTGGAAAGTCCTTTTGACGTATAATGTTTCCGGCTTGATCTTTCCAAGCCCCCGAGCGGTAGATGGACAGAGCCGGAATTGTATTCCAACTGTTCGAAAAGGTTCGTATTCTCATGCCTGGCGATCTGTACAGGGAAGCTGGAGTTGACCTCGAAAAGGCAAACGAACTTGTCCGGCGAATCAGGCCGATAGTTCGCTCCACTTACAGCGGCGGGGTCATCACCGATATTGGCGGTTTTGGAGGGTTATTTTCCCTGAATCTCCAGGATGTGAAAAACCCCGTACTGGTTTCTTCCACCGATGGAGTAGGGACCAAGCTCAAAATCGCATTCATGACGCACAGGCACGATACGGTCGGAATAGACCTGGTGGCCATGAGTGTCAACGACATAGTGGTTCAGGGCGCGAGGCCTCTTTTTTTCCTGGACTACCTCGCGATGGGACGCATAGACCTCGGTCTGGTCGAACAGCTTGTTGCCGGGATAGCTGCCGGATGCAAAAAGGCGGGCTGTTCCCTGATCGGAGGGGAAACGGCGGAAATGCCCGATTTTTACGAAGAAAATGAATACGACATGGCTGGTTTCGCAGTTGGCCTTGTTGACAACTCTAAGATCATAGACGGCTCGACCATCCGGGTTGGACATCAGATTATCGGGCTGGCCTCGAGCGGTTTGCATTCAAACGGGTACAGTCTTGCGCGGCGCATCATCTTCGACAAACTGGGCCTCAAACCCGACAGCTTCGTATCGGAACTGAACCGAACCGTTGCCGACGAACTTCTCGAACCCACCAACATCTATGTCGAACCCGTTCTGCATCTTCTGCGCAAGTACCGTGTTCATGGGATGGCTCACATCACCGGGGGTGGTTTCTACGACAATGTCGAGAGGATTCTTCCCCGCGCCTGTAAGGCGCTCATACGGGGGGGGGCCTGGAGCGTGCCTCCCATCTTCAACTTTCTTCGTGAAAAGGGCAATGTTTCCCCGGAAGAAATGAACCATGTTTTCAATAACGGGATTGGATTTATAATAGTCGTAGAGCCTTCCGAAGCCGCAGATATAGTGGCTTTTCTTGGCGCCATGCTCGCCGGGGTTCATATCATAGGAGAGATCGTTCCTCGGGGGCCCGGCGCTGAGGCTGTAGAGATAGCGGGTCGATAAGGGAATATCCTTGTTATTCAAAGCGCAGTCTGCTATCATATAGTTTTTTGACCGATCGACACGAGCTGTGCCGGCTATGTGGAAAGGAATCTGCAATCATGAGCAGAGTATGTGAATTCTGCGGCAAAACGCCTCATGTAGGTAACAACGTCAGCCATGCAAATAACAAGACCAAACGTATCTGGTATCCCAACCTCCAGCAGGTGCGCCATGTCCGCCAGGACGGCAGCGTCAGGCGTGTGCGCGCCTGTACGCGATGCATCCGCTCCGGAGTTGTTGTGAAGCCTGTCTGATCATCACGGGTTTTGCCACCGGCTTTTGAGACGACTCGTCCCGAAATCCCTGCGGTTTCAAAATGCCTCGAACATACATCACCGATCCTGAAAAGATGACCCATTTCGGATATCTTGCAATTCCCGAGAAGGAAAAGGTGGAATGGGTCCGCCGGCATTTCAACAGCGTTGCCCGCAAATACGATTCCATGAACACTTTGCTGAGTCTGGGGATCCATTACCAGTGGAAGCGGATGGCCGTGAGAATGATGGGATTGCAAAGCGGGGACCATGTGCTCGACGTATGTGGCGGGACCGGAGACCTCTCGCGGATGGCCGCCGGGCGGGTGGCGCCTTCAGGCCGCGTGGTGCTCTATGATATCAACTGGGAGATGATGGCGGCCGGGTGGTCAAAAACCTCAGCTTCCCCTTACTCCAGCCTGGTTTGCTCGGTACAGGGCGATGCCGAAAAAATAGCCTTTCCGGACAAAAGCTTCGATGCGGCGATGGTTGGCTTCGGGATAAGAAATCTCACTCATTTTGAAAAGGGCTTTATGGAGATGCACCGGGTCCTAAAGGCAGGCGGGGTCTTTATGTGCCTCGAATTTTCCGAACCTGTGACACCCTGGTTTCGGCGCCTCTACGATTTTTATTCGTTTCATGTAATGCCCTTCATAGGAAAAGTTCTGGCCAACTGCCAGCCGGCCTACATCTACCTTCCGGAATCAATCCGGCTGTTCCCCAACCCCGACGAGCTCAAATCGATACTTGAGCGGATAGGGTTTAGGAATATAAGATATCGAAGATTGACCAACGGCATCGCGGTCGTACATCTGGGCAAAAAAGCGGACTGAGGCGATGAAGCTTAACTGGGCGGAGCTGCTGGTCGTGAATAACCCCTCCAGGGTTTTCCAGCAGAAATTTGAAATTGGCTGGATGAGAAGACATGCGCAGCTTCCCCCCGGTGGCGCTTTTCTGGAAATAGGATGCGGGCGGGGAGCCGGGGCGTCGATAATTCTAAGGCAGTTTTCTCCGGGCTTCCTTTGTGCCACGGATCTCGATCCTTTGATGATCCGGCGGGCTTTTCACTATCTCAGGCCGCAAGAACTGCAAAACATCTCATTTTGCGCGGCCGATGCGCTCAATTTGCCGCACCCCGACGGCGCCTTTGATGCGGTATTCGGTTTTGGAGTGCTCCACCATATTCCTGACTGGCAGGGTGCGCTTGCTGAAGTGGGACGCGTTCTGAAGCCGCACGGGATTTACTTGCTCGAAGAGCTTTATCCCACACTTTATCAGAACTTCATAACCAGACACATCCTGCTGCACCCGACCGAAAATCGCTTCCGGGCTCAGGAGCTGAAAAAAGCTATGGACGCGGCGAATTTTTTGGTGCAGGCTTCATTAGAACTAAATCTTTTTGGAATTCTGGCTGTTCTTGAAAAAGCATGTTGATTGGATAATCGGGATGTCAGATAGGGGATATCGGAGGTCTCCACGCCCCGCGAGGGGTGGAGATCGGCATGGGCCCTCAATCTTTAAAGAATACCGCAACTATGCCGCTGTCTTGGCTTTAGGGCTTGCGATTCTTAGCGTTCTGTCCTGCCTTCCATACGCTCCTCAAGGCCCGTTCGACGCCCGCGACTACACCCGCGCGGCGGGAATGAGGCTTGAACAGCATTCATGGGAAGCGCTCATCGAGCCGCTGGCCGCCCCCTTCCTGATCCTGGCAGGGGCGCCGGATTTCCGCATTGCGTGTTTTGCTGTGCTGATCTGGGTGTTTTTGTGCGCAGCAGCGTGGGGCATGTTCGCTGAGTTTCGTGCTCAGAGGGAAAAAAAGCCTTTTGCGATTGTGCTTAAGGGAATCCAGATGGCCCTTGTCGCCTCTTCAACATTGGCGCTGATCGTCTTCTTATTTGTGGTGGCGCGCATTCCAGGCTGGCGGCTGGTTGTAGACGACCCCAACCTGATTGTAGCCGATCTTCACAGCCACACCACAAAATCTCATGACGGCCTGGTTTCGTTGCAAACAAGCCTCGAGTGGCATGCATCCTGCGGTTATAACGTGGTGGCGCTTACCGATCATGATGAGCTCTTTGCGCATGAAATTCAAGTGCAGGCTGATTCATCTTTCGACCGGCTGCCGGGATTCATCTCTGGTGTCGAGGTCCATTCAGGCCAGAGAGCGATTGTTCTGGGCATTTGTGATTGTAAGGCCCCCCCCTTTAAATTGAAGATGGGACTCGATGAGTGGCCGGATCGCACGGCCTGGTTTTCCGGAAAGATTCATGAGGATTGCGGAGGGGCAGTCATTGTTGTCACCTTGAAGAGACTTAGGCCCGGCGACATTGCTCGGCTGGCCGATGACGGCGTAGACGGATTTGAAATCGTCAATTCCGGCCACCCGGACCTGCCGCACGATATCCGGCAAGAGGTGCTTGATACCTGCCGTTCCCGCGGACTCGTGCTTGTTGCTACCACGGACTGGCATGGCTGGAGTGGAATGGCGAAAACATGGACAGTCATAAAGGCGCCGGGGGCATCGGCTCTTTCGCCTTCTCAAAGGGCAAATCTCGCAATCCGCGAACTAAGGGAACACGACAGTGCGGATGTCATTCCCGTGGTCGCCGGATACATTGGTGAACCCTCGCTCGTTCGCGCGATTTTCTCCCCAATTGCCGAGACCTTGAGATATGCCCTGGAGCTCTCGCCCTCTCGAGTTATATCATGGTGGGTCTGGGTCTGGGCTGTCTTTGTCCTGTGGGCGTTCCTCCAGAGGATTGGTGTCCGCCCGGGTATCATCCTGCCTGCTTTGCTGGTCGGGGCTACGGGCCTGGGGCTGATTTTTGCCGCTCTTTCGCTCATTGGACAAGGAACGGAAAGCGTCACATCATTTCCGCTCCGTATCGGCCTTATCTCAGTTGCCATCGGTGCAGCCGCTGTTGGATGTTCAACGTTCCGTGGGGTGTGCCTTTTAATGCGGATGCGGCGCAAGGGCCGCCTCGAGGAACGTGGCGGCGGTTGATATGAACTGGAACAAGCGCTTTTTCCTCCTGCTCACTCTTACCACTCTATTTCGGCTGGCTTATCTCCTTGCCGTTCCGTTGGACCTGGCTGGTGATGAAGCCTACTACTGGGACTGGTCCCGCCAACTGGACTGGGGTTATTTCAGCAAACCCCCCATGGTGGCCTGGATCATCGCCCTTTTCTCCCGGACCATCGGTTCCGGTCCAGCAGTTGTACGGCTGCCCGCAGTGCTGCTGGGAGCAGTTTCGTCACTTGTACTTTTCCTGCTTGCAAGACGCATGTATGACTCACGTACGGCTTTCTGGGCGGTCGCGGCGGCGATGGCCTCACCCGGCGCGTCCGCTCTGGGCTGCATCATGACCATCGATGCGCCTCTCATTTGCTTCTGGTCTCTTGCCCTGTATATGTTCTGGGCAGGACTGGAAAAAAGGGAACGCAGTTCCTGGGAGTGGTATGCTCTTGCGGCGGCCATTGGTCTCGGACTGCTCAGCAAACAGGTGATGGCCGTGTTTATTGTCCTCATATTTGCGTTTGCGGCGGTGAGCAGAGGTGATAGATACCTCCTGAAATGCCGCCGTCCCTATTTGTTTTCGCTTCTGGGGCTCGCTGCGTTGATCCCACCCATCCTGTGGAACGCTTTTCACGGCTGGGTCACGTTTCATCATACCGCCGGTCACTTTGAAGCGGGCCTGTCCAATTTCATGGCTACTTCAACCGAATTAATAGGCGGACAGATTGGGATTGTTTCGCCTCTAACCTGGATACTGTTTGTCCTGCTCTCTGTCTTGTCGCTCTTCCGTTTCAAGTCCATGGACCGTTGCGTGCTATATCTGCTGTGCTTCAGTTTCGTGCCGTTGCTGGGTGTTGCCGTCCTGAGTTTGCGGCAGAGAATTCAACCCAACTGGCCCGCCATGATATATCCGGCCGGCATGATCCTACTGGCGGCCTGGGGCTGTGGCAACATATCGACTGGTTCCAGACTGGATTCCTGGAGACCTTACTTTAAAAAAGGGGTTATCGTTGGGGCTGTTATGGCGCTGCTCACCTATGCTCTTCCGTTTTGGGCCGGAGCTGCCCCCGGCCCCTGGGCAGACAGGCTGGTCGCCAGGCTGCAAGGCTGGCGGCAGCTCGGCATTGAAGCCGGCAGAGCACTTGGCGAAGTACCTCACCCTCAGAGCACCTTTATACTGACTTTCAATCGCCAGCTTGCTTCAGAACTTGCCTTCTATGTACCAGGGCAGCCAAGGGTCTACACATGGCGAGTTCCCGGAGGTGTAGCCCAGAGCCAGTACGACATATGGGACGGGCCGAAAATTGGCTGGGACGCTTTAATCGTTTTGCCCGAAACTGCTTCCCAGGTTGGTGCTGCTGCAATCTCCAGATATTTCCAGGCAGTCGAGCGCCTTGACAACACATCATTGGGAGCAGGAGGGCGTCGCCAATACAGCCTGTACCTTGGCACCTCCCTCAAAAACTGGCCCGCTGAAAAGCATTAAGTCATACAGGTTTATTGGACCTGTACCTGTAGATTCAACCTTCCTGATATCGAAGTATGCTTGCCAGGTTTGCGCCGCAGCGTTTTGGGAGAATACTATACCGCTTTCCTTTAATCTTTATGTTGTTCCTGGTCAGGACATTATATTCCGATGGATGCCATCCTCTCGCCAAAACTAAATGATAAAAATCACATTTCGCATTCCCGCCTTCACACCGTTTTATCAACTCTAACGCCTGCTCCGAAGAATTCTGGAGTTTAATCAGGACATCTTTGGCATGAATTGTTTTTTGCTTTAGTTCGGCAATACACACGATCAGGCAATCACCTATTATACAGAATATCAGGCAATCTGAAATCTTCATTGACGATGCGCACAGCATTTCTCCCTTTAAAATCAGGCACCTCATTTTGCGATCGATCTTCAGAGTACATCCGCGCTCCGAGCATTTCTTGATCGAAGCGTGTTTTGCCTCCCGGCGCAGTCGCTCAAAAAGGGACTTAATTTCAGAGTTAGCAGCTAGAATCATTTTCGGAGAAAATCTCCCTTTTGATTCTAAAGCTTTCCTCGTAGAGCGCTTCGTGCACGTTCATGAACTGTTCTTGCGATATGCCCTCCTCAGGACCCACTTCCAGAGATCTGACTTTATATGCGTCTTTTCGCGGATTATAGTCGAAAACGACGGCGGCGACCTCATCATGGCTGAGAAATTCATTCTCCCCTGATTTTTCAAGAGATGCCGGCCTTTTCTTTTTCTCACCCAGAAGAATAAACGTGTTTAATTGTTGGATCAGGAAATCACTATGAGTGGTAATTATGATATTCAAGCCGTTTCTGATCAGCTTCGTTAGAAACCGCGCTATAATGGCTTGATTTGCGGGGTGCAAATGGGCTTCCGGTTCTTCAATTATCAAGACGTCCCCGGGTTCCAGAATGTATTTGAGGTAAAGAAATAAAGGGGCCAACTCGGAAACACTGGACGAAGTCCTGTGTAGGGGAATTTCCAAATCGCGGAATTTATACACTATATCGGGATATCTGGCTTTATCGAGCGTCTTAATACTAATTTCGCCCCTAATCAGCTCATTTTCAAATTCCTGAGCCAACTTGAAAAAGGGTCCCGGCTCGTCGGGAAGGGAGATGATACGAGATACGAATTCCGAAACTACCCCTGAAAACGTTGGAATATCCATTTGCTTTATGCCAATGAGCGGCAACTGCCTCCACATACTTGCAGTGAGTACTTTGTGACCTTGCAGAATTCCGGATCTGGCAGCAGGCAGATAGTAACATGCCAGAGATAGATTGGAAAAGATTTCTGAACAACAAGTTTCCAAAAGGTCATGGAAGATAATTTGCGTAAGAACTGGTCTGGAGGTCTCCGATTCCAAAAAAGGTTTATTCACCTCAACTAATAGTTGTTGTCCAATCCCCCGCGACTGCGCAACATAACCTCCTCTATCGACACATTTTACTAAGAGTGTTGGTCCAACGATAACATCAGGCAGTTCGGCTTTGATATCAGTATGTATAGATTTAAGACTTAGCATGCGTGAATTGGTATGCAACTTAATTTCAAAATTTCGCCTGCCAAGGCTTACGAGCTTATCCACGGTACACGCATATGCTCTGGCGATTTCGTCGCTGAGCCTCTTTTCATATATTTTGCTGAAGAAATCTCTGATGAGGTGATCAAGGGTTTGGCTGTCGAGTTCGAGCGCTTCTCCTGCCTTAAGGCTTTTAATCCGCTGCAGGAGATCGCGATACTGCTGGGAGGAATCTTCGATGATTTGGAGCATGCCGAAAGTGCCACTGCCGGCGTATTTAGCCTCCCGACCCATCGGATGTGCCTCGAATATGGAATGCACCAGCATAGCGATGTATGATTTCCCCGAGTTATTTGGCCCGACGAAGACCGTCAATGGTTTTAATTGAATATCACCTTCGAAGACAGGGCCAAAATTCTTCACCTGGAGCCTCAGATCCAATTTCCTGGGCCCGGCCCCCTCAACGGGTCTTCTTCTATGAATCCTTCCGGCAATCGGCACAGTCCTGCGCTCCTGACTAAAATTTAACCAAATCCGGCCGAGGCTCGCTCTACACGTTATGAATTTACCACATTTTGCAAGCTATTACGACAATGGCATAAGAACAGAGCCGCCACTCCTCACTTTGACTTAATTTAGCGCATAATATCAGAGAGTTGAGTCGAATGCAGCATGATTTTCACGCATAGTCACGCATAATCCGGGCTGATACTTACTTGGAGGAGGACACCAGGGTCCGCAGAATATCTTCTTTGCCGATGATGCCCACCAGTTTCCCGCCTTCCAAAACAGGAATCGTATATATACTCTTGTTGACCATTATGGAGGCTATTTCATCTAATCCAGCTTCCGGGCCCACTGTCACCGGGTTGCTCGTCATAGCTTCAGATGCCTTCATCGCCGCGATTTTTTGTACTTCTCTCGCCATTTTGCCCGGCGGATAAATCGGGATAAAAGCATCCAGGATCGTGAAAACCGAAGGCATCGGGAGCTTCTTTTGTTCGGCGATCAGATCGCTCTGGCAGATTACGCCAACCAGATCGCCGTTCGGGTTAACGACGGGCACACCATTAAATCGCTTTTCGAGCAGCAACATGGCAATTTCCGTTACCCCTGTCTCCGGGGCAACGGTGATAACGTCCCGGGTCATTACGTCTTTGGCCTTGAGCATCGGAAGTACCCCCTGGGTATGAAAACTGTGGACGCCTGCAATAATCTAAGCACATTATGTCAAAATTTAACTTTTGAGGTTTATGTTTTAAAAGATAAAATTTTATTACCCATCCTCTTTGCCTCTGACATGACCTGGGCCTCATCCACCGTGAGCACCCGCCCATCCTTTACGATCTGCCGGCCATCCACCCACACGAATCTTACGTCACTGCCTCGAGCCGCATATACGATATGGCTGACCGGGTCGTACATCGGCGTCAGATGAGGTTGATTGAGGCTGAGTGCAATAAGGTCCGCCTTTTTGCCGGGTTCGATGCTTCCGATCTCATTTTCCAGCCCAAGGGCCGAGGCGCCGCCCAATGTGGCCATCCGGAGCGCCTGTTCGGCTGGGCAGGCGAGCGGGTCTTTTCTAAAAACCTTATGGACCTTGGCCGCAAAGCCGATTTCGGAAAAAAGGTCCAGGTCGTTGTTGCTCGCGCATCCGTCAGTACCGAGGCCGACCTTTACTCCACAGGAGATCATATCCGGAACTGGAGCCACCCCGGAGCCCAGCTTCATTGCGCTCTCCGGGCAATGGGAAATAGAGGCGCCACTCCTTGCAATGGACAGGATTTCATCTTTGGATAGCCAGATCCCGTGAGCGCACAGCGTCGACTCATCCAGGACCCCGAGTGCATCGAGATGCATTCCCGGTCTTAGGCCGTATCGTTTCACGATTTCATCGACCTCTGCTCTCGTTTCGGAAAGATGGGTCTGAAAGAGGATTTTATGACTGCGGCAAAGCTCCTTTACGCGCTTTAGCGTTTCCGGGCGGCATGTGTAGGGAGCGTGGCAAAAAAGCGATGGGCGAAC